>Ga0116228_10000064_pt1 | contig 60541 bp, 57 predicted proteins | sample S1TSphfallax_2_FD_89694 | JGI IMG/M metagenome (GOLD analysis project Ga0116228, IMG submission 89694) | Host-associated microbial communities from peat moss isolated from Minnesota, USA - S1T2_Fc - Sphagnum fallax MG | ecosystem: Host-associated > Plants > Peat moss > Unclassified | place...
CTCGAGGAAGCGGAAATCCGCATCGAATGCGCGGCGATGGGCATCCCCGAGCCGCGCTTCCTGCCCGGCGAGAGCGCGCTCGACGTGCCGCCGATCGGCCCCAACACGGTACTCGCACCGGTGCACCCGTTTCTCTACGGCAGCGTCACGTACGCGCAGCGCGAGCGCGGCTGCGCGCTGCACAAGACGATCTTCCCGTACGGCCCCGACGGCGCGCGCGCGTTCTACGAGACGCTCGGCGCCGCGTTCGGCGTGACCGTCTCCTACGAAGAACGCGAACGCGAATCGTGGGCGGCCTGCGAACGTGAGCTCGCGGTGTTGCGCGGACGCAGCGTGGCGTTCACCTCCGATGCGATGCTCGAACTGCCGCTCGCGCGCACGCTGCGCGCCGCCGGCGTCGACGTTCCGTTCGTCGCCACACCCAACGTCTACCGGAAGTATCACGCCGCCGAAACGGCACGGCTCGGCGAGATCGAGGTGATGGAACGCCCCGATCGCTATACCGTCTACGACCGTCTCACCGCAGCGAATCCGGATCTCGTCGTCGCGAACATCAACATCGCGAACGCCCTCGAAGGCATGGGCTTTGCGGTGAAGTGGTCGACCGAGCTGACCTTCCAGCCGATCCACGGCTTCGGCGGCGCCCCCTCGCTCTTCGCGATGTTCGCCGGCACGCTGCGCCGTCACGACGCGCTCAAGAAGATCGACGCGCCGGTGCGCCCGATCGACCTCTCCTTCTTCCGCGAAAGCGCGCGCGCGTGAAACTTGCGATTTGGGCGTATCAGGCGCCGGCGCACGTGGGCGTGTGCAAGTGTGCCGCGTCGATCGACGGCGTGCACGCGGTCTTGCGCGCGCCGAAGGGCGACGGCTACTCCACCGTGATGCTCGCGATGTTCGAACGGCTCGGCATCACGCCGCCGCTCTCGATCTCGGGCCTCTCCGAGTTCACGCTGGCCGGCGCGCCCGCCGATCTGCCGCGACTGCTTCAAGCGATCGACCAGCGCACGCACCCGAAGATGCTCGTGATCACGCGCAGTGCGACCGCAGCCGTGTTGCAAGAACCGCTCGACGGTGAGATTGCGATGATGCCGCCGGGCACCGTGGAAGCCGAGATCTTCCAGGCCTCGACGCATCCCGTGCGCGACAACGAAGTCTCGGCCTTCGGCAAGACGCTCGAGGAACTCGTGATGCACGTCGCCCGCGACGTGCCGCGCACGGCCGAACCGTCGGTGAACATCCTCGGCCCCTCGCTGCTCGGCTTTCACGATCAGTCGAACGTCGAATCGCTGCGGCGCGTCTTCGCCGCACTCGGCGTGACCGTGAACGTCGTGGCACCGCTCGGCGCGAACCTCGACGACCTCTCGCGCATCGGCGCGGCCTGGGCCAACGTCTCGCTCGCGCACGAGCTCACGTCGCCGCTTTCGGCCTCGCTGCAGCAGCGCTTCGGCACGCCGACCGTCACGTCGCTGCCGTACGGCGAAGCCGGCACCACGCGCTTCCTACGCGAACTCTGCGCCCTGCTCGAGATTCCGGCCGAACGTATCGCGATCGCCTCGCGCGATGCGAAGCTGCTCTGGTACGCGCGCACGGTCGACGCGCACGCGCTCTCGGGCAAACGCGTCGCCGTGTTCGGCACGCCGACGACCGCCGCCGGCGTCGCGCGCGTGATGCGCGAGGAACTCGACATGCAGGTCGACTTCGTCGGCACCTACGTGCTCGCGTACGGCGATTGGCTGCGCGAGCGCGTCGCCGACATCACCGACAACGTGCTCGTGACCGACGACTACCGCGCGGTCGCGCGGGCGATCGACGAGACGCGCCCCGACATCATGTTCGGCTCGCAGATGGAACGCCACTCGGCCTCCGCGTTCGGCGTGCCGTGCGCGGTCATCTCGCCGCCGTCGCACATCTTGAATTTTCCGCTCGGCTATGCGCCGTTCGTCGGGTACGACGGCGCGAACCACCTCGGCGACCTGGTCAACCAGACGCAGGTGCTCGGCCTCGAACACCACCTCATCGAGACGTTCGGCCCGCGCAACCAGGGCCAATTTGCGGATGCGATGCCCGAGCGCGACGAACCGGTCACACCGCTCGCGGTTCCCACGTTCGCGCAAACGGACGGCGGCGGCAACGCGGTCGCCGTCGCGCCGGTTGAGACGATCGTGTGGGAACCCGCCGCCGAGAAGCTGCTCGGCCGCGTGCCGTTTTTCGTGCGCAAGAAAGCGCGCAACAACGTCGAGAACTACGCTCGCGAGCACGGCATCGCCGTCGTCTCCGAGACCGTGATGCTGCGCGCACGAGAGCACTTCGGTGGCTAAGCGCGACGTCTTCGGCGAGAGCGCGCGTTCGTCGGTGCAGACCGTCGGACGATTCGGCGCGATGATGCTGCCGTTCACCGACAAGACACGGGGCGCGGCCGACATCAACGCCTCGCTCAAGACGTTCGCCAAACCCGGCACGTGGTTCGCCCCGATGTGGGCGATGCTGGTCGGCTGCGTCGCGGGCGGCGCGGTGTGGGATCTCGCTTCGATCGCGCGCGTGCTCGCGGGCATGGTGATGGCCGGCCCGCTGCTCTGCGCCTTCTCGCAGGTGATCAACGACTGGTACGACCGCGACGTCGACCGCATCAACGAACCCGATCGCCCGACCGCGGCGAACCTGCTGGCACCGCGGACGATCGCGCTCATCGCGACCGCGCTCGCGCTCGCCGCACTCGCCATCGCGTGGGCGCTCGGCCCGGCCGTCATGTGGCTCGCGCTCGGTGGCCTGGTGCTCGCGATCGCCTACAGCGCTCCGCCGCTGCGCCTCAAAGCGCGCAACGGCTGGCTCGCGAACGCCGCCTGCGCGTTCTCCTACGAAGGCTTCGCCTGGGTCGCCGGCGCGGCGGCCTTCGGGCACGTCAGCGGGGGCACGATCGTGCTCGCGTCGCTCTACTCGCTCGGCTCGCACGGGCTGATGACGCTCAACGACTTCAAGAGCATCGAGGGCGATCGCAAGCTCGGCCTTCGCTCGATCCCCGCGATGCTCGGCATCGACGGCGCGCTCAAAGCGGCGTTCGCCTTCATCGACGTCTTCCAAATGCTCGCGATCGCCTACGTGACGTATCATCACGCGTGGATCGCCGCGGGCGTGATGCTCGCGCTCTTCCTCGTGCAGTTGCCGATGCAACGCAAGATGGCCACCGACCCCGCCAAGCTCGCGCCCTGGTATTGCGCGAGCGCCATTCCCCCCTTCGTCTGGGGCATGCTCGCAGCAGCCCTGGCCACCCGCTACGGAGGTTTCTAGTCTCATGCGCGTCTTGATCGTTGGAGCAAATATCGGCGGTGCCGTAGCGGCCGGAGACTTGGCGGCAGCGGGCTGGGACGTCACCTTGATCGAGCGCGATCTCGCGCGCAAGAAGCCGTGCGGCGGCGCGATTCCGCCGAAGGCGATGACCGAGTTCGGCATCCCCGATTCGATCATCGAACGCAAGACGCGCCGGGCCGTCGTCATCGGACCGAACGGCAGCGAGGTGTCGATGGCGGTGCGCGGCACGAAGGCGCGACCCGACGACTACATCATCATGGTGACGCGCGAAGTGCTCGATCGCACGATGCGTGAGAAGGCCACCGCCGCCGGCGCCGACCTGCGCGAAGCGGCGTTCGTCTCGCACGAAGAAACGCCGAACGGCGTGCGCGTCAAACTGCGCTACCGCGACGGCCGCGAGGAGACGGAGAACTTCGACTACCTCATCGGCGCCGACGGTGCCGGATCGACGGTCGCGCGTTCGGCCGGCCGCGCGCCGACGAAGCACGCCTCGGCGATCCAAGAGCGCCTCATCCTGCCCGATGATGCGATGGAATATTATCTCGAAACGGCCGAGTTGTATCTCGGCGATGACATCTCACCCGACTTCTACGGGTGGGTCTTTCCGAAGAGCGACCACGTCGCCGTCGGAACCGGCTGCCGCCCGCAGCATGCCAACAAGTCGTACGCCTTTCTCGAGGGGGTCAAAGCGCGTGCCGGTGACAAGTTGCGTGGCGCGCGCCGGATGTTGCTCGAGGGCCATCCGCTGCCGATGGAGCGCTACAAGAAGCTGGTGTACGGGCGCACGATGCTCGTCGGCGACGCCGGCGGCATGGTCGCGCACACCTCGGGCGAGGGCATCTACTTCTCGATGGCGTCGGGCCGCATGGCCGCGCACGTGCTGCACATGCACGCGACCGATCATCGCACGCAGCTCTCGAAGTACGAGAAGCTCTGGCAGAAGAAATACGGCGCGATGTTCGACTTCCTCGAGTTTCTCGAGAACGTGTCGTACACGAGCAACAAGCGCCGCGACTTCTTCATCTCGATGTGCATGACGCGCGAGGTGAAAGAGTACACCTTCGACAGCTATCTCTTCAAAGAGATGGCGACGATGAAGCCGCTCGATCACCTCGGCCTCGCCTACGAAGCGCTCGTGCGCGGCACCCTCGTCTGGATGAACGGATCGCATCCGCTCAAGAGCGCACCGCCCGACATCACCGCGAAGCAAGCGCTCCACGCCGCCCGCACCGCCGTCTCCCAAGGCGTAACGGCCGACGAACTCCTCACCGCCGCCGCCACCTGACCGTCTCTCGTTACGGCGCTTCGCGACGGAGGGTTTCGTGCACGGCGGCCAGCGCGTCGCCGATCGGCACGCGCTCGGGCGGTGCGTCGGCGGCGCCGTGTTGCGCGATCGCGCGGCGTGAGATGCCGACGGCGCGCCGGATCGCGGCGCGATTCGGATGGTCGGCGAGCGTGCCCGCGTGCGGGCGCAGATCGTTGGCGAGATCGATCCATTTCGCGGGGTGATCGGGCTGGGCGCGGAACGCGAACGCGCGACGGTGCCAGCGCACCGGAACGGCGAGGCGATCGAGCTCGCCGAGATGATGCTCGAAGCGCGCGATGCGCGCCGCACGATCGTCGTCGGCGAGGTGTGCGTGCGCGACCACCTCGTCGAAGGCGACGAGCGCGTCGGCCAACCGGCGCCGGATCACGTCGACGGTGCGGATCGGCGTGACGAACCAGGCGGCGGCGACGCCGCAGACGGCACCGGCGAGAATCGCTTCGAGCCGTTCAGCGAACGCGTCGACTCCGAGCGCACTACCCGATCCCGCGAGCAGCGCGAAGATGACGGTCATCGCGGCGGCCCAATACGCGTAGTTGCGCTCGCGCAGCCACAGGCCGAGGAAGAGCGCGAGGAAGATGACCGCGACCTCGGCGAGGCCGCCGGGGCGCCAGAGGTGGGCGAGCCCGACCGCGACGATCGTCCCGCCGAGCGCACCGGCAAGACGCAATATCGCGCGATACAGCGCATCGCCGCGTCCGCGCGCGCCGACGCACACGATGAAGGCGGTGAGCACCGTCCAGCCGACGTGCGAGGGAAAGACGGCGAAGCCGATCGCAAACGCCGTGCCGAGCGCGACCAGCATCTGCAGCGCCATGCGCGTCGACACCGACGGCCCGGGGCGGCGGGCGCGCTCGAGGCCCGGCGCTGCTGCCGCGCCGGCAAACGGCGCGTCAGCATCGTCCGCGCGGAGCCGGACGAACGCGAACGCGCTCACCACGACGTAGGCGATGCAGCCCGCGGCGACCACGAGCGCGAGGTCGACGAGCGGACCACCGCGCGCGTGCGCGGGTCCGCCCGGGACGACGAGCAGCGCGACGAGCGGGAGCGTAGCGAGCGCGCCGATAGCGCGGCCGCGGGCACCGAAGTTGCGCAGCCAGATCGTCGCCGAGAGCAGCACGACGAACGCCGCCGCGCCGGGAATGGGAAATGCGTGCATGGCGAAACCGACGCCGCTCGCGACCACCGCGATCGCCGTCAAACGAAGGATGCCCGCGGCAACGTTGCCGATGTGCCCGGTCCGTTCGCGCCGCGCCAGCGCGACCGCAAGCACACCGGCGACGATCACCGGTTGCGATTGCGCACCCGCCCACCGGCAGAGCGCGGCCGTGGCGGCGCAGCTCACGGCGACGGCCGCGAGCGTGACGCCGGCACGCGCCGCGGCGTTCACGTCAGTGCGGTGATCGTTCGGGCGAGTGCGAAGTCGCGCTCGGTCAGGCCGTCCGCGTCGTGCGAGCTGAGCCGCACCATCACGTCGCCCCAGGAGATCGCGAGGTCGGGATGGTGATCCGCCGCGTTCGCCGCGGCGGCGATCGCGTTGACGAAGGCGATCGAACCGTTGAAGTCGCCGCGATCGAACGAGCGGACGATCGCGTTCTCCTCGCGCACCCAGCCGGGCACGGTCGCGAGCCCCGCGGCGATCGCGTCCTCGCCGAGCGGCTCGGGCTTCACGATGCGGCCGGCACGCCGCGCGCCGCGAGTTCGGCAAACGCAGCATCCATGGCGGCAAGCGTATCGTCGACGTCCTCGTCGCGGTGTTCGGTCGAGAGAAACATCACTTCATTCTGCGAGGGCGGCAGCAGAACGCCGCGGTCGCGCATGGCGTGATAATACGCCGCATAGAGCGCTTTGTCCGCGGCGCGCGCGTCGTCGTAGTTGCGATTCGGCGGCCCGGGGCGGAATTTGAAGTCGACGATGCTCTCGAGCTGCACGACGGCGTACGGCAATGTACGGCGCGCGAAGAGGTCGCGGATGCCGGCCGCCAGCCGCGCGGCGCGCGCGTCCATGGCCGCGTACGCGCCGGGGTTGGCCTCGAGCCAATCGAGCACGCGTAAGCCGACCGCGACGGCGAAGGGGTTGCCGGCGTGCGTGCCCCCGGTGAAGCACGGACCGTCGGGCGCGAGCACGCGCATCACGTCGGCCCGCCCACCGAAAGCGGCGATCGGGAATCCGCCGCCGAGAATCTTGCCGATCGTGGTCAGATCCGGCCGAACGCCGACGCGCGCTTGCGCGCCGCCGAGGCCGAGCCGCAGCCACGTGATGACCTCATCGAAGAGCAGCAGCGCGCCGCGCGCGTCGGCGCGCTCGCGCAGGCCTTCCAAGAAGCCCGGCTCGGGTTGCACGATGCCCATGTTGCCGACGATCGGCTCCACGCAGATGGCCGCGAGCCGATCGCCGAGCCGTGCGAGGTGCGCGTCGACGTCGGCGAGATCGTTGTAGCGCGCGACCGCCAGATCGCGCGTGACCGAAGCGGGGATGCCGGATCGCTGCGGCTGATCGGTGTGCGCCGATGCGCCCGCGTCTTGCAACGCGAGATCGAAGTGCCCGTGATAATTGCCGCCGAACTTGAGCACGCCGTCGCGGCCGGTGAACGCGCGCGCGACGCGGATCGCGCTCTGCACCGCCTCGCTGCCGGTCGTCGTGAAGCGCAGCCGCTCCATCGACGGCAGATGCGTGCGGATGCGCTCCGCGAGCACCAGTTCGTCGGGATGCGTCGAGCCCGTGACCGCGCCGCGTCGCGCGATCTCGTCGAGGCCGCTCGAGAACGCCGGATGCCCGTGGCCGAACAAGAGCGGTCCGTAGGCCATGACGTAGTCGATGTAACGCCGGCCGGCGTCATCGTAGGCATACGCTCCCGCTCCGCGCACCTGCACGAAGGGCGCGCCGCCGACGGCCCAGCCCGATCGCACCGGCGAACTCGCGCCGCCGGCCAGCGCGGGATCGGCCACGGTCAAGCGGACGGAGATTGCCCCGGAATGTCGTCGCGCGCGACGCAGATCGTCGCCCGGTCCGACTCGTTCGAGGTGCGCACGAAGATGACGTTCACGCGCTGCGCGCCGCGTGGAAACGGAAAGACGAACTCGAACGGCTCGATGCTCGTATCGGGCGAATCGAGAAACGTCGCGAAGCGACCTTCGAACTCGGCGATGGCCGTGCACGGTGCGACGTCGTGAAAGAAGTTCAGTCCGACCATCTTGCGGTCGCCCATCTGCGCGAGTTGCCGCTCGTAGGCGTTGTACTCGAGGATGGTGCCGCTCCGGTCGACGACGATGACGCCGAACGGCAGCGCGTCGAGGTCGCCGCCGGTGACGCGCTTCGCTTTCTCGAGGTCGAACGGATCAAACGTTGCCGGGGACACGCCTACGGGCTCCTTCGTGGGGTCGTCGACGGTCGGGCGTCAGCGATTACGCGCAAATTTCGCCGTGATCTCTTCGACGATGGCGGCATCGACGTCCACGCCGCGTTCACGCGCCAAACTTTCGGCCTCGCCGCGGAGTTTCTTGTTCACCGACACGCGCACGAAAAACGGCACGCGCTTGAGCACTTTCTCGGCGGCCGCCTTGCCATCGTCGGTCCACGAGAGCACGCTGTTGCGGCCTTTGCCCTCGTTCGCAACGATCTCGGGCGCGCTCGCCATCAGATCGCGCGTCGGCGCTTGCGCGCGCACCGGCGGCACCGACGAGGTCGGCAAATTGGCGAAGAGCACGTCAAAGAGCGTTTCGCACACGAGCTGCAGCAACCACACGGCGCCGGCGTAGCCGACGAACGGCGTGCCGGTTGCGCGCCGCACGACGGCGCCCGGGAACGATGCCTGCGAGAAGCGCGAGGGCAGCTGCTCCTGCGCGATGATCATCCGCTCGTTGATCGAGCCGAAGATCATCATCGGCGAGGGGCTCGCCTCGAGCAACGCGGCGCGCACGCCCTCGTTCGGCGTGCTCTCCGGGCCGGTGCGATACGCGCTGAAGGCGATCGGCAGTCCGAGTTCGCCACCGAGGTAGTGTTCGAGGCCGTCCTTGTAGGTCGGCGGTGCGACGATCGCGATCGGCGCGTTCGCAAAGAAGTCGCTATGCGTCGACTTCCAGATATCGCGCCAAGCGGCGAGCGTCGTCGTCTTCTCCTTGGCGATGAAGGCGTCGGCCTCGGCGCGCCGTCCGAGCGCATCGCCGAGCCCCTGCAGAAACGCGGTCGTCTGCTCGAGGCCGAACGGTGCGTAGAACGTCGGCAGCCCGATCTCGCGCGCGATCGACGTACCGTACTCGCGATACATCACGATCGATGCGTCGGCGTCGGCGAGGTGCGGCGTGTCGTACGATGCGGCTTTCGACGGATACGTCAGGTTGATCTCGGCGCCGATGCCGGCGACGAGGCGTTCGATCTCGGCGAGATCGCTGTACGAGTTGAAGTTGCCGTAGGTCGGCCCGATGATGTTGACGCGCGGCTTGGTCTTTGCCGGATGCGGTGCGACGGTCGCGGGGCGCACGAAGTGATCGCGGTTCTGCCACAGGAAGAGCAGCGCGCGATCGCGTGAGGTCCACTCGTCGTCGTCGAGCGAGTGTGCGTCGAAGAAGAGCGCGGTGCCCTTGATGTCGGCGCCCTCGGTCGTCCACGATGCACCGATCAGTTCCGACATGGGCGTGGAGACGATGAAGACTTGTTTGCCCGCGGCGCTCGCGCGCCCGACCTTCTCTTTGAGCGCAAGCAAGGTGCCGGCGATCGTGATCTCGTTCTCGGAGAGTTCCGAGCAGGTCACGTTCTGCAAATACGGCACGGTGTCGGTGTAGTTGATGACGGCCACCGCCGGCATCACGTGGCAGCCGACGGGACCGTCGAGCACCACGTTCGCATCGCTCAGGTTCGCAAAGACCTGCATCGCGCCGGTATCGCCGCCCGCGTGATCGAGATCGGTGACGCGCTTGCGTATCGGCGTGTTGACGACGTCGGAGACGAGCTCCGCTGCGGGACGCGGCATCAGGCGCTCGCCGCCGGATCGAAGTGGCCGCCGGCCACCAAGTGCGCCGTGAGATCGATCGTCGGTTTGCGCGGCGCCGCCCACGAGGTCGCGCTGAGCGTGGGCGCAGCGTCGCCCTCGGCGAAGAACTTCGCGATCATGTCGTAGCGCGGCTTGCTGCGCAGCGTCGCGGTGATGAGGCGCAGCACGTCGGCCGCACCCTCGGCGAGCATCATCGAACGCGTGGCCATCGCGTTGGTGTAGTAGATCGCAGGAATGCCGAGCTCTTTGGCGTGCGCGCAGAGCGGCGTCGTGCCGACCACGAGGTCGTAGGGGTGATCGGTCAGCGCGCCGATCTCGTCGTCGAAGTTCGCGCCGTAGAGCACCGTGCAGCCGCGTTCGGCGAGCCAGGCTTCTTCTTGCCGCGCAAGCGGGTTCGTGTTCACGGCGGTCGAGAGATACGGCACCTTCGCGCCGGCCTCGAGCAGCAAGCGCACGAGCAAGAATTCGTGGCCCTCGTACCCGGCGACCATGATCGTCTTGCCGGCGAGCGGATAGTCGGCCATCGCCGCACGTACCTTCGCCTGCTCGTCGCGCGCGACCGCGTCGACGAGTTGCGCGTCGATGTTCAACGCCTGGCCGACCGAACGGATCCAGGTCGACGTGCCGTCGATGCCGACCGGCGCGCCCTCGACGAACGCGAGGCCCTGCTTCATCTTCATCCGCTTGACGCTCTCGCTGTAGAACGGGTGCAGCGGCGCGTTGAGCGCACCGTCGACCATCGCGACGTAGTCGCTCCAGCGCGGCCCGGGCACGTGCGTGTTAACGTGCGTGCCCAAGCGGCGCAGCACGGTGTCGATCGCGATCGGATCGTTGGGGAACACTTCACCGATCAGGTTGACGCCCGAACGCGTCTTGCGCTGCGGCGGCAAGCGCCAGACCAGCGAGTCGACGACGATGTCCTTCGCGCGTGCGTGCGTATGCACCGAGTACGCGGGCAACGGCACGTAGATGATCTCGGTGTTGCCGATCTGCTTGGGCAAGAGATCGAACGGCAAGCCGACGGTATCCGAGACGCAGAGCGAGCAGATCGGGATGATCGAGGGCGCGTGCTTCTCGGCCATCTCGTGCACCATCGCCTTGAGCTCGTCGAACGCCGAGCCCTTCGCCCAGATCTCCGAGGAGACGCCGGGTGAGAAGATCGGCCGGTTGGCCACGTAGAAGTGCGCGACGAACGTGTGCCCGTAGAGGCAACCGTCGCCCGACGAGATGACGATCGGCATCGCGTCTTCCATGCGCAAGAGATTGCGCACCGCGCCGAACGCGGGGCACATCGAGGACGGCTGTTTTGCCATGTGCTGGTGCTAGCGCTCCCAGGCGCCGGCGGGAACGGCGCCGCCGCCGACGCTGATGATCGTCGGCCCGAGCAGGCCCTTCGAGTCGTCCTCGGATTCGAGGTAGCGATGATCGACCGCGCCGCCGTTCGGAATGCCCGCGAGCACTTCTTTCGCTTTGGCGACCGGTATCGACTCGACTTCCGGCAGCGACCAGAGTTCGTCGGCCGATACCGCGGTGCCGTCCATCTCGGCGGCGTTGCCGGAGAGCGACATCATGAACTCGACGAAGTCGACCTTGTTCGGGACCACCGCTTCGCGGTTGTCGATCGCATCGACGATCTTGGTGACCGCTTCGGTGATCATCGGATGCGGCACGCCGTTCGGCATCACGTCGTCTTGCGGGAGCAGCGGGAGCTTGGCGAGCACCGGCACGCCGAGCCATTCGGCGAGCTTGTCGCCCTTGCCCGAGCCGTCGTCCTTGTTGACGAAGAGCCCGAGGCAACGCGTCTTGCCGCCCTGTTCGGCGAAGTAGCGCACGGCGCTCGCGATGTTGTTGGCCGCGTAGAGCGACTGGCCCTCACAGCTGCACACGATGATCAGCTTGTCGGCCATCGAGCGCGCGATCGGCGTTCCGAAGCCGCCGCACACGACGTCGCCGAGAAAGTCGAGCAGCATGTACTCGAAGTTCCACTCCGAGAGGCCCCACTTCTCGAGCGTCTGGAAGCCGAACGTGATGCCGCGACCGCCACAGCCGCGCGCCGACTCCGGCCCGCCGAGCTCGATGCAATACACGCCGTCGCCCTTGAAGATCACGTGTTCCGGGCCGAGTTCTTCGCCCTTGCCCTCGGCGTCGAACTTCGCCCACGTGCCGAGCAGCGTCGGGATGAGCGCGCCACCGAAGTGCGTCACGACCGAGTCGTGTTTCGGGTCGCAGCCCATCTGCAACACGCGGTTCCCACGATCGGTCAGCGTGCGCGCCGTCATCGACGTGAGGAACGACTTGCCAGCACCGCCCTTGCCGTAGATCGCGACGGTGTTGTTTTTGCTTACGCCCATTGCAGTATCACCTTCAGGGTCGAGGGGTCGCCGAACGCTGCGGCATACGCGGATTCGTAGCGGTCGATGGGGTACGCATCGCCCGCGAGGTCGGCGATGGCCACGCGGCCGTCGGCGATCGCATCGCGCGCCAGGAGCAGATCGTCATGGTCCCACTCGCGCGAGACGATGAGCGAGGGCTCCTTGAGGAAGACCGGGACGAAGTTGCATTCGAGCCGGTCGTAATACGAGAGCAGCAAGATCGAGCCGCGCATCGCGAGCACATCCGTGCTGGTCGCGATCAATTCTGATTTGCCCGTCGCCTCGACGATCACGTCGAAGAGGTCGCCTGCGGGCGCGCCGTGACCGCGGTGCCCGTGCGCCGGCGCGGCGGGCTTCACGTCGAGCGCGAAGGGCGTGACGCCCGGGATGTGGCCGAGCCGATCGGGATTCGCATCCGCCTCGCTCACGATCGCGCCTTCGGCGAGCGCGAAGCGCGCGGCGAACTGTCCGATCGCGCCCATGCCGAGCACGCCGATGCGTTTACCGCGGATGTCGCCGAGCCGGCGGATGCCGTGCAGCGACGTCGCGGCGAGCGCGATCAGCGGCGCTTGCGCCATCGGGATGCCGCGCAGCGGCACGACGGCCGCGGCTTTCTTGATCAACTGCGACGCGTTACCGCCGAACGCGGCCGCGATGTCGGTGTAGCACATGCTGCCGCCGACGAACACTTCATCGCCCACGTTGATGTCGTGCACGTCCGCGCCACGCTCGGTCACGACGCCGACGGCCTCGTACCCGGGCACCAGCGGAAAGCGCAAGAACGGGAAGCCCGGCAACGCGCCGCCGAAGAGGAGGCGCTCCGTGCCGGCCGAGATCGACGAGTAGCGCGTCTCGACGACGACTTCATCGCTCGCCGGTTCGCGCAGCGCGACCGTGCGCAGATCGAGGCGGCCGGCTTCGGCGAAGACGACCGCGCGCGCGGAACGATCGCTCACGGGGTCACCGCCACCTTCATGCGCGAATCGACACCCATCTTGTGCGTGCGCCAGACGTATTGCACCACGTTCGCGAGGTACACGGCGTAGGCGAGGCAGAGCGTGAAGATTGCCTTGGCCGGATCGCCCGGTTGCGTGTAGACGACGATCAGGTACCCGATGTGCAAGATGAAGACGTTCACCGTCATCGCGTCTTCGAAGAAGAACTCCGGCGCGAACCAATACGGACCGAAGACGTCGTGCTCCCAGAACGCTCCCGACACGATCGCGCCGATCATCAGCGTGATCTTGATCAGCACCGACTCGTGCACGGCGGCGAAGTTCATCCAGCCGGCAAAGTAGGCGATCAGAAATGCAAGCGAGACGAAGAACGCGCCGACTTGACCGAGCGCGAAGATCGGGTGAATGCGGGTCCAGATGCTCGCCTCACGGCGCGCTCGGACCTGATTGATGTTGAGAGTCGCCATCCCTCGCTATGGTAGGGGGCCCGTTCACGTGACACGGTGATGCGCCTCACCCGAGGTGCGGCAGGTCGACCCCAGCTACGACCGTCAACATCGCGCCGTCGTCGCCCGATCGACGCTCGCCCGGCGCGCCCGGCCGCCTCCCGCAGCCGGTACGCGCCCGCCACCGGATCTCGAAGACGGCCGGTACGAACGACTCGAATTCCGCCGACACGGCCGCGGGAGCAGCGTGCCTACACGATGAGGGCTTCGAGTGACTCCAGCTTGAGGATCTCGAGGGTCGCCATGTGGCCGTCGCGGACGAAGCCCTGCTGCCGGAAGCGCGCCATGTTCCGTGAGACGGTCTCACGCGCCGTGCCGATCATGTTGGCGAGGTCCTGATGCGTGACCGGGAGCTCGATGCGGACGCCGTTCTCGGTCGGCACGCCGTACTCGTGGGAGAAGCGAACGAGCACGCGCGCAAGACGCGAGGCGACGTCACGGCCACGGAAGTCGTCGAGTAGCGTCAAGGCATCCGACACCTGATCGCTGATCCGCATCATGAAGGTCGCCAGATGCTCGGGCCGCAGGCGGATCGAGCGTTCGAACGACTCGTTGTCGATCGCGAGGATCTCGGTCGGCTCCATCGCTTCGAGGAAGACGTCCTTCCAATACCCGTTGAGCACCGCCCGATCGCTCCAGAGCGAGCCGGACTGCAAGATCGTGATCAGGATCTCGCGACCGCTCGCGAGCAGTTTCGTCGCTTTGATGGTCCCCGATACGCACAGAAACGTACGCATCGGAGCATGTTCCGGATCCGAGATCGACGTGCGCTCGTCGTACCGCCGCGGCACGACGCTACCGAACACGTCGTCGAGGGGCTTTCTCAGTCCCTCGACGTCACGCGCGTACGGCAGGCTCCAGAACAGGTCCAATCAGAGTTGCGCCCCTGACGCTAAGTGGGCACCGGGATTCTCATGAACCTCGGGGTGTGCCGCAAGGGCTTCAACCGGGGTCTGATTCAATCCCGCAGTCACCAGCGCTTGCGGCCACTTTGCTCCCTGATGGCAGGTGTAGCAGGTAACAGCCTTGACGCTCGGCGGTAGATACTGGTGGTTGATGGCGTCGACCATCCGCCACATGCGGTGCGCGATCTGATTCGTCGGATAGTATTGCAGGGAGATGAAGTCGGCGGAGTTGTGGCAGAACAGGCAGTTCACGCCGAGCGACTTCGCGACCGAGTACATCGAGTTGACCGCGTAGCCGACTTGCTTCGTCGACTTGTAGCGATAGTCGAGATACTCCACCGGAACGATGTTGTAGGACACGTTCATGCGCGGCTGACCGCGATGGCACGTGATGCACCCGACGGCGCCGTTGACGGCGTAGTTCGGGTAATCTTTCTTGACCGGATCGACCCACGCGTGCTGGATGTTGTTCGTCATGATCAGCATCTTGCGGGCGAGCAATTTCGTCGGCGTGTCGTACGCGTAGTTCGCCACGTTGTGACAGTAGCTGCACTGCACGCCGAGCGCCGAGGCTTGATACGTCATCTGCAAGACGAGGCCGGCGTAATCGTACTGCGTGTCAACCTGAACGTTGTAGAGTTTGCCCGGCACGTACACGTGGGGAACGGTCTTCGGCTGCGTCGAGAAATCGAGCGGCGCGCTTTGATCGACCGGGCCGACGCCCTTCGCCTGATCGGGCGAGATGTAGCCGCTCTCGCCCGTTCCGAGCGAGGACGAGGTATACGGTTGAGTCGTCGATGCACTCTGCGGCTCGGTCCCGGGGCTCGACATATCTTGGGCACGCGCTTTGTCGAGCAGCGGCTGTGCGAAGCCGGCCAGCGAGAGCGTGACGATGATGACGAGCGGACCGAGGAATCGACGGAAGGCCTTCACTATTTGGTCACTCCCTTATCACCGTTCGTCGTTGCGACCGCGCCGGGCGGGGCCGGGAAGTAGAGCGGAAGTTCGAGTGGGACTGCGTTCGGGCGCTGATTGATCGCGGAGCGCGTCATCGGTCCGTACTGCTCGACGATCCCGTGATCGACGGACCAGACGTACCAGTCGTTCGTGACCCAGCCGGTCGAGATGATGCCGATCGCGCTCGAGACTACGACGCCGACGGAGAACCACCAGATCCAATCGTGGATGGTCTTCGGGTTGGCGTTGAAGCCCATCACCCAGCGCCAGAACAGCATCGACTTGTGCGAACCCGAGTGCATGTCTTTGATCTCGGCGACTTCGTGATGGCTGCCCTCGGCCGAGGTCGCGAGGATCGTCGCGCCGTGCATGCCCCAAAGCATCGTCGACCCGAACAGGAAGAAGATCGCGAGCATGTGCCAGGGGTTGTAGTACAGGTTGCCCCACAGCACGCTGAAGTTCTGCGCCCAGTCGAGATCGGAGTTGAGTCCGAGACCCGGCGCTTCGGCCCACGTGCCCATCGCGATCGGCCGGAAGACCCAGATCGTGGTGGTCAACAGAATCGCGGAGACCCATGCGAAGAACAGATACGGGCGCCAGTTGTAGCGCATGAGCCGTTCCCAGCAGCGGAATGCCCAGCAGGTGACCGAGATCGCCCACAGGATCATGTTGATTTCCCAGAAGCCGCCGGCCGCGAGCGACGGCGCCATGCCGAGGCCGTTCGGCGGCAGGATCTGCACGTTCGCGAAGTAGCGGACGTAGGAGACCACGTCGCCTTGCATCGCCGAGATGCCGGCCCAGATCAGAACGAAGACGCCGGCGACGAAGAACATCACCGAGGCGACGCCCCAGGTGCCGAGCCAGAGCGTTCCGAGCTGCGTATCGAGTCCGAATTTCGCAAGGAAACCGATGCGGAACGGGACGCCGATGCGGATACCTAAACTGTCGTTGTGATCTCGATAGCTCGGCCGGGGAATTTGTACCGGCGGGAGAGCGGGTCCGGAGATGACGGTAGCCATTTAACGTGCCTCTGATGCAGCGATCATTGCGGGAACCAGGGCAGGTGCCACTGCCAGAACGCGACCCAATCTTTGATCCACGGACCGGATGTCAGGATACAGAGATCGCTCAGAATCAGCGTGTAGATCGCGAGCCAGAAACCAAGCCAGTGGATCCCGTACTCACCGATCGAGTAGCCGATGTAATCGCGCCAAAAGTTGTCGACGTTGGCTTCTTCCAACACGGGATCTTTCGCCGTGTTGTACGAGCCGAGAATCGCGCTGCCGTGCATTGCGAGCACCATTGCCGACAAGAAGAAGCCGACGATCGCGAACGCATGGAAGGGATTCAGGTAGAAGTTTTGATAGCGGAAGCCGGTGTTGGAAACCCAGGTGAGGTGGCCGGTGAAGCTCAGGTCGAACCCTTCGCACCAGCATCCCAACAGCAACGGACGTACCAGCTGAAGCGAGAGCCACGCGGAGATCGCGAAGCAGAACATGATGGGCACGTGAAAGCCCATCTCGAGTTTTCGGCAGATGTCGACCTCGCGCAGCGCCCAGGCGATGAACGAAACCGACGCAAGCACGACGACGACCTGCCACGCGCCGCCTTGAGCGAACGGAGCTACACCAAGTCCGTACTCTCGCAGCGGCGGGTGGATGTTCGCACGCCACAGATCCCAGTCGCCGTATTGTCCGACGGCGAAGAACAGGAAGAACGTGCCGAGGAGCGCCGCACCGACTGATACCGCCCCCCACAGTCCGACATAGTAGCGACCAGCCCAAAAATCAAACGGGTCGCGTCCGATGACCAGACCAAGGAGCGTGTTACCGGGCTTTCGATAGGTGCTTTCAAATTCGAGCACGGGTCTCGCTCCTTATGTATGTGGGGTTACGAAATATATACCAGGGATGCCGGGGACCCGGCGTGACGCGCGTTACTTGGCGCCAGGTGCCGGGTTGACTTGAGTCGCCGCCGTCGTGCTCACCGGGAAGATCCAGTTGTACTTGGGCGAGCTGAGCACGATGAAGTGGATCAGGAACGCCACGACGACGCCGACGAGGATGTACGCTGCGAGATTCGCGCGGAAGTTGTAACCACGAAGAATGATCATATCAAGCAGCTCCTACCACGCCCGCCAGTTCCACACGAGAATGTGGGCGATGACGGCGACGATGAAAAAACCCCAGGATCCGGCCACCACGAATTTGTGGACGGTCCAGTCTGCGTTGTTGAAAAAGTCGCGGTAAACTTCCGGAACGTTATCGTTGCCGGTTTCGTAGACGGTCCCCGCGGCCGGATTGAGAGATGCCAACGTTCGACCCCTCCAGGTGAAATGTAGCGTGCGATGATCCCGACGCGAGGCCGGTCTCTCCGCTAACTATATTCTTCTGAGAGAGTCAGTTCGGTAGCGCCGGCTACGGCTTGGGCAGAATTCGGGTGACGGGGGTCACCGGAGCCCGCCGCCGCGCTTACTGATCGGTACGAAAGCGTCCGCCGCGGCGTCGTAGCGCACCATCACGATCGCGTTTTGTCCGATTCCATGCTGGGTGCCGTCGCGGAAGTCGTAGATGCCGTTGATCCCGGCGAAGCCGTGGAGGCCATTGATGAAGTCGCGGAACTGCTGCGCGGACGCGTTCGGTCCGAGCTTCGCGTAGGCGTCGAGCACGATCAGCGCCGGATCCCACGCCAAGGTGTGGGGAAAGTCGGGCCGGACGCCGGCGGCGGTGAACGCATCGAGGTACACCTTCTGGGCGGCTTTGATCGGGCCGTTGCCGAGGCTCTCGTGCGCGTTCACGAGAACGGCGCTGAAGAGCAGCTCCTTCGGCATGATGCTCTTGTACTGTTGAAGCTGGGCATGGACCATGTCGCCGTTGCTGGCCAGCACCGGCACGTCGAGCCCGACGTCGGAGATGCCGTGCAGCTCGGTGCCGAAGGCCGGGCCGACGGTCCAGGTGAGTAGCGCCTGCGGGTTCGCGGCCTTGATCCGGGCGAGCTGGGCGGAGACGCTCACGTCGGCGAGATTGAAGTGCTCCCGGGCGATGAATTCGATGCCGCGGTTCTCGGGCAACGCGCGCGCGTAATCGTAGTCGCGGTCGATCTCTTGGCCGGTCGCGTCGGTCGAGGAGAGGATGGCGAGCTTGGTGAGGCCGCGCTCGCGGAAGTAGCGGAGCAGGGCGATCGCGCTATCGCGCAGGCTCACGCTCGACGACCAGACCCAGCCGCTCGCGACCGGATTGAGGCCGGGGCTGAGGCAGTAGTCGGCCGGGCCGTTCTCGCGCACGAGCGGGATCACCGCCGCGCACTGCTGCGTGAGGCTCGGTCCCATGAAGATCGGGACCTTGGAGGCGAGCACGCCGTTCGCGAGCTGAACGCCCGTCTGCGGATTCGAGCCATCGTCGAGCAGGTCGAACTCGACCGGCCGGCCGCCGATGCCGCCCTTCTCGTTGACCAGCTTCTGAAGGAGCTGGAGCGACGTCTGATCGTCACGCCCGACGAACGCACCCGATCCCGTGAGCGAGAGAATCACCGGAATTTTGAGCGGCGCCGTATCCTCGGCGAAGAGTGACGCGGGGAGCAGCGCTCCGGCGGCGATCAGCGAGGCGGCGAGAAACGAACGAAAGCGCATCGGCCGGTGCTTAGAACTTCGCGACGAGCTCGTCCTTGAGCGCCTCGCGCCAGTCGGGCGCGGGCGGGATCACGAGATCGACCGCGCGCACGTGGCTGTACGTCTGCGGGTTGATACCGCGAATGGGCTTGCCGGCCTCGAGATCGTCGAGCGCCTCCATCAGTAGCTGACGCATGACGATGATCGCGCGATCGCTCGTGCCGAGGTGCTCCTTCGAACGATCGACGATGCCACCCATGCCCTCTTGCAACGCCATGTCCTGCGTGTTCACGCCGTCGATGCCGGTGAACGTCTTGTTTTTCTGCAGCTGGCGATCGATCATGTAGTCGTTGCGCATGTTCTTCTTCAGCTGGAACGTGCCGGGGATCAGATCGTCTTCGCCGCGGCCATACTGCTTCTCGAGATCGAGCGCGTACTGTTCCTCGATCGGGATCTCCGGCGAGTACGAGTACATCCAATTGAACACCCAGCAGTGCGTGTCGTCGATCGGCACCCAGATGTGGCCGTTGATCGTCGGATGCGGATCGACGTGCGTGCCCTTGCGCGAGGTGACGCGGCCGCGCATCTGCTGCGCGGGCATCACGTAATGATAGGCGCGCACGTAACTCTGATCGTCGACCGTGCGGATGCCGGCATACGTGTAGCCGTAGTCGGTGCGATAGACCTCGAGCCGCGGTGCCGTGTCCTGGCTGCGCAGATAGCTCTTGTCGTGGATGTCGAGGTTGTGCGCGAACGAGCTGTGCGAGGTGTCGAGGCCGCCTTCGAGCGCCTGTAGCCAGTTACACTCCTCGAACGTCTTCGATGCGTGGCGGTGCGTGGCGGGCGCGCGCGTGAATTCGTAATCGGGCACCGGGGGCTGATGTTCTTTCGGACCCATGTAGGTCCACATCAGTCCGCCGCCTTCCCACGTCGGATACGTGGTGATCGTCACCTTCGTCTTGAAGAGCGAGTCGGCCGGCTCCGAGGGCATGTCGACGCAGGTTCCGTCGCGATCGAATTTCCAGCCGTGATACACGCAGCGCAATCCGCACTCTTCGTTGCGGCCGAAGAACATCGGCGCGCGGCGGTGCGGACAAAACGCGTCCATCAAGCCGACGGCGCCGCTCGTGTCGCGAAACGCGACGAGGTCTTCGCCCAGCAGACGCACGCGAATCGGCGCGCCGTCGGGCTCGGGCAATTCGCTCGAGAGACCGAACGGAATCCAGTAGCGCCGCTGCAGCCGGCCCATCGGCGTATCGGGCCCGACTCGCGTGATGCGTTCGTTGTCCTCTGGCTTGAGCATGGTGGTTCTCCCCGATCAGCCCGGCAGGCCGAAGAGCGCGCGGAATTGATGTTCGAGATCGTTGTACTGCGCCGACGTCGGCGTATCGATGACGAGGTAGGGTCGCTTCGCGTCCCAGATCGCAGGGTTGTTCTTCACGTCGGTGCGAGATGAGATCTCGCCGCCGCCGCGAGTGACGATGTACTGCTGACCGGCCTTCGAGGTGAGCCAGTCGATCAGCACGCGCGCCGCGTTCGGATGCGGTGCGTTCTTCGCCAGACCCACCGGCGTGAGCGTGACGAAGAGCGGGTCGGGATTCGTGAACTCGATGCCGCGGCCGGCCTTCTTCTCGGCTTCCACGTAGTACCCATACACGGTCGGCGTCGCATCGAACTCGCCCGTCTCGAGTTGCTCGATCGTCTGCGTGTGACCCACGGTCTTGACCGGCTCGTTGCCGGCGACGCCCTTAGCGAGGTTCGGACCGTTCGACTTGTCGTGCTGCAGCACGCCCATGTACCAGTTGAGCGCGCCGGTGTCGAAGCCGAACTTGCCCTTCCATTCGGGCTTCGCGAAGTCGGCGAACGACGCCGGCGGCGTGAGGTGGTCGGCCGCGAGTCGCGCGGGGTTCCACGCGATGACCGTCGTGTTCTGATAGAGGTTCGTCCAGTAGCCGTTGGGATCGACGGTGCCCTTGATGAAATGTGCGGCGTCGGCTTGCGGGTACTTGTCGAACGCGCCGACGCCGACGAGCTGGCTCACCTGGAAGTCGTCGCCCGAAATGACGTCGGCATTGAACTTGCCGCCGCGCTGTTCGGTGACGACGCGAGCGGGGAGCTGCGAGCTCCCGAGCCGCAGCGCTTGCACGGTGATGCCCGGATGCGTGCGCATGAACTCTGCGGCGGTCGCATCGAGATCCTTGGTGTTCATCGTCGCGTACCAGACGACGACGCCCTCTTTCTTCGCGGCATCGTCGAGCGGGCTCGCGGTCGCGTGCGGCGCATCCGCGAGCGCCATCACGCCGACGAGCGCGCCCATCGCGATCGCTGCGCAGCGCCGGAGCATCTTCATGCCACCACCGCCTCCGCGGCGACCGACGAAAACGCGTAGGCGACGCCGTCGCGCACGCGCATGATCACGGCTTCGGCCGCGGCCGGGCGCACGTAGACCACGTCGCCGTGGCCGAGACCGGTGCGCTCTTTGTGCACGCGCACGCGCAGGTCGGTGCCGTTCACGTCGATCGTGTAGTCCCAGCAGTCACCTTGATAGATGCTGTAGCGCACGACGCCCGGCCAATCGTCGTCGGCATGACGCTTGCGGTGCAATTCGATGTTCTCGGGCCGGATGAAGGCGCGAACGGCGTCGCCCGAGCGCAACTCGGCGATCGGATCGGCGCGTACGATGCCGGTCGACGCCTGCACCACGACGCCGCTCGCGTCCGAGGCGACGACGGTGCCGTCGATCGCGTTGGCGACGCCGATGAAGTTCGCGGTGAACTCCGCCTGCGGAGCGCGGTAAATCTGCTGCGGAAGCCCGGTCTCCACGATCGCCCCCTTGTCCATGATCATGATCAGGTCGCTGATGGCGAGCGCCTCGCTCTGATCGTGCGTCACGTACACGGCCGTGATGCCGAGTTGCTGTTGCACGAGGCGAATCTCGCCGCGCATGCGTTCGCGCAATTGCGCGTCGAGGTTGCTGAGCGGCTCGTCGAGCAAGAGCACCTTGGGCTTGCGCACGAGCGCCCGAGCGAGCGCGACGCGCTGCTGCTGCCCGCCCGAGATGGCGGTGGCCGGCCGGTCCGCTTCGTCGGCGAGGCCGACGAGATCGAGCATCGCGAGCGCCCGTGCGCGCGCGTCGGCACGCGAGGGCTTGCGGTCGCCGACCGTCAGCGGAAAGGCGACGTTCTCCGCGACGCTCATGTGCGGCCAGATCGCATAGGACTGAAAGACCATCCCGATCGGGCGTTTGTTGGGTGGCACGTACGTGCCCGACGCCTCGTCGTACACGACCTCGCCGCCGATCTCGAGCCGGCCTTCGCTCGGCCGCTCGAGCCCGGCGATCATGCGCAACGTCGTGGTCTTGCCGCAGCCGCTCGGCCCGAGCAGCGTGAAGAGCTTTCCCTCCGGCACGGTGAAATCGAGACCCGACACTGCGAGCTTGCGAGCGTGCTTCCCGTCGTACCGTTTGACCAGGCCCGTCGCGGTAATCATTTTCATCGCTTCCGTATGGCGTTGCATGGCGAACTCCTGTCCCATTCACTCTCTTCGATAGAGCGATTGAATCGAACGTCAGGAGGGCGGGGCGGCGCACCGCCGGAAAACTTCGTCACTAGTACCCCTCACTCGATTTGCACGATTTCGGCCTCGCCGAAGCGTCGGGAGCGACGATCATGGGCAACAAGTCGCATTACGACCCCACCCACAAGCGCGTGTTCGTCCGTGAGATCAGCGGCGAGTACAGCCTCAAACACGAACTGCAGCGGCTGCGCGATCTCCCGCGCGTGCAAAAAGGTTCGACGGTGACGTTCCAATCGGGACCACAAGCCTTTTCCAAGCATTTCATGGAGCCCGAAGACGGCCTCGGTCAGACGCTGCACATCCATCTCGAGGAATACGCGCCGGGCGGCAAATCGCAGATGCACGGCCACGTGAACGAAGCGCTCTTCTACATCCTCGACGGCAAGGGCTACGAGATCCACGACGGCATCAAGTACGACTGGAAAGCCGGCGACATCGCGATCGTGCACAACAACTGCGTGCACCAGCACAACAACGCCGACGAACACGCGCCGGCGCGCGCGCTCGTGATCAAGACGAAGCCGATGTACATGTTCATGAACATGCTCTTCCAGCAGCGCGTGACGCAGCGACCGAAGGAACCGAGCGCGACGCAGGGCGACTTCGTGCCGCGTGAGGACAGCGACGTGAACCACCCGTGGAACGCGGCGACCGATCACGATCACACGCACGAACACGATCACGCGCACGACCACGACCACCACCACGCGCATTCGCACGCGCACACGCACTAGGGGACGCGCGATGGCATTTCAAGAGTCGGCCAACTGGCGCGCGGGCAAGAAACAAGCGCCCTTCTATGCCGAGGCACTCAAGGACGCGGCCGAACGGCCGATCCGCGATGCCGGGCGCAAGAAGATCATCACGCCGGAAGACATGCCGTGGGAGATGTCGCCGCACGGCCTCATCAAGCACCTCGTCAACGACAAGATGAATGCGCGCGTCGAGACGGTCGACGTGTACATGCAGATCATCCCGCCGGGCAGTCGCTCGGGCAAACACCGCCAGCTCGCCGAAGAAGCGCTCTACGTGCTCGAAGGCCGGGGCTACGACATCCACGTCGACTGCGATGTCGAGATCACCGACACGTATCACTGGAAGCCGCAAGACGAATCGCGCCGCTTCGAGTGGGAAGCCGGCGACATGATCTACATCCCGCCGAACACGATCAGCCAGCACTTCAACGCCGACCCCGAGCGCCCGGCGCGCCTGGTCAGCGCCACCAATCGCATCTACAAATATTGCGGCCTCGGCGACCTCGAGCAGATCGAAAACGCCCCCGAATACGATCCGAACGTCACGCTCGACGACGAGACGATCGTGCAGTACCTTCAGGCGAAAGCCCCCGCCGCCCGCTAACGCCCCCGCGTCATCATCACGCGATGGCGCGCTGAGCGTACCGGCGTCCCCCGTGTGTCACCCCAGCCACGTCGAGGGCTAGGTTAGGAGTCACTCGGCGGGGGCTCGGAGACGGGCTCGGGCTCCTCCGCCGGCTCCGATGACGGCGTGGAGTCGTCGCTTCGATCGCCCTCATGGATGCCGAACCCAGGCGGGCACGATCCGGTCGCGCCGTTCGCCGCGACCGTCGTCGCACCGTCGTAGCACACGGACCCGTATCCGGCGCCGCCGCGCCGGCCGTGCGACGCGCGTTGGTTCTGCGCGATCAGCGCTTGCAGATGTGCGACATTGCTCGATCCGAGTGAGTCGCCGAGCGCCGCCGCCTTCTGGTACTCGGCGAGCGCGTCGTCGAATTTGCCGAGATTTTCATCGGCGACGCCGAGATTGTTCCACGCATTCGCGTATCGCGGATTCAACGCCACCGAACGGTGAAGTGCCGCGGCGGCATGCGCCGGATCTTCGACTTTGTTGAAATCGCATCCGAGGTTGTACCAGTCGGTCGCACTCGCGTGACCGAGGTGCTGCTGCTCGCTGATGAGCATCTCGTCGGCGAGGTCGATGCGGCCCGCATAGGAGTACGCGGCCGCGGCATTCTTCCAATACAACGCGCTTCCCGGATTGCGATCGGCGGCTTTTTCGAGCGCCGCACCGGCGAGATCGTAGCACTTCTGATCGAGGTAGGCATGGCCGAGGCCGACATACGGTAGCGCCCAGCTCGGACTGACCGCGATCGTTTGACGGAATGCCGCTGCAGCTGCGGCATCGTTGTGCGTTCCGAGGCCGTACGCATTGCCCATGATCATCCACGCGTTGGCGTTGCGCGGCTGCGCTTGCGCCCAGCCGTCGGCGTAGGCGAGCAGCGACGTCCAGTCACCCGCACGATAGTAGGCGTCCGCCGTGGCCTGCGAATAACTCGCGGCACGCATCGTCGGACCGGACGGCACGGGGTCGGACGCCCGCGCTTGGCATGCCGCTTGCGCCGCCGTGATGCGCGACGTCTCCGTGCAGCGCCACGTGTCGTTGTATTTCGTGCACGTGCTGACGTGCGAACCGCTCCGCGCCACGCACACCTGGTGTCCGTCTTGCGTCGAACACGTGCGGCTGTATCCCGCCACATACGATCCCGACGTCGAGGCCGTCGTCGCACCGCGCACCTGCTGGCCCTGCGGCCCGGAGGGCGCCGGCGTTCCGGCGCACTTTCCCCCGGTCGCGCGCCGCAGCCCGATGTGAACGAAGCCGAGGTTGACGTTGCACGGTGCTTGCGAGGGCACCGCAAGCGGTGCGGCAACCGACGGCACACTCGTGGTGGCGAAGGTCGCGATCGCGATCGCCGCGAGCACGAGGCAACGGACGGAGCGGCACAGCATCGCATGTTCATAGCAGAGGGACCGTCCCAAAAGCGTCCTCGTGCGCGTTGACGGAAGAGCGGTCGGCCGCTCGTTGAGAGGCAGCACAATCGGTTCGGAGAAGCGCGTGCCATGGAGAACGGGGCGTCCGACGGGCGGCTGTCGATCTCACTCTTCGGCTCGCTTCTCGTGCGCTCGGCGACGCGCGACGTCGCACTCCCCGCGCGGCGTGGCGTCCGTGAATTGTTTGCGGCGCTGGCGCTCTCCGCGGTACCGCTCGAACGCCCGTGGCTCGCGCACGCGCTGTGGCCCGACGCCGATGATGAGACGGCCCGCGCAAACCTGCGCCGGCACGTTGCCTTACTCGATCGCTGGCTCGCGGAGCAGACGGGCCGCGCACATGCACTCGTTCGCGGAGGCACGACGCTCGCGCTCGACGCGGATCTCATCGCGTCGGTCGATACGCGCGCCTTCGACGATGCGCTTGCCGCCGACGCGCTCGAGGAGGCGATCGAACGCTACGGCGGCGATCTGCTCCGCGATCTCGACGCCGAATGGATCGTGGAACACCGGCTGCGCTTGCGCGCCCGCTACGAAGAAGCGGTCGGCATGCTCGTGACGCGTGCTCGTCTGCACGAGACGAGCGATGCTGATGCGGCGCTGCGTTCGCTGCAGCACGCGCGCGCGATCGATCCGTACAATGAGTCGTGGATGCGCATGTCCATGCGCGTCCGCTACGCCGCCGGCGACCGCGCCGGCGCGCTGCACGACTACCACACGTATCGCACGATGCTGCGTGACGAACTCGACCTCGAGCCCATGCCCGAGACGTTGCTGCTCGCCGAGTCGATGCGCCGGCTCGAAGCCGCCGCCGAGCCGGCCGCGCCGCTCGAGCCCACCACGTTCATCGGGCGCGCACGCGAAGTCGTCGAGCTCGCGGCGCTCATCGCCCGCGAGCGACTGGTGACGGTGACGGGCGAGCCGGGCGTCGGCAAAACGCGGCTGATCCTTCACGCCATCCGCGCGTTGCCGCCCGATGAGCGCGATCGAGCGATCGTCATCGACGTCACGGCTGCGACGACTGAGAACCTCGAACGGCTCCTCGTTCGAGCGCTCGAGCGCAACGTGCCGCAGGCGTGGGGCGCTTCGTGCGAAGAGTTGGCGGCGCGCGCGCGCGCCATCGTCGTGCTCGACGGCTGTGACCGGGTGATGACGGCGTGTGCCTCGCTCGCGCGCCGGTTGCTCGCCGCGAGCGGGGACGTGCGGATGGTGACGACGAGCCGCGCGGCGCTTGGCGTGCCGGGGGAAGCCGCGTTCCGCCTCGCACCGCTCCCGATCGACGACGCGGTCGCGCTCTTCTTCGATCGCATGCACGCCGCCCGTCCGCGCCACCAACTCCGCGACGGCGACCGCGCGCTGGCGAAGCGCATCTGCGCGCGTCTCGACGGATTGCCGCTCGCGATCGAACTGGCCGCCGCACGAACGCGCGTGTGTTCGCTGCGCGCGATCGACATCGAGCTTCGCACCAGCTCCGCTTCGCCCGGGCTCGATCGTCTCGTCGCCGGATACGAGTCGAGCCGGCAACTGCTCACCCCGGTCGAAGAGCGCGTCTTCCTGCGCCTCGCCGCATTTCCGAGCGGATGGACGAGCAGCACGGCCCTGCTCGCGCTCCGTGACGTCGTGCCGTTGCACGATGGGATCGCCGCGCTGGCCGCGTTGGTGGAGCGGTCGCTCGTGGTCCCGCCGGCGGCGGATGCGATCGACACGCGCTACACGATGCTCGCCACGACGCGCGATTTCGCGCTCGCGCGCGCCGCCGCGCTCGGCCAACGCGAGGCCGATGCGCGGGCGCAGGCGCTCGCCACCGCACACCAGTACATCGCCATCGGACCGCGACTGCGGCGCGAGCGCGCGGCGGATTACTATCCCGAACTCGAGCGCGATCGCGCGAATTGCAGCGCCGCCTTGCAGACCCTGTGGCAAGGCGACGATCACGATCGCGACCTCGCCGTCGACTTGAGTTTGGCGCTCTCGCGATTCTGGGCGGATCAAGGCCCGGCGCGCGAAGGCGAACGCTGGTTGCAGCGGGCCCTCGAGCACGTGAACGACCGGCCGGAGAAGCAGCTCGAAGTGTTGCGGGTCATCGGAACGATCGCGCGCGATCTGGGCGACTACGACGCCTCACACCGCCACTTCCGTCAGCTCGTGACGGAGCTCGGCGCGCGGCAACCCAACAGCGTGGAGTGGGCGCGCGCCCAGACGCTGGCCGCCAACGCCGCTCGCATGACCGGTGCGTTCGATGAAGCGTTGACGCGCATCCGCGCCGCTCACCGCGCCTTCGTCGACCACGGCGAAGCGTACTTGGCGGCGTGGGCAACCTACGCGTTGGGCACGATCCTGCTCAGCGTCGCGCGATACGCGGAAGCCCGCGTCGAGCTCGAGCTCGCCACGCAGGCGTTCAACGACGTCGAGGCCGTCGCCGACAGCTCGTCGTCGATCGCCAATCTCTCGCTCTGCCACTTCTACGACGGGCGGCTTGCGGTCGCGCACGAACTCGCGCGCGAGAGTCTCGCGCGCGCACGGGCGAGCGGGCATCGCTACTATATCGCGCACGCGTTGCTCAACGAAGCCCTCGTCCTGCACGCGTTCGATCGCCGGGACGAAGCGTGGGCCGACGTGGTGGAAGCGAGCCGGGCCGGCGCCGGTCTCGGTTCGCTCGACGTGATCATCGGCGCGCTCGAGACGGCGTCGCTCGTGCTTGCCGGGACGCGCCCCGACGACGCGGCGCTGCTCCTGGGCAGCGCCGACACGGGACGAGAACGTGCGCATGCGCCGCGGCTTCCCGTCGATCTGCCCCTTCATCACGAGGTGGTCGGCATCGGCGAAGCCGCCTTGGGCCGCGAACGATTCGCGGCATGTCGCGAGCGTGGGCGCGTCGTGTCGTTGGGCGACGCACTCACGCGACTTGCGACGGTCGATCCGGCCTTCGCTGCATAACGTCTGCGGTGAGCCGGGCCCTAGAGGCTCGAGAGGCCCACGCGGCCGCCGAGGCGGCCGACGATCGCAACGAGCACGAGCAGGATGGCGACGAGCACGCAGCCGAGGGCGGCAATCGCGGGGTACTGGCCGTTCGACCACAGGTCGAAGATCGCGATCGAGACGACCTCGGTGCCCTGCGAGTAAAGGAAGATCGCGGCGGAGATCTCGCGGAACGCGATGATCACGGTCGTGAGGAAGCCGGCCAGCAGCGAGGGCATCAGCAGTGGCACGTCGATGCGCAGGAAGCGCGTGATCCAATCCGCGCCGCTCACCGCGGCCGCTTCTTCCAGCTCATCGCGAATCTGCGAGAGCCCGGTCGTCGCGTAGCGCATCCCGTAGGGGATGCCGATCGTCACGAAGCCGACGATCAGGATCGCGAGCGTGCCGTAGAGATGGAACGGCAGCGGCGCGACCAGGTACCAGAAGAGGATGCCGACGCCCATGAGGATGCTCGGCACAGCGATCGGCAGCGACACGAGCACGTCGAGCAGCCACACGCCGCGGATGCGCGACTTCAGCGTCACGTACGCGACGATCGCGGTGAGCACGGTGACGATCGCGCCGGCGCTGATCGAGGTGATGAAGCTGTTCACCAGCGACTGGCGGATCAGCGGATACGTCCACATCTGCGCGTAGTTGCTCAGCGTGAGATGATGCAGCGCCGCGCGCGAGGGCGCCTCGAAGCCGGGCAGCAGCGACGACCACAGCAAGACCGCGAGCGGCAGCACGACCGCGACGATGAAGAACAACGCGATCGCCGCGCCCGCGAGCGGCCGCATCGCGCCGAGCTCGATGCGGCGCGGCCGGAATGCCTTGCCCGTCACGGTCGCGTGGCGGCCCGCGGCGTTCAGCCGGTTCGAGAGCGCGACCCCGATCGCGGCCACGACGAGCACCACGCCGCCGATCGACGCGGCTCCGCCGTAATCCGGCGGGAAGGCTTGCAACGCGCCGTAGATCTGCGTGGTGAACACCGACACGTTCGCCGGAACGCCGATCAGCTGCGGCACCTCGAACGACGCGATCGTTTGGATGAAGATCAGCAAGCCCGCGCCGACGATCGCCGGACGCGCGAGCGCGAGCGTTATGCGACGGAACGCGGTAAGGCTCGCCGCACCCGACGCGATCGCCGCTTCTTCCATCGACGGATCCATCGAGGTAAACGTCGCCACGCCCATGATGAACGCGGTCGGCGCGACGTGCATCGCCTGCACGAAGATCATCCCGGGCAGCGAGTAGACGTTGAACGGCCGCACGTGCACGAGCGATTCGATCATCGTGTTGAGCAGACCGATGCGGGGTGACGCGAGGAAGAGCCACGCGACCGTGTTGAGGATGCCGGGCACGATCAACGGCACGAGCGCCGTCGTGATGCCGAGGATGCGCAGCGGCGCGTCGGTGCGCGAATAGAGAAACGCGAGGCCGAAGCCGAGCGCGAGCGCGAGTGCGGTCACGCCCGCACCGTACGCGAGCGTGTTGGCGAAGAGCGCGTAGAACGTCGCGTCGGTGAACAGCTGCGCGTAATTGGCGAGCGACCAGTGCGCGTCGTTGCTGAGGAATCCGCTGTGGAAGCTCGCGTAGAGCATCGTCGCGACCGGGATCACCGCGAGGTAGACCAGGATCAACGAGGCGCCGGCCATCAGCGGCACTTCGGCCGACGGGAGCCGCAGCACGGTGCGTGAGGCGCGCAGCGGACGATCCATCAGCGCAACACCACCGCACCGATCGCGCCGGCGGCCAGCACCATCAGCGCTTGATTCCATTCGGTGACGAGCATCAGCACCGTCGCGACGACCGCCATACCGATCGCCACCGGTCCGCCGACGACGCCGCGTGCGAGCGTGAACACGCCCGCCCAGATCAACCCCAAGACGACCGGCTTGATCGCGCGCGCGATGCGTTCGCGCCACGGATTGCCGCGCAATTTGCCCCAGATGTGGCCCGCACCATACACGACCAGACCCGACGGAACGAACACGGCGAGCGTCGCGACGATCGCGCCCACCAAACCCGCAACGGCGAAGCCGACGAGCGCGGCCATCGTCGTCGTCGCGCCGGGCGAGAGTTTGCCCAAGCCGTAGAACCGCGCGAAGTCGGCGGAGTTGATCCAGTGATAGTGGTCGACGACGTCGGCGTGCATCTGCGGAATGATCGCGTTACCGCCGCCGAAACCGAGCAGCGAGAGGATCGTGAAGACGATGGCCAACCGCCCGTAGATCACGGCGTCGGCGGTTTCGCCGGACGGCGTGACGTCGCGACGAGCGCGATCGGAATGAAGATCGCGAGCGTCAGCGCGAGCGAGAAGTGCAACACGAGTACGGCGGCGGCGACCGCGACGATCAACGCGATCTCGATCACGTCGATGCGCTTCACCGTCATCTCCCACGCGTTCGCGAGCGTCAGCCCGACGGCGACGGCGGCGCAGCCGCTCAGCGCGCCCTGCACCCACGGCAGGTGCGAATCGAGCGCGATCGCGCCGATCACCATCAGGATCGCAAAACCGGGAAACACCGAGGCGAAAAACGCCGTGCACGCACCGGCCGCGCCCGCGAGGTGCGAACCGATCAAGACGGCGATGTTGATCGGGTTCGAACCCGGCAGCAGGTTGCCGAGCGAGAGGAGCTCGAGGTACTCGTCCTCGCTGATCCACTTCTTGCTGCGAACCACTTCTCGCCGGATCATCGACATCGTGCCGCCGCCGAACGCGGTCGCCGAGATCCGGCCGAACACGATCGCGATCTCGGCTAACGTCGGCGTGTTAGGACTCGCTCAGGAACGCGGCGATCCGGCTCGAGACGACCGGGACGAGGGCCGGATCCACCGGATACCACGTCGTCACGTCGGGACGGCCCGGGCTGCCGAGCGCGACGCTGACGTTGAGCGGAGGCACGAGGGCCACGTCGGCACGGCGAACGCCGGCCGTCCACGACACGCGGGTCGACGAGGCGTCGGACGATTCGACCGGCCCCTGGGAGCGGACGGCACCGTCGAGTTCGCGCACGAACTCATCGAATTGCATGGGCATACCCGCGCATTCACGACATCGAAATCGGACTCATCCAACCCCGGCGTCGAGATCCTTGCTAGCGGGCGAAACCGACCATCAATGCGGCGAGCATCTTCGTGCGGAACGGCACGTACGCGCGCCGCGTAAAGACATCGTAGTTGTTGAGTTCGATCGCGTTGAGGATGCGCCGGTAGAGGTGCAGCGCCAGGCGAACCGTGTAGCGGCTCTCCGGCGTGAGCATCGCGATGCCCGGTTCCGCCTCGACGTACATCGCGCGCACGCGTTCGATCTGGAACTGCATCAACGCGATGAAGCCCTCGTCGACCACGCCTTCGAGCAGCTTCGCTTCGGAATAGTCGAAGCGTTGCATGTCTTCTTGCGGCAGGTAGATGCGCCCCATCAACGCGTCTTCACCGACGTCGCGCAGGATGTTCGTCATCTGCATCGCGCGTCCGAGCGCGACGCCGTACTCGAGCGCTTCGCTCGAGAGCGTGCCGAGGATCGGCATCGTCAGCACGCCGACCGTCGACGCGACGAGGTAGCAATACTGGCGCAGATCGGCGTACGTCGCGTAGCAGCGCACGGTGATGTCCATGCGCGCGCCGCGCAGCAAATCGAGCGCGGGCTGCATCGGGATACCGAAGCGCGCAGCCGCATCGGCGAACGCGACGTAGATCGGATCGGTCGGCATGCCGTCGAACGCCGCGAGCAGTTGTTCTTCCCACGCATCGACGGCGGCGAGCCGTTCGTTCGCGGGCGCGATGCGGTCGACGATGTCGTCGGCGGTGCGGCAGAACGCGTAGACCGCCCAGATCGCGCGCCGCTTCTCGGGCGCGAGGAAGAGCGAGCTCAAATAGAACGTCTTCGAATGCTGCCGCGTGATCTCGCGGCACTGCCGATAGCATTCGTCCAGCACCGACGACGCCTTCGTGTCGACGATCACCGGCGGCGCGGCGGCCCTAAGTCCGAGCATACGACCGCGCGAGAACGGCATCGACGGCAGCGCGAGCACTGCGCAGCGCGCCCTCGATGCTCGCCGGGAAACGGTGATTCGTGTAGCAGCCGGCGAGAAAGAGGTTCTCGACCGGGGTCCGCGACCCCGGACGCAGCTTCTCCGCTCCGGGACTGGCGCGATAGACGCTCTTGGGAACGCGCACGAGCTTCGCTTTCACGAGCGTCTCCTTCGTCGCAAGCGGGTAGAGCTTCTGCATGTCGGCCATGACCCGGTCGACGATCGCCTCGTCGTCGAGGCGCATCAGATCGTCGGCCGGTGCGATGCAGACCTCGATGAACGATTTCTTCGGCCATCCGTACCCGGGCGACGCCTGCCCGAGATCGGCGTGCACCGGCAGCAGGGTGCCCGCACCGAAGATGAGGTTCGTGTGGCGCGAGATCGGCCGGTCGAACCAGAAGTGGCCGTTGATCACGGGCGACGAGGTCAACTTGCCGACGCCCATCACGAGCGGGTCGCGTAGCATCTCCGACGGCAGCAGCTTCGCCGCGTCGTGGACGGGCGTCGCGAGGATGACGTTGTCGGCTTCGTAGGTGCGGCCGTCGTCGGTGCGCACGCCCGTCGCGCGACCGTTCGAGAACACGATCTCCTTCACGCGGGCGGTCGACTCGATGCGTTGGCCGCGATCGCGCACGTGTTCGGCGATCGGCTCGATCAGCCGATCGTTGGGCGGACCGTCGAGGAAGCCGGCGCGGCTCGCGTCACGCGTGCTCGCGAAGTAGGCCATCACGCGGAGCATCGCTTCGGCCGAGATCTGATCGACCGGCGTGAAGTTCAGCGCCAGCGCCATGGGCGCAAAGAACGTGTTGAGCATGTGCTCGGACATCTTGCGCTTGCGATGCCAGGCGCTATAGGTGACGTCGTCCTGACGGTCGGCGTAGGTCTGATCGCCGACGAGCACCGGCAGCGTGCCGGCCGCGAACAGCACTTTTTCCCACGCGTTGAAGACGTAACGCGCATTGAGCACCGCACCGATGCCGTTGAACGGCGAGGGCGCATCGGCGAAGTGAAATTCCTCGAACACGGGATCGTTGCCGACGCGATTCGAGAACCGCGGCGGCATCGCAAACGTCAACGTGTGCGGCTGCCACAGCACGTGGTGCGCGATGCCGACGTCGCGCAGCAGACGGTGTACGCTATCGTAACCGCCGAAGAACGAGTGCAGACCCGTTTCCAGCACGTCGCCATCGCGGTCGCGCCACGACGAGAGCTTCCCGCCGAGGATCGGCCGTTTCTCGAGCACGAGCGCGGTTCGGCCGGCGTCGGCCAGATATTTTGCGGCGGCGAGTCCGGCTGGACCGCCGCCGACCACGATGGCGTCGAGAGGTGCTGTTGCGAGCAGACTAGAGTCCTCGAATGGCGGGAAGCGTGGGCGTATCCTGCGCGATCAACCCTTCGTGGAGAAGCGCATGATAGATACGATACAGGCCCTTCGACGTCGGACCCGTCGTCGCGATCACGGCGTCGCCTTCGATGCGCGCATTGGTCACTTCCCCCGACTCGTTGAGCGTCGTGAGGAGATGCTGCACGTTGGGCACGAGATCGGGAATGGCGAGCGACCGCACCGGCACCGAGACGCCGACTTCGGCGGGCGTGTTGAGGCCGAGCGCGTCGAGACGGCTCAGCAGCGAGCGGATGTTGCCGGGCATCTGCAGCTTCAGCGAGAGCCCCTCGCCGGTCAACGCCGCGTCGGTCGACCCGGCGGAGTTCTGTGCCTCGGCGAGCGCGAGCGCTCCGATGCCGGGGCGGGAAAGGTCGAGCGGAATCGTGACCGTGGCAAAAGCACCCATACGTCCTCCGGGGAGTCGAAAGCAACGTTGGCCTTCGTGCCGAACGTTCGTTTTTCCATTATAGCCGCCAAAGCACGTCGAAGGTTGTAGCCCCCGCTTCATGTCAGCCGCCAATACGATCGGTCCCGAGACGAATATCCGCGAGCTCGTCGCCGACCTGCCCATCGCCGAAGCCGTGCTCGAGCGCTTCGGCCTCCACTGCGCGGGCTGCGGCGTCAACAAGTACGAGACGATCGCGCAGGGGGCGGCCGCGCACGGACTGCGGGTCGAGCCGATCCTCGCGGCGCTGAGCCAGGCGCGCCTCGCGGGCCGGGTCCCGACCATCGCGAACGACGATCTCGTGCCCCAGCGCCGGGCGCCCGGCGACTTCGCGCGCCGCGCTCGCTTCGCGCACGTCGTCCCGATCATGTCGGGCAAGGGCGGGGTCGGAAAGTCGCTGGTCACCGCCATGCTCGCGGTTGGCCTGCGCCGCGCCGGCAAACGGGTGGGCATCCTCGACGGCGACATCACCGGCCCCTCGATCCCGCGCCTCTTCGGGCTGCGGACGCCGCTCGGGATCGAGAGCGATCCGAATGCGCCCGCCGGCGGCCAGCCGCGCCCCCTGATGACCCCGGCGGTCACGCGCTCGGCGATCGAGGTCGTCTCGGCCAACCTGCTGACCGACCAGGAAGATACCGCGATGATCTGGCGCGGCCCGATCCTCTCGGGCGTGATCCGCCAGTTCTACGAGCAAGTGCTCTGGAGCGACCTCGACTATCTGCTGATCGATCTGCCGCCGGGCACCTCGGATGCGCCGCTCACGGTGCTGCAGTCGCTCTCGGTCGACGGTGTCGTGCTGGTCACCATGCCGCAGGCGCTCGCGACGATGATCGTGCGCAAGGCCGCGAATCTGATCCATCAGTTGAAGAAACCGATCCTGGGCGTGGTCGAGAACATGTCGTACTTCGTCGCGCCCGACACCGGCGTGCGCTACGACGTCTTCGGCCCCTCCTACGCTGACCAGGTTGCGGAGCTGGCGCGGGCGCCGATGCTCGCGCGCCTGCCGCTCGATCCGAAGCTGGTGGCGAAAGCCGACGTCGGGCTCGTCGAAGAGATCGACGATCCGATCGTCGACGAACTCGCCGCGGCGCTCGAGCGCGCCGTTGCCGCGACCCCCAAGCCGAAAGAAACGATTTCGATCATCTGATGGCACGCTTCTCACTCGGCCGCCTTTCGCTCGGCTGCGCCGCGGGGCTCACCCTCGGCTACTCCGCGGTGCGCGCGTACGACATGTGGCGCGATTTCGCGACGCCGGCGCCGGCGCGGCCCCGTGACGCGAAGCGCTACGCCGACGCGCGGCGTCTGCTCACCGTGATCGACATCGCGCGCTCGCTCTCGGCGGTCGGCATGTGGGCGTTCGCCTTCGGCGACGGTGCCGAACGCGTGCTGGCGCCGCTGCCGCGACCGCTGCGCTTCCCGCTCGCCACGGTGGCGATCTCGCTGCTCGACGCGCTGCGCGAGTGGCCGGTCGATTACAACGAGAGCTTCGTGATGGAGCGCATCTACGGCAACAGCGAGCGCACCTACGATGCGTGGGCGAGCGACCGGCTCAAGGGGCTCGGCGTCGGCCTCGGCGTCACGGCGGTGCTCGCGGTGCTCGTCGACGCGATCGTGCACCGCGCCCCGCGCCGCTGGCCCTGGCTCGCGATCGCCGGCACGCCGCCGCTGCTCGTGTTCGCCAACGTGATCGCGCCGACGTTCATCATGCCGCTCTTCAACAAATACGTGCCGCTCGAAGGACCGCTCGAAGCCAAGGTCCGCACGCTCGCGAGCCGCTACGGCGTCGGCGGCGCGACGATCCTGCGCTTCGACATGAGCCGCCAAACGAAGAAGGCCAACGCGTTCGTCACCGGCGTGTTCGGCACGGAGCGCATCGCGATCGCCGACACGCTGCTCGATGAATTCGCCGAAGACGAGACGCTCTTCGTCGTCGCGCACGAACTCGGCCACTACGTGCGCAAGGATCCGTGGTACGCGGTCGCCCTCGGCACGGGCATGCTCGCGATCTCGCTGTTGAGCTCGACGGGCATCGTGCGGCGCACGGCCAAGCGCGACGAAGGCATCGGCGCGATGCTGCGCCTCGCCTACTACATGACGCTCGCGCAGTACCTCGCGATGCCGCTGGTCAACGGCTTCTCGCGCGCGATCGAACGTCGCGCCGACCGCTTCGCGATCTCGGCGACGAGCGATCCCGCCAGCGGCGTGCGCGCGTTCAGCCGCTTGCGCGAACAGAACCTCGCCGAAGACGAAGGGCCGAAGTGGTCCGAGGTGATCTTCTCCTCGCATCCGTCGCTCAAGTCGCGCATCGAACGCCTGGAAGCGGCGGCGGCTCCTTAGCCGATGGAGGCCGTCGACGACATCACCGCCTTCGGCTATACGCAGGAACTGAAGCGGTCGCTCGGCCTGATGGATCTGCTCGCGTACGGGCTCGTCTTCATCACGCCGCTCGCACCCGTCGCGTACTTCGGTATCATCTTCAACCTGAGCCACGGCATGGTGCCGCTCGTCTACGTGATCGGCCTCGTCGCGATGATCTTCATCGCGCTCAGCTATATGGCGATGTCGAAGGCCTTCCCGGTTGCGGGATCGGTGTATGCGTACGCCTCGCGCAGCCTCGGTCCGACCATCGGCTTCTTCGCGGGCTGGGCGCTGCTGCTCGACTACGTGTTGATCCCGACGCTCTGCTACGTGGTGCCGGCGATCGCGATCGCGGCCGTCTTCCCCGGCACGTCGAAACCGCTGTGCGTCATCGCGATGGTGCTGGTCACCACGGTCACGAATTATCTCGGCATCGAGACCACGGCGCGCGTGAGCTACGCGCTGCTGGCGTTCCAGGTCATTGCGATCGGCCTCTTCTGCTATGCCGGCGTCGTGGCGCTCGAGCAGCACGTCGGCGGTGCGCACCTCTCGTTCTCGCCCTTTTACAATCCAGCCGAGGTAACGCCGGCGCTGGTGTTCGGCGCGCTCTCGCTCGCGGTGCTGAGTTTCCTCGGCTTCGACGCGATCTCGACGCTCTCGGAAGAGTCGCGTTCCGGCGCGCCGGCGATCGCGCGCGCGACGATGCTCTCGCTCTGTCTCGCGGCGGTGCTCTTCATCGCGCAGACCTGGGTGGCGTCGTGGTTCGTGCTCGGCAAGACGAGCTTCCCCGCAGGCGATGCCACCGACGCGTCGTTCTACACCATCGCGGCCCTGGTCGGCGGCCCCACGCTGAAGTTTCTGCTCGCGATCCCCGGCGCGTTCCTCTCCTCGCTGGCCGGCGCGGTCACCGCGCAAGCCGCCACCTCGCGACTGCTCTTCAGCATGGCGCGCGACGGCGAGTTGCCGCGCGTGCTCGCGTACGTCGACCCGCGGCGCAAAGTGCCCGTGCGTGCGGTGCTGCTCGTCTCGGCGATCACCCTCGCCACCGGACTGCTGCTGGTCGATCAGCTCGAGTTGATCTCCTCGATGGTGAGCTTCGGCGCACTGCTGGGCTTCCTGATCTTGCAGATTTCGGTGGTCGCGCACTTCATCTGGCGCGAGAAGAGCCGCAACTGGCTGCTGCACTTCGTCGTGCCCGCCATCGGCTTCACGATCATCGCATACGTGCTCATCAACGCCGAAACCAACGCCAAGATCGCCGGCAGCTGCTGGCTCGTCGTCGGCGCCATCGTCTTCGTCATCCTCAAGCGCCTCAACCGCCCCACCACCCTCCCCGAATAGCACGCGCGCGCGTCGTGCTGCCGCGCCTACCCCTCTGTCATCTTGGGCGGATGATGGCGTCGAGGTAGGCGACGAACGGGGCGCAGTCGCGCATGGCGGCGCGGAAGGTGGCGAAGGCGCCGGTTGTGGTGATCTCCGCGTCGGTGTAGTCGCGGCGGATCATGTAGCGGCGCGCGCGGATGAGCGCGGCGTGCGGGTGATCTTTGGGGAAGCCGCGCGGGCTGCGCGTGAGGCTGTCGGTCACGAGCGGGAGATACCGCGCGATCTTCTTCGCGCGGAAGAGCGCGTCGAACGGGCGCACGTCGTTCTCCGCGAAGTGACGGCGCAGCGCGAGCAGCGACTCGTCGCTGGGCGTGTAGATGCCGGCCGCGAACATCGACTCGCCGGGCTCGAGGCAGAGGTAGTAGCCCGCGTTCGCCCCGTTCTTGCCGAACGGTGAGAGGAACGCGGTGACGCCCGTCTTGTACGGCGTCTTGTCGTTGCTGAAGCGCGTGTCGCGATGCAACCGGAAGAGGCACGCCTTCGGATCGACGTAGGCGAACCGCTCGTCGAGCGATACGTGCGCGGCGAGCAACCCCGCGACGAGATCCTGCCATTCGGGCTTGATGTGCTCGTCGTACGTCGCGCGATGTTCGGCGAACCACGCGCGATCGTTGTTCTTGCGCAACGCGCGCAGAAAGCGAAGCGTGCGCGCGACGTCGATGACGTCGGCCATTACGCCTCTTCCAGGATTTGCCACATGCGCGCGAAGATGGCGTCCCACGATTGGTTCTGCGCCGCGTCCCGGCCGCGCGCGACGCGCGCCGGATCGGCGACGAGCGCTTCGCGCACCGCCGCGACGAACGCCTCGGGGCCCGCGGCGATCCGCGCGATCGCGCCGTACGCGTGCACGACGTCGGTGACCGGCGTCGAGACGACCGGCACGCCCGCGGCGAAATACTCGAGCGTCTTCGTCGGCGAGATCGACGCCGTCGCGCGATTGATCGCAAACGGCATCAACGCGACGTCGACGCCGGCCAAGAGCGAGGGCAGGCTCGCATACGGCAGGCGGCCGGTGTAGTGGACGTTGGAGCGCTGCGGAAGTTGCGCGGGATCGACCTTCACCACCGGCCCGGCCAGCACGAGGTCGTCGTCGGGAAACGCGTCGGCGAGCGCCGCGATCGTCGCGTAGTCGAGCCGCTCGTCGATCACGCCGACGTAGGCGAACACGCGCCCGCGCAGCGATGCGACGAGCGGGTGCGGCGCGACCGCCGCCGCGAACCGGTCGACCTCGACGCCGCTCGGAAAGCAATGCACCTTGGGGCCGTACGCCTGCCGGCTTTCATAGAGCGAACGGCCACCGGCGAAGACGACGTCGGCGCGGGTGAGAACGGCCGACTCGCGCTCGCGCATGCCGGCCGGCGCGAAGTCGAAGTTCGCCAATTCGTCCATCGCGTCGAACACGACCGGCGACGCGGCGAACGCATCGATCAGCGCATCCATCATCGGCGTGTAGAGCCACGCGCCGCACGGCACGGCGCCGATCACGTCGCGCGCGGTGGCGATCGCGCGATCGTCGACCAGCGGCTCGCTCCAGCCACGCCGGCGCAGCGGCCGAATCACGGTGAGGTTGCCGAAACGTCGCACCTCGTCGCGATCGTCGTGCGCGCCGAACGGTTCCTCGACCACCACGACGGCCGCGCGCTCGGCGAGCCGCGAGAGCAGATGGTGCGGCCGCTGCCATACCCCGTCCCAGCGCAAGTGCAGGCCCGCGACGAACGCCTCGGGCAGCCTCACGCGAAGGCTTCGTCGACGATCCGGACGTGCTCGCCTTCGGGAATGCCGGCATCGCGCATCGCGACGAGCGCGGCGACGTCGCGCAGACGATCGTCGCGCTCCCACCAGCCGCGCACGCCGCAATCGTCGATTGCGCCGCCGGCCGCGGCGATGCGCAGCGCATCGGCGACCGCGGTCGGTTCGGGCCGTCCGTTGGGCCCCGCGAAGGTGTAGATCCCGTCTTCGATCACGCGCGCACGGGTGCGCAGCAGCGAGTGCCAGTCGATCATGCCGAACGCCGCCCACGCGCCGACCGCGCGCACGTCGACGCCGTCGGCGCGCAGCGAACGCGCGTCGTCGAGATGCTGCGCGAGCCAGCGCACGCGCTCGCCGGCCGGTGCGTTGACGTGCACTTCACCGATCGCGAGCGGCAACCGCAGGCGTGCGGCGGCGGCGCGCAGCAGCGGCGCGACGCGCGGCGTGGGTTCGCCCGCGACGTACACCGCGGGCACGTCGCCGGCGATGCCGTCGTCGCCGCTGAACACGTAGCGTTCGGAGTGCGGATAGTGGTTGAACGCGACGAGGTCGGGCACCGTCGCGCCGCGCTGCATCGCGCCGAGCTCGGCGTCGCTCACGCCGCAGCGCTCGCGCAAGAACGCCGCGAGCGGATGCCCCTCGTCCACGCGCCCCGCGACGAGCTCGACCGAGAGAAACGTGCGCTCGCGCAAGAAGTTCACGTACGCGCCGACGCCGTCGTCGCCCGCGCTGAAGCGCTGCAGATCCTCGGTCAGCACGAATTCCGCATCGGGTACGATGCGGCGAATCCGGCGCATCGCCGCCTGTTGCGCGAGCGTCTGGTTGACCATCGCTCGCCCGAACGCGCGATCGTCGCGGACGTTCGGATACCACACGCCGTAGAGCGTCGAGAAGCGCGCGGTCGTGAGCGGTTCGTTGATCGGCGTCCAGCGCCGCACCCACGGAAACGCGCGCACGGCCGCATCTGCGTAGGCCGCGAAGAGCGCGGGGAATTCGGGGTCGAGCAGATCGGTGGAACGCGGGCCGCTGCCGTGGTGCAGCAGCGTCACGATCGGTTCGACGCCGAGCGCGCGCAACGCGGCGAGGCGCAGCGCGGGTTCGGCGAAGTCGAACGAGCGCGCATCGTCGCCCGCGACGCGTTCCCAGAGCACCGGGACGCGCGTCGCCTGCACGCCGAGCGCGGCGATGCGCTCCGCGTCGCCGAGGCGCACGTCGTGCCCGGTCTCGGCCAGCTGGTCCCGCACGGTGAGCGCGTCGATGCGCGCCACCGTCGGTTCCGGTGACGCCCAGAGTTCCAACGCGTTCAAGATGCTAAGCGATGACCGGGGACGGGCGCGTGCCGAGCCAGGTGGCGACGTCGGTCTTACCGTCGACATGCACGCCGTCGCGCAATTCGCGGCGGAACTCGCCGAAGAGGCCGAACGCCTCCGCGAACGCGTCGTGCTTGTGGATCGACTCGTAGTTGACTTGCGTCGCCGACACGAACGTGTCGTCGGGGAAATCCGCGTACACGTCGAGCGAGCGCGCGAGGATGCCGCGCACGACGTCTTCGACGAACTTCGGATTGTGGTGCGCCTTGTTGACGATGAAGAACTCGTCGGGACGCTTGAGCAGATCGTAGGTTTCGCTCGACATCGAGCTCTCCACGATCTCGACCAGATCCTCGGCGCGCAGGTGCTCGGAGAACGCGCCCTCGGTGCCGATCAGCACCGAGCCGCGGCCGCGCTGGTTGTGCGTCGCGACGGGCAGCGCATCGAGCGCGCGGTTCGCCGCGTCGGTCGTGAAGCCGGCCGCTTCGAGTTCGCGCAGCGAGTGCTCGCGCACCATCAGTTGCGCGCACGGGCACGCGGTCATGCCCTCGGCCTCGACGCCGACCAAGCGGCGCGTGCGGTGCTGATCGGCGTGCGCGATGCCGACGAGCGTGTAGAGTTCCTCGGTGCGCTTGCCGCTCACCGGCGTCCAGCGTTCGAGCCCGAAGTCGGCGCGCACGCGCACGTCGGCGCGGATCGCATCCTGCGAGACGACGATCTCACGCGCGATCTGCTCGACCAGATCTTCGACCCGGCCGGCGCGTTCGGTGCGCGCGAGCACGTCGAGCGTCGCGGCTTCGAGCAGTTCGGAGAAGCGCGACATGTGCACGCCGGCTTTATCGGGACGCAGATCTGCGACCATCGTGAAGTCGGCGTTGAACACGCGCTCGGTGCCGCCGACGTCGAGGCGGATGATGTGCTTCACGCTCGACACGCCGACGCGGTTGAGCGAGAGTCGTACGTCAGGCGCTTCTTCCTGACGGTTGGCGAAGAAATGCATCGCGCGTGCCTTCTTCGTGATGCCGGCGACGTCGGCGAGCGCGGCGATCTCGGCGATCGTCTTCTTCAGCTTCGGATCGACCAGGTTCGGCGCGATCTCGGCGAGCGGCACGAGGTTGAAGGGCCGCGTAGCGATGTAGGGGTGCGGCACCTCGAAGCGGCCGAAATCCGCAATCATGTCGTCGACGTACAGGATGTCGATGTCGATCGGGCGCGCACCGAGCAGCGCGGGCTGCTGCCGGCCGATCGCCGTCTCGACGCCGCGCAAGAAGTGCTCGAGCGCGGCCGGCTCGAGCGCCGTCGTCACGTGCGCCGCAACGTTGAGGAACGCCGGACCTGCGACCCCGCCGGTGGGCGGCGTTTCGTAGTACGCCGAGACCGCTTCGATGCGGGCCTCACGACGCAAACGCTGCAGGGCGCTCAAAATGGTGCCCTGGCGATCGCCCAAATTCGAACCGAGACCGAGATAGACCGAATGCATACCGACGCTTAGACCGCCGCGGGGGCGGGCGAGTTGCCGGGCGTTCCCGGCATCGCAGCGGCCACCGGCAACAGCTCGCGCCGGCCCGGAAGCACGGCGGCGTACATGCGCGCGAGTTGGACGGTCTCGGCGACGTCGTGGACGCGCAGCATGCGCGCTCCGGCCGCGATGCCGAGCCCGGCCGTCGCGAGCGAGGGAACCAGTAGTTCCTTTGCGGGCCGGTTGAAGATCCGGCCGATGAAGCTCTTGCGCGAACTGGCGAAGAGAATCGGATAGCCGAGCGCGCGCAGCTCGCCGAACCGGTCGAGGATCTCGAGATCGGTCTCCGGTTCTTTGCCGAACTCGAGGCCGGGATCGATCGCGATCGCGTCGCGCCGAACGCCGGCCGCCACGGCCGCCTCCGTTTTCTCGTAGAGAAACTCGACGATCTCGGCGAGCGCATCGCGGTACGCGTAGCCGTGCGGATCACGCACGTTGAGCTCGCCCTTGAGGTGCATCACCACGAGCGCGGCATCGTGCGCGGCGACGACGCCGGCGAGATGCGGATCGGAGAGCCCGCTGCAATCGTTGATCAGGTGGGCGCCGGCGCGCAGCGCGGCGTCGGCGACGCTCGCCTTGAACGTGTCGATCGAGATCGCGAGGTCGATGCCGTCGGCGCGAATCGCCTCGACGGCGGGGACGACGCGGTCACGCTCTTCACCGGCCGCGATGCGCGGATTCCAGTGCGCGTACGACTGTCCGCCGACGTCGACCAGCGCGCCGCCCGCCGCCGCGATCGCGCGCGTGCGGGCGACCACGTCGCCGATGCCGGCCGCGCGGTCGTAGAACGAATCGGGCGTCACGTTGACGATCCCCATCACGCGCGCTTCCGCGCCCAGATCGAGCATGCGCTCGCGCAAGCGCAACGTGCCGGGCTCCGCCGTGCTGCGATCGTAGCCGTCGATCAACCGCTGCACCGCGCCCGCGTCGGCGGCCGAGGCAGCCGCACGGGCCGACTCCAGCTGCGTACGCGACGCCGCCACGACGAGCTCGCCGCCCGGCGTGCGCAACGCGGTCGCCCCGCTCGCCCGTAGGAGCGCGACGATCGCGGAATCGCCCGCGGATGTGTCGATCAGCACCTCGACCCCGGCGGCCGCGATCACGGCGGCCGCATCGGCGGCCGGAAGGACGGATGCGATGCGCTGCGCCCGGGCGGCGGGCGTGGTCGCGGTCAGACGTCGGACGATCACCACGGCTCCTTCGACGCCGCGAAGCGGTCGCTCTGCGGCGTTTTGGCTGCCCCGCCCTCGGGGACAAGCCCGGCATGGCGCAACCCGAACTCGACAAACTCTCCACGCTGATCGACGGCATCACGATCGCGATGCTCACGACGACCGAAGCCGACGGCCAACTCCGCAGCCGGCCGATGGCGACGCAGGCGATGACGCCCGAGGGCGACCTGCTCTTCTACACGCGGCGCGACGCGCCGAAGGTCGACGAGGCCGAGCACCGGCCGGTGAACATCGCCTACGCCGACGCCAAGGGCAACACGTACGTCTCGGTCTCGGGCAATGCGTTGCTCGACACCGACCCGGCCGAGATCCGCGCGCACTGGAAGCCCGAGCTCAAGGCCTGGTTTCCGGGCGGTGTCGAAGATCCGCAGATCGCGCTGTTGCGCGTGCGCGTCGAGCGCGCGGAGTATTGGGATGCTCCGCACGGTCCGATCGTCCAGGTGCTCGAGTTCGTGAAAGCCGTGACCGGCAGCCCGAGCTCGATCGGCGACCACGCGACGATCGAGCCCACCCGCTGACCGCCTAGATGCCGCGCGTCATCGACGCGCGCAAACCGGCATCGACGCGCGAGCGCATGTCCGCGAGGTGCGCGCGCGTCTCGATGTCGGTGGCCTTCGGTTCGGCGGCGTCGAGTCGCGTTTGCAGCTTCCGCAGTTCGAACCGCGCGATCGCCTGGAGTTCGCCCGGCAACGCGAGCTGATCGAGCGTGCCGCTCGGCAGCAACGCGATCTCCAGCTCGAGATCGAGGAAGCGTCGCTGGACGTCGCGGTGCAGCGGCGCGATGCGCGGCTGACCCAGATCGTCGAAGAGCGCGGCGTTCGTCCACCCGAAGAGATCGGCGAGGTTCATCGTCTCACCGGGCTGCGAACGCAACGACTCATCGGCGATGCGCGCGATCACGGTCGGATTGAACATCGCCGCGATCGCGGCGTCCTGCACTTGCGCGGCGATCTCGCGGATCGGGAAATCGGGCCGGCGCACCGTGCCCTCGCCCGTGAACGTATTGCCGAAGCGCGGCGTCGGAACCGAGTTCAAGAGCTGCGGTGAGAACTGCAGCGCGCGTGACGAGAGCACGTAGCGGTCGAGCAGCGCGAACGCGCGGCGTTGCTCCGCGCGCGGCACGGGCCGGAACGGCATCGGCGCACCGGGCTGGCCGCGGTGCGCGCGCGTGGTGTAGACACCGCCGATGAAGCGCGCGGCGATGCCCTCGGCCGCGAGATCGCTGTTGAGCACGGTCACCAGCGTTTGTCGCAGGTCCTGATACGATCGCGTGTCGCCGGAATAGCGCTGCGTCAACGTGCGCGCGATCCCGTCGTTGATCTCGAGCTGTTCGCGGGCGAACGCGAGCGGATCGCTCGAGAGGTCGAAGCGTTGCACGTCGGGATCGAGCGCGGCCGGCGCGCTCGCGTCCTCATCGGTATCGTACGCGAGACCCGGCTGCGTCGAACGGGCGGCGATGCGGCGCAGCTGCGCCTCTTCCGCGTCCGACGTCGTCGCGCCGAAGTTCTGATAGCCGTACGCGATCGCCCACTCGTCGTACGCCCCGAGACGCGTCGGGAAATAGTCGGCTTGCGGTTCGCCGGGCGCGGCGAGGTTGGCCGGCGTGTAGTCCATCACCGACGCGGTGGTGCCGTTCGCGCGCACGAACGCCGGAGTGTGGAGTTCCGCTTCGGTGAAGGCCGATGAGCCGCGGAAATTGTGCCGCAAGCCGAGCGTGTGGCCGACCTCGTGGATGACGACCGAGAACAAGAACGCTTGCGCGTAGGACTCGCGATCGAGCGCGGTCGCGTGCGGGTTCGCCCTCAGCATCGACATGCCGAGCGCGGCCTGACTCGACGCGCTCTCGTCGTAGTCGCAATCGCCATCGCCGTCGCCCGCGGCGACGGGCGCGTCGGCGCCGCCCGGCGTGACCGCGAACGCATCGCGGCGCGCGCGCTCGACGGGCAGCACGCGATCGACGAAGCCGTTGCGCACGGTGCGCATCGACTCGCCGTCGATCACGACCGTCGCGCGAATGATCTGGCCCGTGTCCGGATCCGAGACGTGCGGGCTGATCGCGGTGAAGTCGGGCGATTCGGACGTGATCCAGCGGACGCTGTTGTAGCGCGCGTCCTCCGGGTCGAAGTGCGGATCGTCGGGCTGATCGCGCACGTCGATCGCGTTGGGATAGCCGATCTTCGCGAACGCGACGTTCCAGGCGAGGATCGCTCGACGCACGGTGGCGCGGTATTCCGGCGGGATCTCGTTCGTCAGCGTGAACACGATCGGGCCCGACTGCAGGTTCCAGCGATCGATGAACCGCTGGATCGGCGGGTTGGAGAGATCCTCACCGAAGTGCTTGCGCTGCGTGATGAAGTAGCCGACGCGATCGTCGGCATAGCGCGGCACGTAGGTCGGATCGTGCGCCGGCGGCGCGACGATGCTGTAGTGCACGACGATGGGGATGCCGCGGCCGTCGGGAACGGTCGGCAACGCGTTCGCCGGACCGTTGAACGCGAGGTTCACCGAGATCTCGTCGTTCTGCGGAAACGCTTTCGTGGTCAGATAATACGACTTGGTCGCATCGACCGCGAACGAGGCGCGCGTGACGAGCACGAGCAGGCCGGGCAGCGACGGCGTGGGCGCGGCGCGGCCGAGATCGGCGCCGATGCCCTCGAAGTCGCTGAGGAAGATCGACGGATCGATGACGACGTGCGTCTTGTCGGGATCTTCCGCGATGACCGGCGTCGATTGGATCACCGAGTCGGCGACGCTGACCGCGAGCGACGCGGCGGCCGCGGTGCCCTTGTCGGCGACGTAGCGCGTGTTCGGCGTCACCCACATCACGCGTTTCCCGACGCGCTTGAAGATCACGACCAGCGGATCGTACACGCGACCGGCAAACGCGTCGCCGCCGACGCCCGTCGCGAGCGAGGGCAGAATGATGTACGGCGTGTTGAAGTTCTCGGGCCGCAGATCGAGGTAGAGCGCGTCGTCCTTGCGGATCAGATCGATGACGCCGGGTTCGTGATCGGCGCCGCGGACGAACGTCGCATACGGTTGCGCGGGCACCGCCGACGGTGCGGCGAGCAGCGGCAGCAGATGCTGCAGCGCGGCGGCGGCCGCGCTCGATGCCGCAGGTTGCGGCGACGTGCCGACCGACGGTTCGGCCAGCGGCGTGCGCAGCACGGTCGGCGTGGGAGCCGGGGCCGGCGGGGCGGACGTGGCGGCACCGCTCGCCAGCGCGAACGACAAACTCGCACCGACGAGAACGGCGAGGCCCACGATGGAACGGCGCGCGATCATCCGGCGAGGTTCGCGCGCCGCCCGAGGCATGCCCCTCGACGTTCCCCTACGAGACGAACGTCAACCAATCGCCGGGCGCCGGGCGCTCGCCGCGCACGATCGCCGCATAGGCCAAGCGGATGCGGTCGGTGATCGGGCGGGTCTCCGGCATCACCCGCTCGTCGATCCGCACGATCGGAACGACTTCGGCCGCCGTGCCGGTGAAGAACGCTTCATCGCAGGCCGCGAGGTCGTCGCGCGTGAGCGCGCGGACCTGCGTCGGGATGCCCTCGGCGCGGGCGATCTCGAGCACCGACCCGCGGGTGATGCCCTCGAGAATGTCCGAGCTGCCGTCGTTGGTCACGAGCGTTCCGTCGCGGATGACGAAGATGTTTTCGCCCGACCCCTCGGCGACGTTCCCGCGGTCGTTGAGCAAGATCGCCTCGTCGAAGCCACGCGCCAGCGCGTCGGCGAGCGCGAGGATCGAGTTGGTGTAGTGGCCGCCGGCCTTCACCGATGAGGGCAACGACGCCGAGGGCGTCTTCATCGTCGGCGAGACGGTCGCGGCGCAACGCGGCGCCTCTTGCGCTTTGATCAAGCCGCTGAACGGCAGCACGGCGACGAGCACGTGCGTCTCGCAGACGCCGGCCGGCGCGAGCCGCACGGTATCGCCGCCGAAGAACACGAGCGGACGGATGTAGGCCGCCTCGCGGCCGCTCGCGCGCGCGACCTCGACGATGATCCGGCACAACTCGTCGGCCGAGTACGGTACGGCGAGGCGGTACACGCCGGCGCCGCGGAGCAGCCGGTCGACGTGCTCGCGCAGACGGAAGATTGCGGGGCCGCGCGGCGTCGGATACAGACGAATGCCTTCGAAGACGCTCGATCCGTAATGCAGTGCGTGGGTGAGCCCGTGAATCGCGATCGCCGGATCGGCTTGGAGTTCGCCGTCGAGCCAAACGGTCGTAGCGGTGTCGAGTGCGGTCGGTGGTGCCATCGCGGCCCTCGTTCGACGCGCGCCGCGGGCTTTCCGACGCCGGCAGGGTAGACGCCGACGATGCACGCGATTCGCGATGCCCTGCTCCACCTGCGCGGCCGCGCGGCCCGGACGTTCTTCACCGTCGCCGGCATCGCGATCGGCATCCTCGCGCTGGTCGTCGTCGGCTCGCTCGCGGAGCGGCTGCACGTGATCGTCGCGCGCTCGCAGGCGCTCAACGCCGGAACGATCTTCGCCGTGATCGCGCCGGAAGTGCTCGCGCGCGGCGACGCCGCCACGGTGCGGCGCGCGGGGAACGCGCTGCAGCGCGTGCCGGGCGTGCGATCCGTGGTCCCCGAGGTCGTGCTGCCGTACCGGATCGACGGCGGCGACGACGGGCGCTTCGGACCGCCCTCACTGATCTTCGGCATCCCGGCGGCCGCGCGAACGGCGCGGGCCGCCGCGCTCGACCTGCGCGCCGGCCGCGATCTGCGGCCCGGCGAGCGGCGCGTCGCGGTGGTCGGGGCCGACTTCGCCGCGACCGCACCGGCGACGGTGGGCGACGTGATCGCGCTCTACGGCAACTCCTACACGGTCGTCGGCGTGTTCGCGAAATCGTTCACGCTCTTCGATGCGGCGGTCGTCGTGCCGTTCGCCGACGCGCAGGCGCTGCTCGCGCAGGCGGTGCCGCCCACCGTCGCCGCACTGCCGCGCAATGGCATCACGGCATTCTTGGTCGTGCCGGCGCCGGACGCCGACGTGAGCCTCGTCGTCGCGCGCATCAACACGATCGACGGTGTGAGCGCGCGCGATCCGGCCGAGGTCGCGAACGCGGTCGGTTCGACGATTCGCATCTTCGACTCGATCGTGTTCGGCGCGGCGCTGATCGCGCTCGTCGTCGGCGCGTTCTCGATCGTCAACACGATGACGATCGCGGTCGCCGAGCGCACGCGCGAGATCGGCATCCGCAAGGCGATCGGCGCGACCGACGCGGACGTGTTGCGCGAGTTCCTGATCGAGGCGGCCGGCATCGGCGCGATCGGCGGCCTCGCCGGCATCGCGCTCGGCGCCGTCATCGTCACCTACGTCGACGCGCGCAGCGCCGCCGGCGGCAACCTCGAACTCTTCGCACTCTCGCCGCGCGTCGCACTCGGCGCGTTCGCGTTCGCGATCGTGCTCAGCGTCGTGGCCGGACTCGTTCCCGCGCTCGGCGCGGCGCGGCTCGCGCCGACCGAAGCGTTGCGCCGCACGTGAGCGACGCGTTGGTCGCGGTCGACGCCGTGACGAAGACCTATGCGCCCGCCGCGTCGGTCGCGGTGCGCGCACTCGACGGCGTGAGCCTCACGATCGCGCGCGGCGAGTACGTCGCGATCGTGGGCGAGAGCGGGAGCGGAAAGACGACGCTCATGCACCTCCTCGGCGGACTCGACCGGCCGACCAGCGGCACGATCGCCATCGACGGCGCGCGCTTGGATCGCGCGGCGCGCGGCGAGCTCGCGCGCATCCGGGCGCGCACGATCGGCTTCGTCTTCCAGGGCTTCAACCTGATCCCGACGCTCGACGCTACCGAGAACGTCGTGCTTGCGGCGCGCTACGCCCGGCGCGATCGCGACGCGTCGCTCGCACGCGCACGATCGCTGCTGCGCGATCTCGGTCTCGGCGACCGTTTGCACCATACACCGGCGCAACTCTCCGGCGGCCAGCAGCAGCGCGTCGCGATCGCTCGCGCGCTGATCAACGAACCGGCGTTGATCCTCGCCGACGAACCGACGGGCGAGCTCGACTCGCGCACGGCCGAATCGATCCTCGCGCTCTTCGACGCGCTCAACGCGCGCGGGCAGACGATCGTCGTCGTCACGCACAGCGCCGCGGTCGAGCGGCGCGCGCGCCGCGTGATCCGCCTCGCCGACGGCAAGGTGATCGATGCGGCGTAGGCGCTTTCTCGCGGCGCTCGCCGCGGCGCCGATCGCCGCGCGGGCGGCGGGCGGGCCGATGCGCATCATGGTGCTCGGCGATTCGCTCGCGCTTGCGACCGGCGCGTCGCGCGCCGACGGCGGCTTCATCTTTCCCGCGTTCCGGCGTTTGCTCGCGCTGCGTCCGGGGAGCACGCTCGACAACGTCGCGATCGGCGGTTCGACCGTCGCCGACGTGCTGCGCCTCCAAGCCGGGCGCGTCGCGGCCGTCGAGCCCGATGTGATCCTCGTGTGCGTCGGCGGCAACGACGTCGTGCGCCGCACCGCGCCTGCCGCCTTCGCGCGCGACTACGCAGCCTTGCTCGCCGCGCTCCGGCGCGCCGCGCCGCGCGCGCACATCATCTGCTGCGGCGTCCCCGACGTGGCGGTCAGCCCGATCTTCGCCGACGAACGCGCAGCCGTCGCCGAGCTTTCCGCGGCCGACGATCGGGCGCTCCGCGCCGCGGCCGATCGGGCCGGCGCGCGGTTCGTCGACTTCTTCGGGCTCACGCACCACGTGGGCGCGAACGGCGAACGATTCTTCTCGCGCGATCGCTTCCACCCGTCGGATGCGGGCTACGCGTTGCTGAGTTCGGAGCTGTGGCCGGTGCTGCTCGCCGACGCGTCGCGATAGAACGCGACCGTGATGCGCGTCCCGCGCGTGCTCGACTCGATGCGCACGGCGTCGCTGAGCGCGCGCACGAGGTGCAAGCCCCGGCCGCTCTCGGCGAACTGATCGGCGACGCCGGCAACGCCCGGGAAGCCGGTGCCGCGATCGGCGACGACGACCTCGGCGCCGCTGGGCGTCGCGGCGGCACGCACGTCGACCGGGCCCGGCGCGTGGCGCACGACGTTGGAGAACAATTCCCCGAAGACGAGCTCGCTCTCGAGAAACGGTTCGGCGCGGCCGGTCCAATTCGCCACCAGATCGCCGATCGCGTGCCGCACCAGCGTCGACGTCCGTGAATCGGTCGAGGCGAAGCGCCACTCGCGAACGTCGTGCACGGCGCCGCCGCGTTCGCCGATCGTCGCGGTGAGGATCGCGATGTCGTCGCTGGCCTGATCCTCGAGCAGCACGCGCTTCATGATGGCGCCGGCGAGATGATCGATGTCGTTCACGTCGAGATCGCGGATCGCGCCTTCGATGCGGCGCTCGCCTTCGTCGAGATCGCGCGAGAACTCGAGCAGTCCGTCGGTGTAGAGCACGAGCGTCGAATTGGGCGGCAGCGTGATCGCGAAGTCGACGCCTTCGTCGTCGCGCAGGCCGATCGGCAGACCTGACGTCGCCAGCCGCAAGAGTTTGCTGCCGTCGTACACCAGCGGCGCGGGGTGACCGGCCGACGCGTAGACGAAGCGGCCCGTCGCCGTGTCGAGCACGCCGAAGATCGCGGTCACGAACACGGTGCGGCCGCTCGCGACGAGCAGTTTGCTCGCACGATCGAGGATGGCGGCGGGATCGGCGCGCTCGAACGACGCCGCGCGCAGCGTCTGCCGGATCTCGCCCATGATCACCGCGGCTTCGAGACCGTGGCCCGTCACGTCGCCGATCGTCACCGCGACGCGACCGTCGGGTAACGTGAACGCATCGTAGAAATCGCCGCCGACGCGCTGCGATTCGCTCGCAGCGGAGTAGCTGGCCGAGAACGCGACGTCCGGGATCAGCGGCAGCACCTGTGGCAGCATCGCGCGCTGCAGCGCGTCGGCGGTCGTGCGCTCGCGCTCGTAGAGCCGTGCGTGATCGAGCGCCTGCGCGGCGCGACGGCCGAAGTCGCGCGCGACGGCAACGTCGTCGGGCTCGATCGCGCGTCCCGCGCGCACGAGCGAGAGCGTGCCGATGAACGTGTCGCCGCTGCTGAGCGGCACGACGATGGAGACGCCGCTGCGCACGCCGGGCGCACCGCCCGCGAGCGCGAGCAGATCGCGGTCGACGATCGGCTCCTTGCGCATCAGCGCGACGGTGAAGATCTCGGCCAGCCGATCCGACACGGGGCGGCCCAGCAGCCCGCGCAACGCCTCGTGTTCGGCCGGATCGGCGCTTGCGACGACCGCGGGGAGGAAGCGTCCGTCGTCGCCGACGAGGTCGAGCCGCGCCCACATCGCCATGCGTCCGACGACGAGTTCCGCGATCGTGTCGAGCGTCGCGTCGAGGTCGAGCGAGGCCGAGAGGCGGTCGCCGGCGCCGGCGAGGAACGCTTCCCGTTCCTCGATGCGCTTCTGTTGATCGATGTCGGTGCACGAACCGATCCAGCGCGACACGTTTGCGGCCCGATCGCGTATCGCGATCGCGTTGATCAGAAACCAGCACGACCGGTCGGTGCCGCGTTCGCGCAACCGGTACTCACCGCTGAACGCGTCGCCCGAGGCGCGGCTCGCGGCCCAGGCCGCTTCGGCCCGTTGCTTTTCGGCGTCGTCGATCGCGGCGAACCAGCCGGCGCGTCGGGTGTCGCGCGCGTCGAGACCCGTGTACTCGACCCAGCGATCGTTGACGTAGTCGACCTCGCCCGCGGCGTTGGCCGACCAGATCAACTGCGGCACGACGTTGGCGAGACTGCGGTAGCGCAACTCGCCCTGCGCCAACTCGAGTTCGGCGATCTCGGAGCGCTCCGTGAGCGCGCGATTCCGGCGCGCGAGGCGCAACAGCAGATCGTTGAGCTTCACGATGAACACCGCGAGCATCACGCTCGACGACACGAGGACGAACGCGCGTCCGAAGTACCAGAAGAGCGTGTAGCGGCCATCGGTGAAGCCGCTCACCGCGAGCGCTTCGATCGCGCGCATCAGCACGACGACCACGAGCCAGACCTGCGTGACCGTGTGGCGCGGACCGGTGATCAGGAGCGCCAGCGCCGCCGCATAGATGGCGAATTGGATCGGCTCGATGACGTGGTTGAAGAACGGCGTGAAGCGCGTGCCCGCATCCAGGATCGCCGGCAGCGGCAGCGCGATCGTCGCGTACGAAACGAGCGCGAGCAGCACCAGCGTACCCGCTGCGATCCAGCGCGCCGCAACGCGATCGAGCGCGATCTCACGCCGGCCCGCCAACGCAAACGCGATGATGAACCCGCCGAACGCGACGTGGTCGATCGCGTTCGCCCACGGTGCCGTCTGCAGCGTCGCGTGGAAGAGTCCGTGCGGCGAGAACACGTTGGGGAAGGTGAGGATGTAGAACAGCGTGATGTACGCCGACGCACCGTAGCCGATCGTGAGCATCGCCAACTGCGGGCTGCGCGAAATGCGATACTGCACGTAGAAGAGCAGCGCGGTCAGCACTTCGGTCAGCACCGCCGCGACGAGCACGGATGGAACGAAGGCCGAGATCGGCGGCAAGCCGATGCGGCCGAACGGAAAGGCGACGGCGACCAGTGCCACCGCCAGCACCGACGCCCAGCGCCCGGCGATGCGTTCGCCCGGTGATGCGGGTGCGGTGGCGATGTTTTCCATCGCGCGGACGTCGAACGCCATTGCGCTCAGGGTTCGCGCCGGTCGCGCTCCCACCATCGTGCGTCGCGCAACGGCGACGCGCGGCCGGCGTTAACCGGCGAGCGAGAAGGTGTGCGCGTGCTTCTTACACGGCGCGCACACGTAGTCACTCCCCGTACCTTCCGCCCGGCAACCGCAGGTCCAGCTCAATTTGTACGTCATGATGGTGGCGCCCCGGACGGAATCCATCTCCATCGACGACGGCTCTCCGAGGCGCGAATTGAGCAAGGAAGACGTCGTGCGCACGGTGCTCATCGTCCTCATAGCCTGCCACGAAAACGGGGGCGATTCAAGCACTTTACTCAGACTTGGCGGTCGACCATCGCCCCGGCAATCGAGCCTGAAGTTCCCAGGAATGCGCCCCGCGGCGTCGACCGCCCGACCCCCAAAACCGGGTCGATGGCCGGCAGCCCGGACAGGCCGCCGCCCGCGTCGTCGCCCTCCTTCCTAAGAACGGCCGTTGCCGATGCCGAAGCACCGAAGGTGACTTCCAAACGAGTGATGATCGTCGGCGGCGACGGCTACTGCGGCTGGGCGACGGCCCTCCACCTTTCACGCCTCGGCTACGAGGTCGCGATCGTCGACAACATGATCCGGCGGCACTGGGACGCGACGCACCTGCTGGACAGCTTGATCCCGATCGCGTCGATCGAACGCCGCATCGCCGCCTGGCAGCGCACGAGCGGCAAGTCGATCGCGCTCTACGTCGTCGACGTGCGGGAGTACGCTCCGCTCGCCGCGGCAATCGAAGGCTTCCGGCCCGACACGATCGTTCACTTCGGCCAGCAGCGGTCGGCGCCGTTCTCGATGATCGATCGCGAGCACACGATCCTCACCCAAGTCGGCAACCTCACCGGCACGCTGAACATCCTCTACGCGATGCGCGATCTCGCTCCGCGCGCGCACCTCGTCAAGCTCGGCACGATGGGCGAATACGGCACGCCGAACATCGACATCGAAGAAGGCTACATCGAGATCGAGCACAACGGGCGCAAAGACGTGCTGCCGTATCCGAAGCAGCCGGGATCGTTCTATCACTTGAGCAAGGTGGCCGATTCCGACAACATCGCGTTCGCCGCGCGCATCTGGAATCTCAGCGCCACCGATCTCAACCAGGGCGTCGTGTACGGCCTCTCCGACGAGACGTCGGGGAATCCCGACCTCGCGAATCGCTTCGACTACGACGGCCTCTTCGGCACCGTGCTCAACCGCTTTTGCGTGGAGGCCGTGGTCGGCCATCCGCTGACGGTGTACGGCGCCGGCGGCCAGACGCGCAGCTTCATCGATCTGCGCGACACGGTCGCGTGCATGGAGCTGGCGATCGCGAATCCGCCCCCGCCCGGCCGGCTCCAGGTGTTCAACCAGTTCACCGAGATCTTCAGCGTGCTCGATCTTGCCGAGCGCGTGCAGCGCGTCGCCAAGCAACGCGGCATCGCGTGTCGCATCGAGCACCGCGAGAACCCGCGCATCGAACGCGAAGCGCACTACTACAACGCGAAGAACACGTCGCTGATCGGCCTGGGTCTACAGCCGCACCTGCTCGACGATCACACGATCGACATGATGCTCGACATCGCGCTGACGTACCGCAACCGCATCTCGCCGTCGCTGATTCCGCCGCAGGTCGGGTGGGACGCGCGCGCCTTCGGCGCTTCCACCAGCCACGAAGCCGACGTCGCTCCCGCGACGCCGTGACCCTCGAGGCGTTCGGCCGTCGCGCGCGGCGCGCAGCCCTGCGCATCGCGGGCGACGGACACGTCATCGCCTGCCGCCCCGCGCTCGCCAACGCCGCCCTGACCGCCGCCGTCGCGCGCCGACGACGCGGCGAACACTTCGTCGCGACGATCGTGTGGGAAGACGAGCGCGCGCGCTCGACCCGGGCGAAGTCGCGCGCGTTCTGCGCGCAGTACCAGAGCTGGGACGAAGTGCGACTCATGCTCAACGACGCCGCCGATAAACTCGATCCGCGCGCCATGCAGCCGCTGCGCGACGTCGATCGCGATTCACTCCACGAGTTCATTCGCCTCGCCGACGTGTTGCTCGTCCGTTCGATCGCCGAACGGCAACGCATCGAAGCCGCGCTCGGACCGCTGCCCCGCGAAACCGACGTCGTGGTGAACGACGTTGCCTTGCCGCCGATCGATCCCGCCGAACCGACCGACGTCGTCGTCTACGCGCCGTTCCACACCGGTGACGAACTGGGCATCTACGTGACCGCGCTCGGCGATCTGCCCGTGCCGGTGACGATCGTCGCGCAGACGCCGCCGCGCCTGCCCTCAGCGCTGCGGTTCGTCGGCGCCGACGAGGCCGGCGCGGCGCTCGGGCGCGCGCGCGTGATCGTCGATGCGACCTCCGACGATCCCGGGATCGCGCGGTCGCTCGCGCAGCTCGGGCGGCCCCTCGTCGTCACCTCGACCGACGGTGCCGGCGAACTCGTTCGCAACGTGACGACCTACGAGCCGTGGTCGCGGCCGAGCCTGCTCGCCGCCGTCGCCGGCGCGCTCGGCGGCGCCGCCCCGATCGTGCGTGAGACGCAGCCGCCCGACCGGCCGGCGCCGCGGCCGGCGATCGACCGCGTCGGCGCGCATGCGCCGCTCGTGAGCGTGATCGTCACCACCTACAACCGGCCGGTCGCACTCGGCGACGCGCTCGCGTCGATCGCCCGCCAAACCTATCCCGCGATCGAGATCATCGTGGTGAACGACGCGGGTAGCGACGTGCGCCCAATCGTCGCCCCGCACCGCAACGCGCTGCTGATCGATCAGCCGGCGAACGGCGGGCCGGCGCGCGCGCGCAACGCGGGCCTGCGCGCCGCGACCGGCGAGTACGCGATCTTCTTCGACGATGACGACGAGATGTTTCCCGATCACATCGGCGCGCTCGTCGGCGCCGCCGAACGCAGCGGGCTCGACGTCGCGTACGGACAGATGATCAACGGCTTCACCTCGTCGCCGCCCGGCACGCACTACGTGGTCGAACGCGTGCTCGCGCACGTCGCGCTACTCGACAACCTCGAGATTCAGTGGGGCGGCAGCCTCGCCACGACCGCGGTACTCTTCCGCCGCCGGCTGATCGAACAGATCGGCCTCGTCGACGAAACGCTCGCGGCGAACGAAGACTACGAATACTGGATACGCCTTGCGGCGGGCCGCGCGTGCGCGCGCGTCTCGGCGGTGACGTCGCTCTACTTCGTGCGCACCGACGGCGGCAACCGTTCGAGCAGCGGCAACCGCACGCGCTACCTCGACGCGCACCGCGCCATCTTCGCCAAGCACCCGAGTGACCGGCCGTTGGTGAACGCGGGGCGCGCGGCGATGCTGAAGATGTTCAGCGGCAACCCGGCGTAGCGCGTTCGTGCGGATCGGTCCCCTGCTCGCGCTGACCGTCGCGACGTTTTCGCTTGGCTTCGGCGAGTTGATGATCGCCGGCATCCTGCCCAACGTCGCGCACGATCTGCACGTCACGCTGGCGGCCACCGGCGCACTCGTCGGCGTCTACGCGCTGACGTTCGCCGTCGTCTCGCCCCCGCTCGCGGTCGTGATGACGCGCGTCGAACGGCGCACGGCCATCATCGCGGCGCTGCTGGTCGTGGCGGCGGCCAACGGCGCCGCGGCGGCCGGCGGCGGCTTCGCCGCGATCCTCGTGCTGCGCGCGATCGCGGCAGCGGGCTCGGCGGTCGCGACGACGATCGCGCTCGCGAGCGTCGATTTGCTCGCCGACCCGGAATCGCGCGGACGCGCGCACGGCATCGTCTTCGCGGGCTTCAGCGCCGCGGCGACGCTCGGCGTTCCCTTCGGCGTGCTGATCGCCGAGCGCTGGACGTGGCGCTACGCGTTCGGCGCGGTGGCCGTCAGCGCGCTGCTCGCCGCCGTGCTCATCGCGTACGCGCTGCCGCGCGTGCCGCGCGCGAAGCCGCTCACCTGGACCGACCTCGCGCGCGTGATCGCGCATCGCCCGCTCCAACTCACGATCGCCGTGTCGTTGCTCAACTTGACCGCGACGTACATCGTGACGACGTACATTCGTCCGTACATGGACGCCACCGGTCACTTCGATCCGACGACGGTCGCGGGGCTGCTGCTACTCTACGGCGCGATGGGCATCGTCGGCAACGTCGTCACCGGCGGGCTCGTCGATCGCTTCGGTTCGTACCGCACGATCATCGCCTGCATCGGCGGCACGCTCGCGATCTTTCTGGTGTTCGGCATCGCCATGCAGACGCTCGTGGGCGCGGCGCTCGCGATGGGCGGGTGGGCGTTCGCTGCGTGGGGATTCGGGCCGGCCGTCAACCAACGCTTGGGCGAGGACGCGATGGCGGCGCCCGAGATCGGGCTCGCCTTCAACTTCACCGCGTTCAACGCAGGCATCGCGCTCGGTTCGACCGTGGGCGGCATCGCGATCGCGAACGCCGGACCGCTCTCGCTCCCGTTCGCCGCCGCCGCGACCCTCGCCGTGGCGCTCGGCATCGCGTGGCGCAACCCGTCGGTCGCGCCACGCGCGGTGGCGGTTTACGGCGATTCGTAGCGCGCGCGCCGCAAACCGCGTGTTTCCGCTCAGTCGAGCACGGCGATGCAGTCGATCTCCACGTTCACGCCGGTGCGATGCGGCGTACCGCCGATGCACGTGCGCGTCACCTTTTCGCCCGCCATCATCTCACCGAAGGCCGCGTTGAACGCGGGAAAATCCGCGACGTCGCGGAGGCATACGCGCATGTTCACCACCTGCGCGAAGCTCGCGCCGGCGTGCTCGAGAATCGCGCGCAGGTTTGCCAGCGTCTGCCGTGTCTGATCGCCGATGTCGGCCGAGACGACCTCACGCTGCGCGTTGAGCGGGCCCTGGCCCGAGACGAAGAGCATGTTGCCGGCGCGAATCGCCTGCGCGATCGGAGCGGGCTTGGCGGCGTCGGTGAACCCCGTGACGGGCGCGTTCGGCGACGTGATGATCTGCTTCATGCACCGCCGTTCGCCGCGCGGCAAGGACGCGCATCGTCCCTCCGAAAGCCTCGGCGCATGCCCGCACAACCACCCTCGAACGCCGACCTCTTGCGTGCCGTGCCGGCCGCGCGCGATGCGTGGCGCTTCGCGCGTCGGCCGAGCGGCATCGTCGTGCCCGGACCGGGTCAGGAGTCGGTGTGGTCGTTCCCGCGGCCGCCACGCGTCGAACCGGTCGCGCGACGCGTCACGGTTGCGCTCAGCGATCACGCGATCGCCGATTCGCGGCGTGCCGAACGCGTCGTCGAGACGGCCGGGGCGCCGTGCTACTACGTGCCGCCCGAGGATTGCGACCTCGCCGCGCTCGCGCGCACCGAGCGCTGGAGCGTGTGCGAGTGGAAAGGCGTCGCCTGGACGTACGACGTCTCCGCCGGCGGCCGGCGGCTGCGCGGCGCCGCGTGGACGTATCCCGATCCGCTCGACGATCTCGGTTGCGGCTTCGCGCGCATCGCCGGCTGGTTCGCGTTCTATGCGACCGAGCTCGTCTGCGCGCTCGACGGCGAACGCGTCGCGCCGCAGCCCGGCGGATTCTACGGCGGGTGGGTGTCCGCCGACCTGACCGGCCCGATCAAAGGCGTCGCCGGCAGCAGCGGCTGGTAACGGCACCAAAGCATCGTTCGCAGCGTTCTATCAGTGATGAACGGTATGGTTGAGGGGAAGATGATGCTCGCCGGCCGTTGCCGGAGAAAGGATCGATGATGAACGTTTCCACTCGTCTCTTTGCAACGCTGATCGCCGCTGCGGCAGCCGTGGCCGTTCCGGTGGCCGCGTTCGCGCAGGCCGACGCTCCCGCACCCTCGTACGCGCAGCAGCCGAGTTACAGCAGTCCCGAAGACGTCGTGCGCGGCCAGATCGTCGCGTTCGACGGCGGGTTCAACCTGCAGGTCCGCGACGAACGCGGCTTCGTCGACAACGTCGTGTTGCATCAAGGCACGATCATCAATCCGACCGGCCTGCGGCTCTCGCCGGGCATGACGGTCACCGTCCGCGGCGTGAACCGCGGCCACGCACTCGACGCGAATCAGATCGACACGCCCTACACGACCTACGGCGCGGTGCCGGCCTACGGATATCCGGTCGCGGTCGCCCCGTACTACGCGTATCCGTACGGTCTCTATCCCGCCTACGGGTACGGCTACGGCTACGGCTACCCGGCCTTCTCGGTCGGCATCGGCATCGGCATCGGGCCGCGCTACGGCTGGGGCCGCGGCGCGTTCATCGGCGGCCACTGGCGCTGAACCCGCGCTAACCGGCGAGCAACGCGAGACCGGCCGCCGCGAGTTCGACGTCGCGGTTCTTGGTCGGTCCCGTGACGCCGACGGCACCGATCGTCGCGCCCGAGGCATCGCGGATCACCACGCCGCCCGGCAACGCGCAGAACATCGGGTCGCCGTACGATGCGATCTGGATCTGCCGCTCGACGATGTCGGCTTGGAAGTCCGTCGTATCGCGATCCATCACCGCCGCCGTGTAGGCCTTGCGTTGCGTCATGCGCATCCAGCGCGGACGGCAGCCGTCCATGCGATGCGCGGCGATGAGGTCGCCGTGTTCGTCGACCACCGCGATCGCGACGACGAAGCCCGCCGCTTCACTGGCGGCGGCGATCGCATCGATGGCCGCCCGTGCGCGAGCGAGCGTGATCATGCGGAGGAACGCGTGCGGGCTACGACGTTTGCGAGATGTTGATGCCGACGCCGTCGGTCGCGAACGCCGCCGGCTTCACGGCATCCGACGTCGCGCGCTTCAAGACCGTCGTGAGCGCGTCGGACGGGAGCGTCGGCGGCGGCAACGGCGTCGTCGGCGGAACGCCGTTCGGCAGCTGGATCGGTGAGGTCATGCAAGCAGTCTACTGCAAGCGCCGTGCTCGCGCAACGCGTCACCGAACGCGCACGCGCTCCTTCGGCTGCGGCGCGACCCCGAGCGCTTCGAGCGGCGCGACCGGAAGCCAGCAATCGCCGTTGCGCGCGAGCAGCGCGTCGGCTTCGTGCGGACCGTCGGTGCCGGCGGCATAGAACGCCGGCTCGCCGTCGGGGCTGCCCCATGCAGCGAGCACCGGTTGCAGCGCGGCCCACTCGCATTCGATCATGTCGTCGCGCTGGAAGAGCGTCGCGTCGCCGCACATCGCGTGATAGAGCAACGTCTCGTAGCCGACGTTCGGCGGTTCGTCGAACGTGGTGTCGTAGCGGAAGCTCGCACCGGC
>Ga0116228_10000065_pt1 | contig 60512 bp, 51 predicted proteins | sample S1TSphfallax_2_FD_89694 | JGI IMG/M metagenome (GOLD analysis project Ga0116228, IMG submission 89694) | Host-associated microbial communities from peat moss isolated from Minnesota, USA - S1T2_Fc - Sphagnum fallax MG | ecosystem: Host-associated > Plants > Peat moss > Unclassified | place...
AAATAGGCTTTCCACTTTGTGTGCCCATTGAATTTCCAAACGTCAAAACGCTGCAAACGATGGCGGCAACCCTTGAAATTCACTTTCTGACGTTAAAATACACACACTGCCAATTTGCCAAAATTACCCAAAGAAAGTTGCCAAAATTAAATTAATTTTGGCAAAGTTGGCATTTGCCACAGACTATGAGGCCTGGTGTAGATTCATTATAGAGTATAGTAGCTTAATGGATTTTGGCCCCTAGGTAATAAATAATAGGTCTATATTTATACCAGGATTTTTGAAAGATGATATTTTGGCTTGTGTTGAAACTCGAGATTAGTTATAGAGTTATAATATCTTGAAGGATTTTGGATTTTGGATTCTTTTTGAGGATGTTTTTAAGATTGTATATTTGCATGGTGAAATATTTGAGTTTCTATAATTCTTCTTTTGCCTTAAGATACTTTTTAATGTAAATGGCAAGGCCACAGTGTGACACACCCCTTGTTAACGAACCTTTGCAAGTTGTTACTCATTTTTTTCTGGTTTTATGTTGGATTGCAATATTTTGCACTTGGGTGCCCCAAGTGTGGGATGTTTTGTAAAGTCATTGGATCATAGTACAGGGGTGTTATATTCAAATTCCTATGTTCCACATCTATTTCATGATCTTAGCTCACTGATTATTTAGACTCTTGAGGATCCCAAAATTCAAATGAATTCTTTTACAAAACTCTTGTTTCAGGTTTGAAATAGAATAATAATATTTTAGTGGGAGACCATCTGTAGCATATCATCCAAAGAATTGGTACAATTTTTTTCAGTGTATGTGAAGGGAATTTTAGTGACATGCCCCTGTAGGCAAGGCAGCATTGAGGACTCATTGTTGGGGTTAACCAAGGTGATGCAGAAGTCAACCTCGACCTGAGGCCAAGGACGTCTCCCTCCCCACCCACCCTTAGAGTTAGTCAAAAGTGCACTTACACCGAGGGAGGACCTGTATTGAAATGGGACCTGAATATTGTGAAGTGTGATGCAAGTTGGCCAAGGTAAGGGCCCAACTTGAGGCATGGGAATAGTGCCTTGAGATCTGATCATGTGGGTCTCAACAAGCAGATAATAGTAGCTTGGAGAAAGAGGCTGTGTCACTTACCCTCGGTAAATTCATCCTCAAGAGAAGATCTACTTAGTCACACTTTTGGCTGGTCAATATTTTTGTTGGACCCACTCGAATGGCCAGCAAAAATTGCTTACTAGTTGTAAAATGTGAATAAATGGGTGTAAAAGTGGAGACAAGGTTTTAAAGTTTTAAAGCATATTTCTTGAAAGTTAAATCTGATCATTTTACCACAAATAAATTTGTGTGTAAGAATTGTGACATTGTGAACCCTGAACCAAGGCCTTTTTTTTCTCAATTTTGTGAGGTAGATGGGCTGGCAATTGCCCACTAGAGTACTTAGTCAAATTTGGCTACAGGTTCAGAGAGGAATAGAATTTTTTTTGAACCCCACCATACTTTGACAACATGCAAGATCCTATATCTAAGTAATTTCAAATTCTTTTTCCACGAAACATGGCAACTTTGGGCCATTTTTGGCGAAATAATCCTTTATATGAGTCACAGCCCCTTTTTTCAGTCAGCAATTGCCAAAATTCTGCCACTAAAAAAAAAAGATGCACTGTGAACTGAGAAAAGTTTATCTCAGTCCAAAAGAGCTTAAAGTCAGGAGTGTAAATGTCAGGTGGTGCAAACTAAATTGAAAAGAAGTTGTTAAAGTCAAAAGTTACCTAACATCAAACTCCCCAAGGAAAGTTGCCTTCCACGTGATAAAGTAGGTTCAAAAATTACAATTTTTCTTTTTAATCATGAGTGAAAAAACCCTAGTTTAAAACTAGAGCTGATGGGTTAGACCAAAATACATTGTAGTGATGATTTTTTATAAAAAGTAATTAATACAGATTTTGATGGCATTCAAGAGTAGAAAATTGTCTTGTGTGTGTTACTTACCTACGTTAATCCTTACTAATTTGCATAATAAAAACATATTTAATGAATTTAGATTAAGGTCCAGAAGCAGAGGTTTGGAAATGTCACTTGCATATCGAAAACCCACACAGATTTCCTTGTAGCATTTGAAGGAATTAAAGTTGAGCCATGGCTCTGGTATTCATTACCTTTTCATACTATGGACTGCTGTCTGGTGCTCTGTTAAGTCTTTCAGAGTTGTTCAAAACATGTTCATGCTAATTCTTCATGCACATGAGGACTACGTCCGTCCTTTCCTCCTGTGCAATGGCCAAATTCCATGTCAAAAGATTCATAAATTTGGTCTTCAGCTTTGGTGTAGTATGGGTGCAATTTTTTCTTTTTCTTCTTTCAAATCATGGGTTCAATTTTTGCCTTTTTTTTGCTCAGTCAAATCAATTGGATGTACAATGCATGGTCATAGCTAAGAAGGAAAGGGCAATATTTCCTTTCAATCCTTAAACATCAGGTCATACAAATTTGGTCCACATTTTCAGTGTATTTTTATTTTTCTTCAACATAGTGGTTAAACTTATGCCTGGAAAATATGTTGTGCAAAGCTTTGGACATGCCAATTGGAGGGCATTCAAATTGCGTATATTGTTCCCTAAACCTAAAATTACCTATAGTATCTGTAACACATCTGAAAATTGGATGCTTCTAAATATTTTGGCACATTGAAGAAAGTTAAACACTAATTTGAACCATATTGTGATGGTGGTCTTCAGTTATTGGGTAGGACGTGCCTTTAGGCAAGTACTACGCACTTAGGGCCTCTCCACCCCAGACCTGCAAACACCCCTTTTCATTAAATCTTGGAGCAGGGTAGCGTAAATCCTGCTGCGCTCCTGTATTGATGTCCATTTTGCAGTGGTCATTTAACCCCTTTCAAATCTTTTTTCTACTATGGATTTGGACAGTGACTATTACTCGTCCAGATGTAAAGATATAAATGGTCTTTTGACTATTTAAAGGGATTTTTGCGACGTTTGTGGGTGGGGACAATGATCATTAAAGACTATTTTATTTTAACATAAAGGAGTTGTTTATAGTTTTGGGGTGGAGATGGGTCTCTTACTTGGGTCTATAACTGTTTAATGCTACATGTAACTTGCCCCTCATGGAACAAGTGATAATCAAGCACACATGTATATAAAATAATTAATAAGTTAGAAGTTCCTTACAATAGGTGCTTTGGATTCAAGGCTTTAGGAAGTAAGGGTGGGCAAATGATTGGCATTCCACTTCTTTCAAAGATCTATTCCATTAATTTGCTTTTTGTTTTCCTTGTGCAATTTCAGTTTAATTGCATTGTTATCTTATGTTAGGAAATAAAAACTGTTATGTATAAAGTAAGTGAAATAGTTTTCTAAAATACAATTTAATGTGTAAAACCAAGTAAAATTGATGTGAATATGTTGCATGTGCCACAAACCTCGCCCACATATTTTATTTTCAATGGAATCTAATTTTGCAAGTGCCAGTTGGAGGCCCAACAGGTGGGACCTCCATAGAATAAATACCTTAATTTGGCTACTACCGAGTTCAAACTTTACAACTTCAAATTTTTTAGGTGTTTTGCTTTTGCTTTCTTGACTTGGGGACCTTCCGATTAGTTCTTTTGGGTTTTGTTTTTCTTCTTCTTGTCTTTTTTTTTTCTTTTTTTTTTTTGGCCGAAAGAGAGACTTTTTTTCCCCCTAAATGCCATGCACTTCGCACCATGCGCCCTTACACCACGCATATCCGCTCATCTTGTCTTCATCTTTTGGAATATTCCACACTTCGTTTTCTCGGAAATCCTCTTGCGATTCTACCTCCAGTTGGCCAAGTTTGTTGTACTCGGAAAAAGGAACAAATTGGAAAGGTATATGGCATGCAATTGTAGTAGACAAAGGATAACCCACCTCTTCTCTACAATCACAAGGGAACACACAATTTCTCGGTATCCATGACACCTTCCGTCGACAAGAACATGTGTGTTTAGTATAGGGACATGAGCTTATGCAAGGTTGTGTTTTTTCTTCTCTCAAGATAAGGAATATCATCATGAATTCTAGAAAATTGCGAGAGGATGCAATCTGATGCAAAGGAGTGATTCAAATCAAGCATTGGAATGACTTGCACACCTTCCTTCTTGTGAACCATGTTTCATGATCAAGGACGATGATCGTGGATTCCAGAAAATTGTGCACAAGAGGATCGAATTTGATGCGAAGGAATGATTTAGATCAAGCATTGGAATGACTTGCCTACCTTCTTGGGAACCACGTTTCATGATAAGGACGAGGATTTTGGATTCCAGAAAATTGCAAAGAGGATGGAATTTTGATGCGAAGAAGTCATTGAAACCAAGCATTCGAATGCCCCGAAGACAGAGTCTATTTCATCTCTCTTTGTAAAGTTTCCAGAAGTTAACGAAGGACATGGTCAAATGTTCTTGGAACAGTGACTACTTTTGGTGTTGAAGCTAGCTGCTGTGTCCAAGATCGTAATCAGTGATCAAGTTCAAACAAAAGAATTCAGGCTAGAGGTAATGTGGAGTAGAATTAAGATATTAGTGGAAATTTTTCAATAAGACATTCAATGCATAAAAGTGAACATAACCGAAAATTGAGCTTGAGGAAACCTAGAAGCATTGTGAATGGAGAGCATAAATTTGAGAAGCAAAGCATAATTGGAGAAAAGAGCAAGGAAAAAGCATGAAAGAATCGGAAAAAGGGGAGAACATAAGAGAACAGTGCTGAAGAGTGATGGTTAGAATATTGTGGAGGATAGGTTAGCGAGAAGAACTTGGTATTTGGCACCACAATAATCAAGAGGGATTGGCGAGTGACTAGTGTAAGGAAATCGACACATGAAGACCAAAATAAAGAGTTGGATGTCATGTTTGTGCATTAGAATTTTTGAAAAAATTTACATCAGTAGAAGCTGACTTGATCTAAAATAACAACAATCAGTTTTCCCTTTGATGTGTCTTGGAGTATGAGAAGATCAGTTCAGTGGATCTAGGAGTCGTGTTGCTAGCGTTGAAAATAGAGAAGGCTAGAAATGATTTCTAAGGCAATAAGGGAAGAATCCAAGAACTAGATTGAGAGTGAGACCTTGTGAGCGGAAGAGGAAAAACACAGAAGAGGTAATGTTCAAACAAACTGATCACTCTAGTTGACATGTTGTGTTGTTCAAGGTTTTCATGATGAAAAACCACCAAGGCTTTAAAGTTTTGTTGCGTCGTGGTACAAGCAAATTGCGTGTATTGTGTATTGGGAGATAAATTGGATTCTTAAAGGAGAAAAAGGCGAGAGATTTTCATTGTAGGAAACAGAAGGGACATTAGTTCAGATCAAAGAAGAAAACATGTATAATAACCGTTGGCCAGTAGCACTAGAGGTGGAGGCTGGAGCTGCCTCAGACGACAACATCTTGAGTCGGAACTCGACGTCAGCGTCTGAGGTTGAGATCATCAGCGAGGGGCCACCATCTAGGCGAAGGCTGGAGGAACTAGACGAGACGCAACGGAGTTGGCTCTTGGACACCAGGAAATCGAGGAAGTCCACACAAGTGGACTTGGGTTGTGTCACTTGTGACATTAGGTTCTTCTTGTTCTCCATTTGTCTCGTTTGGACTGCATGCTTAGGCACTGGCATTGGCATTGTGGTGTGGAAGTATGGCCCCAAACACCATCCTCAGCCGCCACCTGTGGACAACTATACAGTCGCCTTAGGGATGGCGCTCAATTTTTTCGACTTCCAAAAATGTAAGCCCCCAAGCCTCCTGCCCTAGCATTGATCTTTTGCAATCTTTGGAAGCTGCTTTGGTTTCTCCTATATAAGGTGGTTTTGTTGCTGATTTCTTCTTGGAAACTAGATACAAGCATCAAAGCTTCTTTGACACTTCAAAAACCTGCATGTTTGTTTCTATCGATCCTTTGGTTCTATCTCTCATTGTGATTGGAAACCATGCTAGTTCGTTTGATCTAATGTTTTTGTGAACTATTGTCTATCTAGGTTCTGAGTATGTAAGCTATCATCATGGGCCAAGTTTTTTGTGCAAAATTTCACATCTAAGTGAGGGGTTTTTTTTTTTCCACTGTTGCAAGATTGCCTTTAGATGCCTTTTAGTTTGACACATTCTGAGTAGAAAAATTTGGAAGTTGTCATATTTAGACACTTGCCAAAACATAGCAGGATTCTAGAAAATGTTTACCATCCTCTCTGAACTGTAACCAAATTTGGCTCTTTCCTCTTGTGGATGGTTCTCACTGTGGCTGCATCACAAAATTGAAAAGAAAACCCTGATTATCATTGTTGTATCTATAGCTAAATTCTACATGATTATGTTGTGGCCAAATCTGTAGATGTCTTTCAAATTTAGATGTTGCTGACTGTTCAAGATGAAATTGTGCAAGTTTGCAATTGGAACTTTCAAGCAGGCTAAAATCTTTGTTCTGATTCTTCAATATATGTTATTTCTTTGTAGCTGGTTACTTGCCACCTGCAAACAATGTAACATGGCGAGGTCCATCAGCCTTACTTGATGGGCAAAACACTTCAGACAATGTGAAGACAAACCTTACAGGAGGCTATTATGATGCGGGTGACAATATAAAATTTGGATTTCCTGGAGCCTTTACCATGACACTATTGAGTTGGGGAGCTATAGAATATGGGTCCAGATATGAAGCAATTGGAGAAATGGAGCATATCATGGAAATCATCAAATGGGGCACAGACTACATTTTGGAAACATTCAATGCATCAAATGTGGATAAGATCTACGTACAGGTGCACACCAAACACACTGTGCTTCTATTCAGCTTCAAGACATGGTGTTGAATTTTGACAAACTAATGGTCTGACAATTATGTTGTTTGTATTCACAAGTGACAGAGTTGTTTGTATGTCAGTGGGTGTGTGGTGCTCTTTGTAGCTCTGTGTGTGATGTTAAGAGTGTTACTACAGTAAATGAAAAGTAGTATGATGCGTCCAAAAAAATACATGAAATCCAAATGGAATTGTATCGCTTATTGTACACTAATTTTTGCTACAAGACATTCACCCCAGCAGCTCTTATGTTGCAAAGTGAAAAGAAAAGTTAAGCTCTAGTTTAACACCAGAATAGCTAACAGCACATCAAATTGATGCTAAATATTCTTGTGATAATAATCCCCACCTAGTTCTATCTGTTTTTTCCCATTCAAATTATACAAATCAAGTTTCTTTAAGCACTGACAGCTTATAGCAACAGGATGAGATAATTTACAAAAAAAACTATAGAATCATTGGCTGTTAAGATTGAATCAATCGAACATGGATTGTACAGGTGGGAGTTGGAAATACCCCAGGTCAAAATGATCTCACCTGTTGGGAGAGGCCTGAGGACCTGGACTATTTTGACGATACCTCACGGATAGCCCTCCCTGTTTATGTAGGTTCAGACTTAGCCGGTGAAATGGCAGCAGCATTAGCCGCAGCCTCCATAGTGTTCAAAGACACACCAGATTATTCCAAAGAACTATTGAAAGGAGCCACTGCCCTTTATAAATTTGCTGTGGATTCACAAGGGACATACAGTGCAAATGGTGGCCTACTCCAATCAGAGGTGGAATTTTACAACTCTTCAGGTTACTATGATGAGCTCCTTTGGGGAGGAGCTTGGTTGTATTATGCAACAGGGAACAGTTCATATCTTAGTCAAGTCACATACCAAGCCACTAATAATACCAACCCAGGTGCAGCACAATATTTTGGGGTTTTTGATTGGGACAACAAGCTAGTGGGTGCCCAGGTATGCAACCTTTTCTACTGAGGCTATGTTGAATTGTAGGTTTTCCTTTCTGATTTCTTCAGGGGTGGTCTTTGATTTGGAGCTAAGGATTTAGATCCATTGCATAGGATTTCTAAAGTAGTAGAGTAGGGAACTACAAAGCTGACTCTGAATGTCATGCTAGTTTCCAATATGTATGTGAAAGCTCAAAAACAATAAACAATGTGCGCTATAGGGATTTAGGATATGCTACATAATATTGAACATCAACCTACTCATGTGCAGCTACTTTTGACAAGGTTACGGATTTTGCAAGGGCCAGGCTACCCATATGAGCAGATGCTAAGCCAATATAATAATCAGACAAATTTGGTCATGTGTGCTTATCTTCCTTACTTCACCACATTTCCCCGGACCCCAGGCAAGTTTATTTCTACTCTGGTGTTTGATGCATGTGTTTAGTTTCCAAACCTTTGGGCTTTCCCACTTTTCATACCACCTTTCAGTCTATCTTCCTGTTACTAAGTTTACCTCTCTATTGTTTTGGGTGTTGAAGTCCTTTGGCTTCCAATGCACAGTATATAACTTGGAGGTATAATTATTCCTTTTGTGACTTTGTGACAGCGGGTTTGATACTATTTGATGAAAAGAGGCCTCAACCATTGCCAGCTGTAGCAAATGCTGCATTTTTGGCTGCACTTTATGCAGACTATTTAGAAGCAGCAGACATGCCCATTTGGCAATGTGGGCCAAATCAATTTGGGATTAACATTTTGCGGAACTTCTCACAATCACAGGTGACTAAAACTTTTGCTCCCAAGTCCTCTCCCACTCAATATAAGTCTTTTGTACCATAGACACTAAACAACACCACCTAGGCACAACTCAAAGTCTTAGTGTTCAACCTGAATCACACCACATAGAACAGCTGCAAGCTCTGGCAACCATGAGTTATGACACTCATCATTTCTTGGGCAGAAATTGGTTAGCAGTTACAACTTTTGAACTTCCAAAGCTATGGCAATTAGATCAACCTTTTGATGCATTTGGAAGTCTCCAGGTATAGGCAAATTAGAACTGACATCCTTGCCTCACAGATTGTAGACTGTTGGATCAAATTTTTTTCTTGTTCTCTTAGAGATTGTTGTGCAGCTGCTCTCTAAATGATCTACAAAAAGTGACAGTGATGTTGCTAAATTGGAGAAATATTGAGATTTGGAATTGAACTGCCTGCAGATTGATTACATACTTGGCAGTAACCCTCTAAACATGAGCTATGTTGCGGGGTTCAGTGACAAATTTCCCCAACAAGTACATCACCGGGCTGCCTCCATGCCTTTTGACAACCAAAGATACAGCTGTACAGGGGGTTACATTTGGCGGGATAAGAATGCATCCAACCCTCATGTTCTCCCAGGGGCAATGGTTGGTGGGCCGGACAATTTCGACCAATTCACTGATAAACGCTCGAATTCTGCACAGACAGAACCATCACTTGTAGGCAATGCAGGGCTTGTAGCTGCTCTCATCGCACATTCCAATGTAATAAAAGGTGGGATTGACATCAAACCCCTCTTTGCTGCTATCCCACCATCTTATCCCTCTTCACCTCCCCCTCCAGCTCCTTGGAACCCTTGAAAAAATCTTAAATGGATAGGGTGGCCACATACACAACATAATCAACTAGGGAATGACTCGAGCTCCCAATGTGAAAGAAAATTCCAGTCTTCTTTGTAAACAAATATTAGAGCAGTCAAGAGATCTTAGTTTTAGAATGTTGAGCTTGATCACTCAAATAATTTGTTCTCTCAAGCAGCCGCATGTTCATTTCAATCAATTGATCAGTTGTAAACCTCATCTTGCACCATGAGTAGCATTCAGAGAGTCTACTATACCATGAGAACTCCAATACACATTTGACAATTTCCATTCTTATGTGGATATTGGTTAGAAGAAAGCTCCAATGAATCATGGCCCTTTCCAGGATTGAAACCCACAGTGTGGGTGCACCTTGGATGCCAGCTTGATTGTACACATGGCTGAACACAAATCCATCATTTACAAAGTTTTTGGAACTCTTGTTTTGTGTCCCTGATTGCCTTGTAAAAGCAAAAGAAGTTTGTGTTGACATAATTTGACCCATTTCCAGCTCTCAGAATTCAATCATTTGTTATTAAAATTCACAACAATTGTTGCATTATTCTAAGCAATTCTCCCAAAGTGCTGTATTATAATTCGGCAAATGCAAGCACAGGTTTATGTCTTCCAACTTGCAAGGTTCCAATAGTACGACTCCAGTGGACCTATGAATCTACTCCCATAGCAGCTGCTTATGTTTTGTCAGTTATTTTCATCCCTCCCACTTGACCATGTGAGATTTTTCACTGGCTGTAGAACTTTTTCAACTTCCTTTAGCAGCTCCTCATCATATTTAGCACCTTGCTCTACCTCAATTGCTGCCTTCACATTTTCTTGCACCTGCATGGAGCATAAACTTTGAGAAAACCACCAGAAATCAAACCCAGTGAAAACAACTGAGTGCATGAAAAGTCAAATTTTTCACAAGGCAGGACACAGGTGATTTTCACAACCACAAAACAAGACAAATCTGAGAAAGACCCAACCTCTGACCAAAACTGGGATGTCTACCCTTCCATCCTTAGACTTGAGGAGAAATTCCACCCTGATAGATAAAGAGCTTGTGCTTGGAAGACACCCCCAGGTGCTCTTCCTTGAGTAAGTTGTTCTTTTAAAGTAGGTTGTTTTAGGCTGTATGTTTCCCTTCCTTCGGAGATTGAATCAACATCTTCAATTGCTATCTTAGCAACTCATTAAAGAATTTCAACACCTACATGCATATCACCTAAGAAAGAAATTAAGCTCATAACCAACTGCAAAAACCAACTGCAAACATACCTGCTCAATTGAGTTCATGCCAACTAGTGTAGTTGCAATGTCATGGTTCCTCATTGCATACTGCAGAGCCAGCTTTGCTATGCTCTTACCCTGAGCCTTGCACACTTCTATTGCCTTGTTGCACGCCACCTACAGATCATCTTGGAATATGAGCACCAACAAGATGACCGAATCTGCTAGTGTTGACAAAAACATCTTCTCTTGCCAGTAACAAAGCTTCACTGCTCTTGGTCTTACTGTAGTGAAGCACCTACAACAGGGAGTGTGTGACATAGATTCTTAACCCTAGATCCAGAGTTCAATGGGAAAACCTAGCCAATGTTGTTGCTTATATATTAGGTCATGAAAACATGTTTGATATGTGATTTAAGCACATAACCTTCACTTTTCTGTTTACCCTTGCATTGTGTGTTGAAGTCTAGGTGCCAAAGACTGTAGTTCTTAGACAAAGCTGCCCAATTATGTGTCTAAAGGTTTCATATTTTGTGAAGCCCATTCACATTTCAAATAACATGGATACCATCCTCAATATGTACTCCACTTGTTGTTGAGAGATACAGGACATCACTGAAAACATGCTTGAGCACAGCACAACTTCTTTTGTGGCCTCATGGTCCTGGCACCCTGCACCTAACCAAGGTAGCTAGAGGTACAGGGAAATGGCACACTCATGGAAGATATGTATATACAGGAGACAAAAGCTGCAAGAGAACAAGATGAGAGACTAATACCTTCAGCTCTGAAGGCGCCGGGTGCCATTCAGGAGGGGTTTGCCCAGAGAGAAGACCCATGGACAAGGGAGAGGCACTGATGATGCCAATACCCTTCTCCTGCAAGTATGGCACAATCTCCAGCAAGGATGTGTCATTGAGGCTATAGTGACAGTAGGACAGCACAACCTCCACAGAACCCTTTGGCACTCGGTCCAGCACATACCTAAAAGCGTTCAGTGGTAAACCACTGATCCCTATGTGTCTGACCTTACCTGCATCCTTCAGTTTTTGTAGTGCTGGTACGGTCTCTGTAACAATCTGCAAAGGAACCACGACCACACAAAATGTTCGTAACATCTATAGGTCACAAATCACACACCAAAAGAGTAACTCCACTGGTGCTCAGTATGTGACCCTGAAAACTACATAGGATGAAGAAAAGTCAAAACATGTTGGTTTGGCTCAACAAAATGGTTTTGGCCCAGCACTTTTGCATAGTTTGCTGAGGATGGTAAAAGGCAAAGCCAAGCCTAACACCTGCTAGAGAAGAGTGTAATAAATATAATCTGACTTCTGCTCCCTGTTTTTGATTGACCAATTATAATGATTGTCCCAGGTGATTTGCTATCATTAGTCTTCCACCTATTTGCAGTCCCAGTAATAGTTTACAGGTGGGATTAGAAAAAAGTAAATAACTAAACTTGGATGTGGGAAATATTTTGCTAGGTCACATACTCCGCACTGCTGAGTCTCCAAAAGCAAAGAAAGCAGCAGCAAAGATTGAACACAAGGAATATTATTTTGCCTGATCAAGGGATCCAAACTCGATATCATGGCAGTGGATAAGATCCACATATGTAACATTCAGGCGCTGTAGGCTCTCATCCACACTCTTAGTGACACGCTCAGCACTGAAATCAAAGCCTGAGCCATATCTCCCACACTTTGTCGAAAGCACATAATCCTCTCTGGGTATTGGAATGCTCTTCAAGGCCTTCCCCAGCACTGTCTCAGCCAAAGTATCCCCATAGTACCTGTTGTTCCTCACACACACACACACACACACACACAAACCCTGAAATGAATCTCCTCTTCTGTGCAACAGCAGAAGCATCAAACCAGTAGCCTGATGTTGGTTAAGTTTACATGGCAACCTTCTCGCAAGCAATTCTTGTTTCAGACAAGACTCTCCACTGAATGAATGCTCATGAAGCAATAATGTATGCAATGAAGGACATAAAAACCTCATCCTATAGTCCTCACAAGCTTCGGAGAACCAAGACCCATAAGACGAAAGAAAGAAGACGGGGACAAGGAAGAACAAAAAGAAATTTCTTGTACTTACGGTGAGACGTCAAAGAAGTTGATGCCGAGACGAGCCGCTTCATGCACGGAAGCTATGGCATCCTCTTCTTTCACAGAACCAAAAAGATTACCCAGTGGCGAGCCTCCAAATCCCAACGAGCTTATCTTCAATCCCGTTCCCCCTAACTCTCTCAACCCCAACCCTCCCGCCATCTCTCTCTCTCTCTCTCTCTCTCTCTCTCTCTCTCTCTGTGTTGCCCTTGCAGCTCGGCTTTGCCTTGGGGCGTCGGTTTTAGTTTAAGGTTTTTTGTGACGTTGTTGCCTTTTTTTGTTGGGTTTCTCCTGCAAGGGCCCACCCAAAGTGTGATCACTAGCTTAGTTGATCACGAGGTTTTTATGGCCACTGAAATCCGTGTGGCAATCTGAGCCAATCTCTGAGCTCTTTGTAGACGGAAGTGTTTGTTTCAGGTGGAGAGAGTAAGAGAGTTGATGCTCACAGCAACAAGGAGATTATGGGGCATTTGAAGGAGAATATCCACTGTATCTCAAGCGCCACTTGAAGAAGATTCCACCATTTGGAGAATACCCATGATCTCTTCAGTAAGTGCTCCATATGCCGGAATCAAATGCCAGTAGTTTTATCAAACCACTGTGAACAAGACCTACATTATCGTGCAAATCCTCGCAGAATTCAGATGGACAACACTTGGTGGTGCAGCAGGTTTTAGGGTTTAGGGTTCAAACCCACACATCCTTTTTGGCCCGCTTCACTCTCTATAGATCTGGAACATGAATTTCACAGTTGAAGCTAAACTCTCTTTGCTTGCAGAATGAAACTCTTCTAGCAGCAGAACATAATATCTATATGAGTGTGTGATCCAGGAGTTTGTTTTATGCAGACTACGTTTGTGATAGAAAACCCATTCCATTTCACACGGAAACCTGGAATCATCATCTGTGCATGCATACATGCTGCCAATAATGAGCAGACTCAAACAACAAACAGCCAGCTCTCTTGTGATCGCATGCTCACTCCATGGCATTGCTGCAATTTTCTTCTTGTCATTCAAGAAAATGTCCTGGAATAACCATTTACCGATGCAGTTCAGAAATTGCTCACTGCCTTGCACAAGATTCTGCAGTTAGCATGCCCCTCTCCATTGTTGTTTGGGATTGGCATGCCGCCTCAAGCTGAGCTTCTTCTTTGTGTCATTGTTGCAGGTTCTTAGTACTTGGAAGTTTTCTCACTTTGTCCCTGGCCGAGCTCACATTGGCCTTCAGTAGCATGTAACGATTATTTTCTTGGCAGGCAGTAAAAAATGTGTACGCACAACATTAACCTCTGCTTGCACTGGCAATCCATTAAGGTGAGCAATGGAATTTGAAAATTGAAGCACTGTGCAGAATGGGTTTCCAAGTTAGTTCCTGTCATCTTTCCCTGAGTAAACACCAAATGAAAGTAGCAGTAACCATTTTATATACTCAAATGCTAGGTGCTGCATTATTTTCCATAGCTTGTTTCTGCAGCTTCTTGTGCTTCCTGGGGTGTGGTGAAGTGGTTTTATCTCATGCAGCTGTTTTTTTATTCATGTGGTTTCTTGAATGATCTGCGTGAAGTAAAACCGGTTCCAACAAGTAGAGAGAGTCAGTTTTACTTCAAAATGACCTCTTTGCACCCATTCATGACTTTCTTTTCTTTGTTCAGCTTATACTGTGAAGAACAAGATTTTGTCACCTTCAAATTCATAGAGGAAGGCCCTTCTGCCAGAGCATTATGCCCTACGAGAAGGCAGAGCCATAGGGTCCGAGGTGGAATGCCCTGACAACAGGGCCTTCCCTGGTGTAACAAATGAGGAACTCATCAGCTTTACAGCTGAGATGAGCTGAGATGCAATTTGTGGAGTCTTTAGGAAACTTCTGTCTCCTCATATGAGTTTTATTGTTTGGATATTCATATTAAGACTATTTTTTTTTCAGTTTATCTTTCTAAGAAGAAGGTTTGTTCTAGACAATCTTTTTATTTCCTGTTACCTTTGATTTCTCGACCTTCATGTGGCTAGACAAAGAGTCTATTGGAGGTTGAGATGTATGCCAAATGAGCTCAATTGGACTTCTCGTGACACTTGCAATTTCTTGGATTTAGCAATGTCCTAAGATCCCAAATTTGCAAAGCACTCTGGAATATTTCCTAGCTTATTTGGAGGGCCCCATGAATATCCCTTTTTGAAATGGAAAGAGTTCTTCTGCCTACTCCTCAAAGGAAGTTATGGCTATAGCTGTAAGATCCCTCCCATTCTTAAGGGTAGTCATAAGGACCCTCTCCTTTTGTGCACCTCCTCATTTGCATATGTTTTAAGTTCATGATTGTGTTTGTGTTGTGTGCTATGATGGTTAAAGCCCTACAATGCACAAGTGCCCGTCATTTTGGGAATGCCATAGCTCAAGGCCATCACCCAATGAAAAACCCAAATTAAAATTGCCATCATACCCAACCTTTATCGTGGTAAAAAATAAAAAATACTGCAAGCATTTCGCTTTGCTCATGGACCCTAAACCCTAAACCAGTGGATAAGGTGCCTTCCACTAACACTGCCATAAAATTGCAGAGTGTTTCACGAGAATCCCCTGACCCTAGGGCTTTACCCTACCCTTGAAACATTGACATCTTTTTCAAACATACTAATCCAGAATGTGTAAGTATTCACATGATTTGGATGCCTCATTTGAATTCCAGTATTAGGATGAGTAGATAATATCGTAGTACAAGGGCAGCTTCAACACATGTCTGCCAATTAATTAATTGATTAGATTTGAAAATAGGATATTTCGAGAATATTCTCAAATATTCTTTAATTTGCTTCACAAAATTTATTTTAGTTTTTTTGAAAATTTCAACATTTCTCACAATAATGCAATTAATGTCAAAGCTGCCAAAGTACTATCTTAGGATTTGTAGACAAGGTTCTCAACGATTTGTGAATAAAAAATAAGCTTAATTAGTCTGTGGAATAGAAAGTGTCACTCTTGCAGGTTTGCTTAAAAAAGGATTTCTGTCTTTTGGAAATTTCAAAATGAGTACCTATTTCAAGTGATTCCTAAGTGGAGAGCATTTCTCCAAGTTCACTTTTGTCCCTGAAAGATCAAGCTCCATCTTTCTTTTCTTCATATTTTCTTGTTTGGAGTTTTAGTTTTTCTTTTCTCTTCTCCTTTTGTTTTGTTTTCTCTCTCTCTCTCCAGTCCTGTGAGTTCATCTTTCTTGCTTAACTTTTTTGGTGTTTTCGTTTTCTTTTGTCAACTAGCTGGCATGATGGCTGTTTTCTGGTTCAATAAAGTTGTTTTTTTTGTGAACTAGAAAATAAATATTTTACATAAAGTTTGGTATCCCACTTGAAATGTCAGTAGTTTGCAGTTCAAACTTCCAACCTGAATTCTGGTCTAAAGTATATGATTTTTCTTTCTCCCATTGCAACTTTGAAACTTTTATCATATTCCAAACATTTGTTGAAACATTGAACAATTCTACCAAGAAAACAACCTAAAAATTGCATAAGTCCAATAGTCGAAGGTTTCCCAAGTTGCACAAGACAAGGTGTTTACCAATAAAAGTTTCAAAGAGACAATCCAAAAGCTTAGTAATAAACATAAAATAGTAGTTGGCATGGAATGTTGGAAACCATTGACTTGTTTTGTATGCAGATAAATTGATAAAATTTCAGAAACTATTAATTTGTGTTTTGGAATGTTGTCAACTTCATTGTAATAGATAAGCATAAATGAGTTATGCAACTAAAATATCAATAACGAGGGATTTGCGATTCTTCATAATGTTGCTTAATATTATGGAAGGCCACATTTGTGAATTTGAACTTCCAAAATCATTTGGTTGAATGATTGGTTCAAGTACCAACCTTATATATTTTTTCTAATGCAAATAAATGCTAATGAACATTATGGTTGTAAGTTGTACCTACCACAAGTTGAGGCAACCTTTAAAAGGACTTTCTAGGTATGTACAACTAGGAAGGTTTTAGTATATTATGTTCTATTTTCCCACATACCAAGTGTTGATAATCTTGTATTGTGAACCAATGAAATTTGAACCCACCGTCATCTATCCAATTGGAAATTTAAAAAATCTCCAATAAAGCAAGTAAAAAATTCTCAACATCTGGACTCCATACAAAATGAATCTCCAAACAACCAATTTGGCATTAACCTATTTTTTAGTATAAAACTGGAATAATTGGTTCCACGTATCCTTGTTAATGTCTATTGCCTAACGTATAGCTCAAATTTCAATGATGATTACTCCATTGTAGTGTTCTTTTGCATGTATGGTCATCAGGGTTTCTAATTTTTCCTCTTTGTTTTTTTCAATTCCAATTTTGTGATATCAAAAACTTTGGCGAAAATTTTCCAAAAATTAGCAAAACTAGTCAAATTTACACCTGAAAATAACATATATGCAGAAATTTCCCAATTTTTTTGGTAAAAAACAACACAAAAGTTGTCAGAAAAAAATCACTAGCACCCATCACAACTTACCTTGTTTCTCATGGTTGCATAGCTCTTTGCCCTAAAATTGCCAATCTTTTCTTTAAAACATAAAGAAAGAAGTAAAATGAGGTTTGCATAAAGTCACAAAAGTGGCTTCAATGTAGATCTTTAAGCCACTTTTGACTCTTCACCTCTAGAATTTAGAGTGCACAGTGCACTCCTTTGAGATAGATAGATAGGTAGACCATCTTGAAACAAGGGTGGTTGGATTTCAAGTCAAAGGGCACATTGTTATCCTTTCCTTAGGTTAGAGATTTGATCATCCAATTTTGGATGGATGGGCCAATCATTACAGCAATTTAGTTTCGGAATCAGATTGAAGTGTCTTGATAAAGATGTTTTGTATAGGGTAGTAATCTGACAGCAGGGCATGACACCCTGTGAACCAAGGGCAAACATGAGGTGTAATGTCGTGCTGGCTATTGCATGTAAGGGTAATGCGGCTTGAGTGACCTAGCACCCGCCAGTGCACCATCCAAAAAATCCCGTTCTTGGATTTCATGGATGGGATGAAACTGTACCCCAGCGGTCAGCTTACTTGGTCAGTTTAAATTTTTTTCTTCTGGGTTTTTTTTTTGGGTTCATAAATTTTTTTCCTAGCTTAGTTTTTTTCTTTTGGGCCTCCCTTTGGATCTTTTTTTTTCTCCCACAAACCCTGACCTCAAGTTTTTTTGGAACCTCCTACCCCCCCCCCATTGCTCTTGCACTCACTCCATTGCCAGCAGGTTGAACATTTGGGTTTAGGAGCTTGGAGCTTTAGGAATGAGATCTCCATTAACTACTTCAAGGTAAGCACATCTCAATTTTTTTTGGTGCCTCTTGCTTCTTCTTTTTTCCTATTGCCTCCACACTACACAAAGACAACAAAGCTCTTGTTTTTTTTTCAAATTCCTAATGCCTCCCCAAAGACATCGAGCAAAGCTCATTGTCTTTTTTTTTGTTCACAATGTTTGCTACCTCAACACTACACATGTACAACGAGCTTTCCTCATTGTCTTTATATTTTTTGTTCCCAAAGCCTCCCCAAAGATGACTCGTCGTCTTTTTTTTTGTGTTCCTAGTGGCTCCTAAGAGATGACGAGCTTTGAAATGGAGTTTTGCTTGTTTTCTCATTTGTGTGCATGTTGCCTCCACACTACACAAAGACTACAAGCTTTGTTCATCTTTTTTTTTTGGTTCCTGGCGCCTCCCCTTTACTCATCATCTTTTTTTTCTTGTTCATGGTGTCTGTCAAGAGACAACAAGCAAAAGCTTTTCATCTCATTTGTGCGCATGTTGCCTCCACATTACATAGAACCAACAAGCAAAACAAGAGAATGAAAATGAACATGTTATAACACATGTTGATATTGATGCAAGTGACATATTGAATTTAATTTATAATTTATCGCCTCACCCATCTTTTTAACTTAAGAGGATGGGTGGGGTTATTTTTGACAAATTTGCAATTGTAATACCTTCATTAATTGTGGTTCTTAACCTTTTGTCCCACCTTCTTTCTCCATGTGAGAAAGTGGGTGGGGCATTTTCTTTTGGTCTAAATCTCTAAGCAATACTTTAAAACTTCATTGGTGATATTATTCTTTTTAGGGTCAGCTTCATTTTATGCAAATTTCAACACTAGGTTTTAACAACACCTTCATCATGTGTTTTAGTTCTTTTATCCTTTTGTGCAATACCCTCATTGTATGTTTTACTCTTTTATCTATCCATGTAATACTTTCATAGTGTAAAGGATAACCTTCATCCAAAATGTTAATTCTTACATTAGGTTTTTTGTATTTGTTATTTTGGTTTCAAATGTGGTTGCTGCTCCCCTAATTACCCTAGAATGTGTCCATTGGGCAAGGGATGGCCCCAAATTTACCTACAAGGTTGATGGGTGCAATGCATCCAATATGGTCAAATATAGTTTGGTACAACATTTACAATCATGCCAAAATGTGTTATGGAACCAATCAAGCCCAAACGCCCATCTACTTGAGAAGAAAGCCCAAGGCATCAAAATCATGCAACCATGAATGTGTGGGTCTTGAGAAACCTTCGTGCCCAACTCCATCGTAATGAATAGATGGTAATTATAGGGCTAAGAGGCACACAAACCTAGAATGGGACAAGCTCCATGTTGTTTTGTGAGACACACCCAAAGTTCTTAAACCCATATTTGTTAAATTAACATTTAGCCACATTCTTTTAACTTATTGGCATGACTGCATGGGATGTGGGGTGCATCCCTTTCAATGTGCAAACCAAGGTAGAGTGCGATTAAGACCTTGCAATTATGATTTGAACAATTCGAACCGAGTATGCAAAGGTGCTCAAAGGCAATTGGATGGAGCAAGATTAGAAATCTACATCTAATCGATATGTGGCATAGGGAAATTGGCCTTTTAATGCAATACCATGAATCAAAAATGATTCATGGTCGATAGATTCTAACAATGCCATGCTCAATTTTATTTGAACTCCAAATTTTAGGTTTTATATACAATACTTATTGTATTGCATCGTTTGTTTTAAGGTTCGAGGTACCGCTAAAGAGATGTTTGTGGCTGATATTATGGACACAACATTGGCCAATCATAAGGTATTTACGCATCAACACGCCCAAGATGCAGAGGTTACATCAACACAATACAAAAAGGCCAATGGGATCCCATCCCCTTTAGTGATGACACAGATAGCCCACGGTTTATCCCAATTTTGATTAAACTATTATTTTGGACTTCAGGATTTATGGTAACAATTTATCTTTGAGGCAACCACATAATTACCATTATGAAATATTCCCCATTTTAAGGTGGGGTTGTTTTGGACTTAGGCATTTTTTACACATTTTTGTAACGACAACCCATGTTTTTTTATTGAAAGCATTTTACTTTCATTTTACACCATCTTGTGTTAATCATTAGAAATACATTCTCACATAATCTTATATATATGTGTGTGTGATGAAATTATTTAAAAAAATGATTATAATCTTGCATTCAAACCAAAAAACCTTTCTTTACCCCCAAAAATTGGAAATTCAAAGCTAGAAGGAAAGCAATACCCTCATGAAGGTATTTTATAAACACCATGGATTGAATTATTTTGATACAAGCTATTGGAGGGGTATTACTTATGCCCATAATTATTCAATGCACATGCAATACCCCTATTAGGGTATATTAAAAATCCTTTAAGCTCCATAACATATTTATAAAATCTCGGAGGGGTATTGCATAACTTTAACAAAACCTAGAAGGAATGCAATACCCTCATTAGGGTATTCTATAAACACCATGGATTGAATTATTTTGGTCTAGGTTATTGGAGGGGTATTGTTTATGCCCATACTTACTCAATGCATGTGCAATACCTTTCTTAGGGTATATCAAAAATCCTTTGGGCTCCATCACATATCTATTGAAACATGGAGGGGTATTGCATATCTATACCAAAACCTAAAAGGAAAACAATACCCTCATTGGGGTAATCTATAAACACCATGGACTCAATTATTTTGGTTCAAACTATGAGAGGGGTATTGTTCATGCCCAAAACTACTCAATTCACATGCATACCCCTTTCAAGGTATCCCATAAAACCTTTGGGCTCCATAACATATATTTTGGAATTTGGAAAGGTATTACATAGCAGTAGCAAAACCTACAAGGAAAGTAATATTCACATCATTTTGCGATAATATCGTAAACCATGAAACAAAATAATTTTTTTAAAAAATATTTATTCCACATTCACTATATCATGCCAGACATATATTGATTTAAGTAAATGAAGGTATTGCAAAGTTTTTTCACATTAATAGTAGAAGGTCGTTTGAACAAAGTTATGGAGTTTAACTATAATACCTGCATCATCTTGGGATATTTGCATTCACCATGAAACTTGGAAAGGTGTTGCATAGCTCTACCAAAACCTAAAAGGAATTCAATACTCGCACCATATTGTGACAATATATTGAACCATGATACAAATGAAGGTATTGTCATGTTGGTCACATTGATGGTAAAAGGTAATGAAACTATCATTAAAATGAGGGTATTATAGTTACACTTCAAAAATTTGATGAAATAAACCTTATACCATCAATGTGGCCAATATTGCAATACCCTCACATATATCAACAATTTTGCATTAGTCCATTAAACAATTATTATAATTTATGAATTTGAAAATGTTTTCCAATTGAATTTAATGTTTACTTAAGATTTCTAACATAAATAATTATTAAGATATTATATGTATAAAAATGAAAAAATAATAATAAATCCACACATTAATTAATTAAATATATCATTATTTGATATATTGTAAAATTAATTTTACATAGAATTAAAATTACATTGACTAAATGTACATAATATTAGGTACTTATATTTCAAGTTTTAATTAAAACCCTAATTCCTAAACCCTAAACCCTAAACCTTGATTGAAGGAAATTAGGGTTCTTACGGAAAGATTTTTTTTTGTTCCATAAAAGGATAAAACAACAAGGAGGAGGATTTTGCTAATGCTAGGGTTGATGAATGATGCCTATGGCTTGCTTGGCGATATCATTCAATCAATGGATGCATTGTTGTGTTGTAAAAAATTTTGATTGCATTTTGGAAACAACATAACTTAACAATGTAGGAGATCTTGAATCTACAAGGAGGAGACAATGGATGTGAATGGCAAGTGAGCTTATGCAATGGCGAATTATATGATGGTTGGAAATCATTTGCAATTGACCATTGTTTGAAGAAGGGGGAAGATTTAGTGTTTACTTTTGTAACCAATGATTGTTTTGTTATTCATATATTTGATGAATTTGGTTTTGAAAAAAAAATCCTTAGGTTTATCAAGCAAGGGACAAAGGCAACAACTTCACTATATTCAATCAAAGCAAGATGGTGAGATAATTGAATTATGAGTATTTAAAGAGCAAAAACCACATGGAGCTAGGATGCATGCAAATGGAACTTTTGTGCCAACTTGCCATTCTAGTGCTAATAATACATATGGAAAAGGAGAACATTCAAATGTTATCATAAGCTTGGATATGAAAATCACAAATGAATCAGAGCATGGAAATAAACCTTGTGGTATCAAAGCATGATATATTATTATTATTTTAATGGAAAAGATTTGGGAATTACTACAGCACTACAAGTTTTCAAAACCACATTCTAATTTTCTATTTTGTTATAACCTTTGGTTTGACTCATCAACTAGTGGAGTTTGCAAGAACATGGGGGGCCCAACACTTTGTGATAATTAATCTAAAAGCCAAATGTGATTGGAAATTATAGTTGACAAAATAGATCAATGTCACCATTTAGTTCAAACAAGAAGGATTTGTTGGGGTGCAAGTGAAAGCAAAGGAAGCCAACTAATGTTTCATCTAGGCTACCATCATCCTAGATGCAAACACCTATGCGAGTACTTCTTGCTAGGTATGCCATAACTAAGGCAAGGCAAAAGAAGCTCTTAAAGCACATTGATAAGGCTTGTGGCACTCTACAAAATAAGGAGTTATACAATGCCAAGGATGAAAAGGAAGAGGTGTTATTCCACAATGAAAGCATAACACATTCAAATGGTCAAATATTTCTAGATATTGGGACTAGATGTAGCTTAGAACATGACATTCAAACATTTTCATACCCAACTACTTGATAGTCCAAAATTATGTTATCAACATCAAAAAAATTGAAAAATTATCACTAACTACAAGCATATATTCTTAAAAGAGTACCATCCAATCAAATTATTTATTTTTCTATTTATTTATTTATTTATTTTTGAAATGATCAACTATTTTGAATAAATATGTAAATTAAAATGATACATCTTTTAGAATTTTCAAAGCAGCATATGAGCATTTTGTACATCAATTGCATCCTTGTTGTTGTAGTTCATGGCAAAGACTATTATACCCCTAGCCCAATGTTTATTTTGAAAGTAGCCTTTGATGCTTCGACTCAAAGCAAGGACTTGGAGGAGTTTATAGAAAAAAAATTTGTGGCTTATTTTTGTGAGTTTTGAATGAAATTAATGTAGGTATGTTCTTGGAATGACCTTTACCTCCACCAAAACAGGAGTTAATTTTAGGTCCTATAGGTCCCATTAAACCCATTACATGCACTTAACATTATAAGTTGCAATTGAAGAGTTCTAAAAGGTTTATGTCACAAATCCATTTAAGACATTGTTATAAATTAATCCATTAGTACATTGTAAACTAAAATGTACATAGAATTAATTTACATGGACTAAACTTACATAATAATTAATAATTTATATTTCAAACTTCAATTAAAATATTTCAATTTACATAGAAATAATATTCAATCACATGCATTAATAAAAATATATAATGTTAATAATTTATCTTTTGGATTTTTTTAATTCTCATTAAAAATAAAGTTCATAAAAAGAATTTTGTTATACATAAGCATGGGTTTATATATATAATTTAAATTTAATATATATTTTTCATCAAGTCTTTTCATATTTTAAATAAATATGAAAACATTATGTGTATTAAAATGAATCAAAAATATAAATACATAATATTATTAATTATATGTAATGTATTACTTGATATGTTATAATAAAAAAAATATTTAAACCAATATTATATATCATAAAAAATAAAATTTACATTAAACCCTAAACCCATGTACCATTAATGTGACCAATTTTTCATTACGTTCATTTTTATATATGTTAAATCATATGGTAAAATGAACAAATATTTTTGAAAACATGAATTTCATGATATATTGGTGAGAAAACAAGTCTTTAAAAAATATTCTTATCTTTCATGGTTAATGAATTATCACAATACAATACATGTATTACATTTAAACTCTTAAAATTTGCTCAAATCTTTCTACCATCAATGTGACCAATTTGCAATATTTTCATTTATTTGAATCAATATGTAAGGCATGATATATTGAGCTTGGAATAAATATTTTAAAATATATCTTTTTGTTTCATGGTTTAAAATATTATTACAATGTGATGCGAATATTGTTTTGCTTCTATGTTTTGGTCTGGTTATGCAATACTATTACAAATTTCAAAAGATATATTATAGAGCCCAAAGGATTTTAACCCTACAAGGGGTATTGCACGTGCATTAAGTATTATTAATCATAAGCAATTCCCTTTTGATAGTCTAGACCAAAATAATTTAACCCATGGTGTTTATTGAATACCCCAAGCAGAGTATTGCTTTCCTTGTAGGTTTTGGGAAGGCCATGCAATACGCCTTCAAGTTTGAAAATATATGTTATGGAGCCCGATGTATTTTTGGGATACCCTACGAGGGATATCGTAAATGTATTGAGTAGTTTTGGGCATGAGCAATACCCCTCCAATAGCATAAACCCATGGTGTTTAATTACAAAATACCCTATTGAAGGTATTGGTTTCCTTGTAGGTTTTGGTAAGGTTACACAATACCCTTCCATGTTTCAAAAAATTTATATTATGGAGCCCAATGTATTTATGGGGTACCCTTAAAGGAGTATTGCATGTTCATTGAGTCCTTTTGCACATGAGTAATTTCCCTCTAATAGCTTGGACCAAAATAATTTAGCCCATGGTGTTTTTAATGTACCCCAATGAGGTTATTGTGTTCTTTTTAGATTTTGTTTTAGCTATGCAATACCTTTTTAAGATTCAAAAGATATGATATGGAGCCCAAACTATTCAGGGATACCTAGAATGGGGTATTGCACATTCATTGAGTATTTTGTTTTATGAACCTAAATACAACATGCATAAATGCGTCTAAATTGAGTTGGAACTCCATATTGCTTTGATTATTCACTCGGTTTGCAATACCCCCATCGTGGAAAACATTTTTTGAGCAAAACTTGCAATACCCTTATATAGGGGGTGTCAAATATTTTAATCGACCCCTCATTTATTTGTTTGAGTGAACAAGACCAAGCTTCATGTGGAACCTTCATTTTATTCTTTCCTCATCATTGTTGACCATTGGGGGTCTATTGGAGTGGCAACCATGTAGGTAGGTGTAGCCATGTAGGTGCGATTCGGTGGGTACCTACTTAAAGTGTTGGTAGATAGGAAGGTGGAAGAGCAAGGAGGTAAATAAATAGATGGGGAGTGGGTAGGTGGGTTGGGATGAGAACAAATATTTTAAATTTATAGGCGGAATAGGTAAATGGGGGAAGAATCTACTTTTAATTTAAATATATAGGCGAATACGTCAATGGGGAACAGTGGGGGGTACTAGGTGGGTGGGTGGGAAAATTTTCAAAAGCATAAAAAAAAAAGAATTGGGTGGGGGACGGGGAGAAAATAAAGTTCCCAGAAAACAAACTGAGATCAGGGCTGAGAAGAGGCAAACAAAAAAAACTCAACCTGGGATGGCACAGGGATAGAAAAGAGAATCCTATCAATGCACCATCCATCCAGGTTAGTGCACTGGTGGGTGCTTGTGCACTCTGGCCATCACGAAGGGGATGAGATTTCAAAAGACAAGAAAAAGAAGTACATTCGGCTTCAACAGGGCATGAAACTCAATTTAGCAACAAATTTGGTGCTAAACTGAGTTGGCCCTGTCCTTTCTTTTCCTGAATGCCTTCAACCAACCATTACTACTTTTAGTACTGAAATTATAAACGTTCTCGAGCCTAGTGCATTGAATCCTAAGTCTCAGTATTTCATACCCTATTTAACAAAATTTCATGATTTTGCGGACAACAGCCAGGAGGGGATGAAGCATCAAATGAGGGGTGTAACTCAGGCCCAACCGGACATGACTTTATGGATAACTCTAATGTCCTGCTGAACATTGCATGAAGGGTAATGCTTGAGAAGTGAACCATTCCCCAAAAAAATGCCTGCCCAAGGCAGAGCTAATGGGCCCCATGGGTCTACATGGACTTAGATCGGCCAAGAACTGAACCAATGTTGGCCATGAAATGGATCCAGAAAGGGCACACTACAACCAAAGAATTCTTGGCAGTCATTAAAGAGAAAGGCTTTCAATCTTCTATCACGGAACTGGAAATTGAAGGAGGGGACCTGGTCTCTACCAGTATTGGCCGGATATTGATAAGTGGTCCAGTTATCAACATGTATAATGCCCCAGTTAGCAACTATTCATCATTGGACTCTATACAATTTCCAAATTTGGAACTATTGGTATCCAGCTTCTGTAACTCCATTTGCATATCCTTATTCATATTTATATATGTAAACCCACGCCATTCATTAATAATATCCATGGGTATATTTTTATTAGATCCCAAACATGCATAGCTATGTTATACATATCCAAATGTGATCTTTAGGGTTCAGATATGTACATCCGGATATGCATATCCTTTATAAGGTTAGGGTTTTCAAGCTTGAGCCTTGTCCCTTGTACTGTTATCTACTTTCTAACACTCTCCTTTTAGTTGCATTGAAGTGTAAATGTGGCGCCAAGAATCTATCACTTTCCTTTCTCTTGCATCAAAGCTTTGTAGAAACAACACCAACAATATCATGCAAGTTGTTGCTTCTTTTTTTTTATTGCATTGAAGCTTTGTGGAATCGAAACCAAGAATATCATGCAAACATAAATTTATAGTATTTGAGGTTTGAGCTTCGAACTTTAACTATTTAAAGTTTCAAACTTGAACATTTGAGCTTTAAACATCTATGGTTTGACACATGAGGTGTGAACTGTAAGTTTGAACATTGGAGGATTTGAAGGTCTATTTAGGCATCTATGCTTGAGTGAACATTTGTTTGAATGAACGTTTATTTGAGCATATGTGTGGGTGTCTATGTTTAAATGAACACCGATGTTTGAATGAGCATATGTGTGGGTGTTTGTGTTTAAACGAGCATTTGTATGCATGTCTATGTTTAAATGAACATTTGTCTAAACATCTTTGTGGGCATCCGTGTCTGAATGAATGTCTATATGAACTACATTTGTGTGGGTGTTTGTGTTTAAATGAACATCTATTTGAACGAGCATTTGTCTTGTGAACATTTGTGTCTATGTTTGAATGAACATTTGTTTCAACAATTGTGTGGCATTTTTGTTTTAGTGAATGTCTATCTGAACATTTGTCTAAATGTATATATCTAAGTGACCGATTGTCTTGACATTTATTTGGGTGTCTATGTTTGAATGAACATTTGTTTAAACATCTATTTGAGCAGTTGTGTTTGAACAAACAACTTCATCAGAATTGAAAATTGGAAACATTGGAGTTTGGAATTCAAAACCCTAATTTCAAAAGTCACGAGTTAACAATAACATTGTAACATTATGTGTAATGTGCATAATTCATATGGACCATGGCTATAGAAAGTGATTCTTTCATTGTTAATAGTGTTGGTGGGGTTGATGAACCATATTTATGTGAAGATGTGTTCCCCAACACTTCATCTTTAGATATGAAAAGTGTGCGCCTGGAAACTACACTTTCATTGGAAAATGAAATATTATAATTTGTAATTATAGAAGCTCAAATTATATTATGGAAACCACACCATTGAAATTATATTTGTTGGGGGTTTTTTGTTGTGAATGATGATGTACATGTGGATCTTGAAAACCCACAAATGTTGTAGTGTATTATCTACAAATCAAAGAAAGTGACAAGTAATTTTCTATCCCAAAGTTTTATTTTGAAGAAAGGTTTGATTAAATATAATAAGATTAATGGGATTACTCCCATGAAAACTCATGTTGATTTTGCTCATCCCAAGTTGTTCATTCAAAGAAAATTATAACTTACAAAAAAAACAACAATGAACAATGATGCAAATCAAGTGTGATAACAAGGGAAAAATAGGACAAGGCCCTCTAGTTTTGCTATCACCTCTTACTTTGGGTCGACAAACCTCTACAAAAAAAACAAATGAGACACAACAAATGTTTATTGAAGATCTTGTTCTTTACATTTGTAAAGCTTATTGACTAATTTCCACTATTGAAAACATATAGCTTTAAGAAAGTTTTATGCCAATATCCCCGGGTTTCGTTTCCTTCTATAACTATTCTTGTGAATGAAGTGCTTCCTAAAATGGTGCAAAAAACCTTGGATTTGCATGTAGTTCCAAACCTTGCATTTGTAGCCATTATTTCTTGTAATTTTCATTTATGAATGTCTAGGGATGTTATGGAAACTATTGCCTTGGTGATAAATTTTCAAAATGAATCTTAGAACCTTATACATGTCACTATGAGCTTATTTGAAGTGGATGAAACCAATGATAGAAATATGGTTGTTTAGCTTGAATCGTTACTTTCAAATTTTGGTTTGATGCATCATGTGATAACATTTGTGAAAGATGAGGGTAGTAATTTGAGTACCATGACAACTACATTATGTTCCATCATTATTTGTTGACCTTTGAAGCTTAACTAGGTTTATGAAGGTACGTGTTTTGGGCATGTGATGTTTAAGGTGTGCCAATATGTTACTTACAATGACAAGGTTTTAAAATGTTTAATGCAAGTTAATGTGAAGGATGCACAAACTACTTTACAAAAAACTATTACATGGACTAAAAAATTTAGTAGAAGTAGGCAAGAATGGAAGAAGGCTTGTATTGAATGTGGGTTGTCGCTTCAAAAAATTAAGACCCTTATCAAAACTAGATTTGCATCCAACATCATCATGTTTGAAAAGACCTTGGAATTCAAGCAAGTTATCATCACTTGTTATGGAAGGCAAAAGAATATTGTTCTACAACAAAGAGTTCCAAAGGCCCAAGTGTGGGCTATTACAGAAGCAAAATTATTTCTACCTTAAACCCTATGGTAATAGGTTGTGTCATGAATCAATTCCATGGTCATTGGTTATTGTCAGATGTTTTGATTAGTACCATTACACTAATTATATTAACTTGCAATTTGAAATGGCTAAAATGTTTTAAGTTTCAATTGGGACAAAAGTTCTAAACCCGTTTGATTTATAAGTTTTTCTCTTACAAAAAAATATGTGAAAAGAAGTTGTGAAGGTATTTAAACCTGTTCTCTAGTTTCTATTTGTTTTTATTTAAACCAAGTTCATAATATGCTTGTAATAATGTTGGATCCTTGATTCAAATCATTATGAGTTGTGAAAATTTTGGTAGACACGATAATGCAATTCAACTTGCTTATGAGTATGATTTGAAGGCTATGATTCCCTTTTCAATGGTATGTTTTGAAAACCTAAACCATATTATTGAAACTTGCACATCTACTAATCATGATGACCTTGAAGAAAAAAGGTGATATATTTGGGGTTGGAACATCTTTTGAGGAGTCTTCTTGAGCACTTGTCATAGGAGAATTATCTTTGTTCAAGAGGTTATCCATACCTTCTTCTACATTTAAAGATCTTCTTCTTTGGTGGTGCAACCATGAAGGTTAATTTCCAAATGTGGCATTTTTAGCCAAACATTTTTTTGGCATTCCAAGGTCACATATTGAAACAACAAAGGTGTTTAATCTTGTTGGAGTGTGACAACTTTAAGAGAACGCCACTTACAAGTGGAAAACTTGGGATAAGATCATCACAATTATCAAAAATTGGCCTAATGATCCATGAATGAATTGTATGCCAAATAAAAACATGAAAGACTACTTAAAAGCTAAAGGGTTTTCGGTTGTTGACAACTATGAGTTGATTGAAGAAATAAAATATTTTGAGAAGTTGGATGTGGATGATGAATAGTGCATAGGTATTCAACTTTCTCATTTGTGTTTTCTTTCAATGTCTAACTTTTTTGTTGCCTTTCTTTTACCATTTCAAAGGTTTTGTAGGTAGGCAACTTGTGATATAGTGGGCAAAGTTCTAAAATTCAAAATCAAGTTTCAATTCCCTTACAAGTTACTACACTTTTAGGTCCATGTGTTTTTTATCCAATTGGGGAAATTTTGTGATTATGTAGATTTAGAATGTGCATAACATTTATACATGTCCATAATTAATTTGAAACTTAACAATCGGCAAATTCATATTTGCTAAACTAAATTACATTCAATATCCATATCTGCCATTATAATGTTGTTGAATTTTTTTTATGCATATATTTTTATTGGAAATTTTTACAAGATCTACCTTATTCATATCTTAAATTTTACTTTGAAATATGGTATTCGGCCAACACTGGTCTTTACATAGGTTGGGTTGGAAGATTGCCGCAAATGATTATACTCCAAGCTATATAAAAAAGGTTCCAAAAACTCAATCATAGTTGAGGCAAGGGAATTTTTTTTGAGGGATTTAGAAGATAGAACACCTAAATCATAGCTAAGGTTAGGGAACTATTCTTGAGGAATCTAGAGCATATGTCATAACTGAAATTACACAAATGTTCTTGAGGAATATAAAGGATGGAATACCTAACCAATTGAAATGTTAGAGGCTACGCAAATGTTCTTGAGGAATATAGAGGATGGAATACCTAACCAATCGAAATGTTAGTTAGCCCTCCTAATGACTAAAGAGGAATTGCGAATAACCTTAGAAACATTAGCAAGGGACAAAACCTTTAAGCTAGATGGAATGGTCATTGAATATTTCCTATGGATGTGGAAAGTCATTGGCAAAGAATACACAAAGATGATAGTATAATCAACAACCAAAGGTGGTTTTCCCCAAGGGATTGCCCAAGGCCTAATTACTTTATTTCACAAAAGGGGTGAAAGGAAATCATTATTTTGGTGACTTGTAACACTACTAAATGTGATTTACAAAATCTATGTTAAAACTTTACAAATGAAGCTATAGCTAGTGTTGATGGAAGTCATCAACCGAGATCAATTTGTTTTACTCTTAAAATGTTTCATTTTGAACAATATCCTTTTCACCCATGAGACAATTCAATGGGCTAAGAAATCAAAACAATGAATGATTTTTCTTAAAGTTGATTTTTTCAAAGCTTATGACAAAGTTGAGTGGGATTTTCTGTTTGAATGTTTGAAAAGGTTAGGTATCCAAGATGCTTTCACTTCAAAGATTATGTTCATTGGAATAATAGCAAATGTGAACATCAACAACAAGTTCTCTAAAGATTCTTGCATTAAAAGGGGTGTGTGGCACATGTGCCCCTTGGCCCTTTATTTATTCTTGGTGGTTGGTGAAGCTTCGAATGAAACCATCAAGGAAAAAAAGGGCTATGGAGACTTCAAGGCATAAAACTCCCTAGGTCCAAAAACTAGCAATTAATAACACAATATGTTGATGATACCAATGTCACAATAAAAACAACTCAAGTTGTCACTTTTAAGATGTCGCAAGTGCTAGAGTTATTTTGTTGAAGATATGGGCTTGAATTCAATTATAATAAGTCAATAGCATTTTGGTTAATGGGAGGTAATCAATGTGACCAAATTGAACCCATGATTTTAGATTGTCATGGGCATCTCCAAATTTGATCTCTAAGTTGTTAAATACCCCATTTGGGTTGGTTATGAATTTTTCCAATTTGGATGACTTATTGAACAACAAAATCCAATGTAAATTGAAGTGTTGGTCTTCCACAAAACTTTCAATGGCTGGTAGGGTTGTGGTAGTCAATAATATCATGTTATCAATGTTATGGTATTTTGTTAACATTTGGGTTGGGACCAAAAAAAGGATTAGCAAGGTTAAGATGTTGTTAACCAACTACTTGTGGGTAGGGTCAACCAACAACTATTATTGCTAATGGCTTAGAACAAATGTTATTATAAAAAAAATATGGGAAGGCTAGGGCTTGTAGATGAAGGCGAGGTTATAAAAGCATTTCTTAGCAAATTGGTCATACAAGCTTTGGAGCCCATGAATTCAAAATTGTAACTCTTATTTATATACCATCTTTAAAAGTATCCATTAAGGAAGGGAGGGAAATGACCCTTTAACTTCAACTGATGTTTTCACCATGACCATAAACGTGCTTCAAGGTCATTTATTTGGAACCAAATAAAGAAAAAACTTGGATCAAAATGGTCAAATATGTGGATGTGTGAAAGCTTAACACGACCAAAAAACTTCTAGATTCCAATTTTTGGTCAAATTAGATTACATGACCATTTAAAGATGTGTTTAAATGGAATAGGGCAGTAAATGACGCACCCCCAAGCTCCTTAATGGACTCAATTATAAATCCAAAGGTGAAAACAAGAAAAGGAGAAAGAGTTGGGGCACGCTCCCTGGTTTGTGGCACTTCAAGGGTAGAGGGGTGTGTTGGAGCTAGGGATTAGGAAGACTGATAAAAAATTCAATTATTCACACGGACCTACAAAAACCAAACAATGAGTTGGTTAGTGTGTAGTTGGAGCACTTTGGTGCATGGATGAGCCATGGGCAAACATGGACTCACAAGACTCACCATGGCCTAGACTTGAGGGAAGTCATCACCTTCTCCCTTATAGTATACTCTATGCCTAACCACGGGACCAACACCCAAATGGCATTTTGTTTCGGGACTTGGGAGTCCTGAAATTCCCAAAGTTGGGACTCCTGCACCTTTGGGGGCCCATAACTTTATGTGTAGACTTCCGATCGAGATGAGCTTTAAAACAAAGTTGTAGCCTATGTTAAGAGCTTTCTAATGGTATGTGACACATCACCTACACACAAGTAAATCAGGGCGATTCTTCACTTTTAGTGGTCAGGAGTCAAATTGTCAATTTGATTCCCGACCTTTCTTTTGGCCATAACTTATGTTTGAAGTGTCCAAATGGGTCATGCAAACCCATTTTAGACATTTAAGTTCCAAGAGCTTTTCAATGATATAAGGAACTTTTCAATCTAATGGGTTTTGACCTCTGTAATCATTCTCTAAAGATTTGGAAGTTTATCGGGACTCCAACATCCAAAGTGAGAGTTCACTTGGGAGTGTGGGGGTTCATTCCCTCACACTCTCCCACACTCCCGGGAGCATGAAATGTGACTCCCGGCCTTCACATTTGGTTCGCACCTTCGCAAGCCCTTGCCTTGGTCGTGAGCCCAAGGCTAGGGTTGCAATAGTAAATTGATTTTCACAAGTTGGGACACCATTGTTTCCACCTAAATACTTGAGGAAAACATGTTTGTGTTTCATTAGGAAGTGTTAAAAAAAATTAGCATCTCCACTATCAAAGGACTAGCTTATTCAAGGGTTATTTCAAGAATGGAATTATAATGGCTTTTGATAAGGCCTTATTAACATATTCCTTAACATTGGGTAAAAAACTTCTTTAAAATGTTAGGCCCAAAACATTGTTAAAAAGAAATGGGCTAACCTATTCCAACTAAGCTTTAAATTAAAATGGTCTAACACATGACAAAAGCAAAAGAACAAGAAAGAAATTGCCTTCATTTAGTCCATGTGGACCAAAATTGTGGTTATTAATGTTTGGAAAGCCAAAGTTGATAGATCGGTTAATCATGAATGTGCGATGTGTGGAAAAATAGTTAAATCAATCCTACATAGATTTCAAGACTTCAAGAATGTTTAGAAAGCCTATGAATTTACCCATGGAATTTTCAATGATTTGTTTTATGACCATAACTCTACCAAAAATACTACCCTAATGCTTTTGAAACATAACATTTTTACCATGGAGCTTGAAGAAATTTAAGGGAGCTAAAGGGCTATGGTCTTTGCTTAAGGGAATCACTTTATGGGTTTTGTGGATTGGAATAAATGATTTAATTTTTAATGGTGAATGGCAACATGCTCAAAAAATCCATTTTTATTTGGAAAAGTTTATTTGAACATGGTAGAGTGGATTAGGAGAGGTTCGTTGTTGAGATAAAAAAATTCCCTAATGTTGAGCACAAGAAGCTCATGGCCTTTGATAAGGTACATGGGGAAAGAACTATGTGATTTGCTTTAAAGATGGTAGATTTGTGTGTTGGTGTTATGCTGGCCTTCAAAGATATTTTGTTAGTTGACTAATTGAATTGAATGTTGTTCACACCCCCTTTTGTGGGTTGTTTTTGTTGTGTCTTTGCAATGAATTTATTCATTTTTTCCTCTTAAAAATTTATATTTATATTTATATGGTTTTATGCAACCATGTAAACTTGTGTAAATGTAAAACAAATATCTTTATATGATTCTATGTGGCCATGTAAAACAATGTAAATGTAAAACATTATAATTTTTTAAAGCTTTTACTTGGGGAAGGGGAATTTTATGATGTTTTTAGTGATAGGCCAACCAAGTGGCCTATTGCAAAAAAAATCAAAACATGCACCCACAACTAATTAATATGGATATGCCAGAAAGTATAGTTATTAAAGGTATATGATAAAATTATTTGTAAAGGAAAACACAACACTATAACCTTGAATGAGCCACCTAAGTGAGTGGACACTCCTTAAAATTGCATTTTTATATGTTTGAAAAATCATAAGGAAAGCATAATAGTTTGGATTGTCATAAGTTTTTGGAATATTTTTCATTAATTGCAAAGTTTATATGCTCAAAACATGACACAAATTAAAAATGTTTTTGTATGTTCAGAACATTTAAACATCAAGAGTGAACAATCTTATTTTTTTTCAAACATCTTTGTTTCCTACCAAATGTGCACCATTCGATTTGAAAATTGGAGAGGATTTTAACGTTGATGATTAGAAGGGAAAAAAGACTTGAACCAATGAATATATATAAAACCAATTTAAGTAAATTTGGTTCAAATGTGTTTTTGACCTTGAAAATTATAAAATTTGAAAATGTGGTTTTAACATAAAAAATTGTTTATAGTTATGTGATAGAGGGCATGAATGCATAATATACATGATATAAATTCAATTTATAATCAAAAAAATATTTATATTTAACATGCAGTGTTAAATTGAATGTCCAAAATACAAAATTTTAAGTTATAAACCAATGCAAAAATGACATGTGTATAATAAATTGGAAAAGGACTTTGACCTTGGGGCCTTGGGAATGATTTGGGAACTCTGGAAATTTATTCAAAAGTTAAAGGAACTTGATGTAAACACCATGGGAACCTTTGGGAAACTTTGTGGGAACACCAAAATCCAAAAAAATAAAATAACAAACACAAAATCAATGTCATAAGCAATAAAAATGTTAAATTTTGATGAATAATTAAATAAATTGTTAGTGATATATGGGATAACACATAACATTACTCAAATTTGGAAACTTCATAGGTGGTTTCATTGTTGTTCAATAATAATAAACAAAAATGCCAAAAAAAATGTTTGTAAAAAACCCACCAAACTATTATTATATTTCCACATTTAGTTATAAACATTTACACATTGGCATATAGTAGTTAACCCCCAAAAACACATATTTGTGGATAATTTTAGATCACCATCATGTTTCCACAACCATGGAATCATCTACAATTTGAAAAAACTAAACATACCCTTAATGAAAACATAGCAACATGTCTTATCTTATTTAGTAATGGGGTAAATAAATCATATCACCCAGTTTTGGGAATTTTTCACATTCCATTCCATCCTCAAATTCAACTTCTAGTTCATCTATCAAATTAGATTTTACTTCACATGCACTTACTAAATTTAAAATGCTTCAAGCAACCAACACATGAATCCATTGGCCAATTTTTGGTAATAAAAAATATTTTTTGAATATTGTTAATTTGAAAATGACATATGTAAAGTGAAATCAAAATTCTAGCAATTGAAAAAAATCTCTTTGTTTTGATTTGGGAAGTTGGAATGCCCAAAATGTGTTTCACCAATTTTGCATTTGCAAGAAATTTTCATTATTTTGTCTTCCACTAGATCAAGACATCCTTACAATCCACATTGACATGATAATGGCAATACTCATCAAGCTTTCTTAACACAAGGTGGCCAAAAATATATGGATTTGTTTTAGTGGTATGAAACAAAGTTTCATGATCAACATGTGATCCTTGCACCTGTGGTTCATTAATAACATTCAACATCCACTAAGAAAGACAACAATAATTGTGAATCATATTAACAACCAAATTAGTTTCATTTTCACAGCCCACATAAGTGGTGATTAAATGCAAACCCTTAAACCTAAGATCTAGCATTAATGTTAACATTTGATGACCGTTCCTTTTATCAAATCCTTGCAAACAAATTGAAGGGCAACAACACATCTAGAATTTGACGATTCATGTGAAATTGTAACTTTTCCAACTTTTTGCCAAAAGTGGACATCTTAAAAATAATCAAGTTGTCAAAGACAATTTGATGTGAAAAAAATCAAAAGTGTAAGTGGCCAAGTTGCATGTGGCCAATGCAAGTTGAAAATATTCAACCAAAGTTTTTTGCACTAAAGAAAATAGAGTTTTTTGAACAAAAACTTTCATGGATGGGAAAACAACTTTAAGCATAATCAGTATGGCAATGTTTACAACCAAATTGATTCCATTGTCCTCAATGAAAAAAAAATCTTTAACACAAACAACATGACATCCTCCATGAAGCCATTTTATGTGACACGATCTTTTGGAAACCCATTAGTAATGGTAAAAAAATAAAAATGGTAGTTGGTGTTACATTTGGCCTTTTATTAATTGGTTCCCAATCAAATGGGATCAAAAATGATTTATGCTTTGTTGTTCATAAAATTTAAACAAGGTGAGTCCAAGTGAAAGACAACGGAAGAAGGAGGAGTTGGGACATGCTCCCTAGCTCACAACACTTTGAGGGGTTGAGGGGCGTTTTGGAGCTCCGGGATGGGACTACGAAGAGTTGACAAGCTTATTCACTCACACAGGCCTGCACACAACCCACACAGAGTGGTTAGTGCATAGTTGGAGCACCTTTGGTGTTAGGACGAGCCACGGGCAACACGAACACACAAGACTCACCACGGCCCGGACTTGGGGGAAGCCACCACCTTCCCCCATATATTATACTCTGGACCTCTCCACGGGGCCCACATCCAAATGACTTTTCTCTCCCGGGACTCCTACGACTTTGGAGCCCCATAACTTTGCGAGCAGACCTCGGATCGAAGTGCGGTCTGCAGCAAAGTTGTAGCTCTCGTCGAGAGCTTTCCAATGGTATGTGGCACGTCGTCTGTAGCCAAATAAATCGGGTCGATTCCTGACTTTTCCTGGTCGGGAGTCAAACTGGCAGTTTGACTCCCGGCCCTTTCTTTTTACCATAACTTGTGTTTCAGATGTCCAAATGAGCAATGCGAGCCCATTTTAGACATCTACGTTCCAAGAGCTTTCCAATGATATAAAGAACGTCACAAGAAATTGAATTTTGACCCCCCAAATCGCTCTCTGAAGTTTCGGGAGTCCACCGGGACTCCATCTCCCAAAGTGGGAGTTGCTTTGGGAGTGTGAGGGTTCACTCCCTCACACTTTCCTACACTCCCGGGAGTATGTGATGTGACTCCCGGGCTTCCTCTTGGCCCGCACCCTTGTAACCCCTTTGCCTTGGTCGCGAGCCCAAAGCTAGGGTTGCAACATTTTCCATGTGCACTTTAAATAGGTGTGCCTCATCACCATTAACATCCTTTAAAACTTGTTTTCCACCGCCATCAACTTGTAGGTTGTGTAAGTTGTTGTTGCCACATCTTGCAAATATTAATAAAGGTGAATTGAAGGCATCATCATGCATGTCCATTGTAAAACCCATTATCTTGTTGATTAAACTTTGAGAAAAATGAGACTTGGGATCCAAAAATTTAAAAAATGGTAATAAGACTAGAGCTAAACCTTGGCTTGTGAAAGCTTAAACCCAACAATAGAATCCATAAAAAGTAGGAGCTTTGAAATGGAGAAAAACCCCAACTTGTGAAAACCTTACAACAAAATCCACAACAATTGTAACACAAATCCTACCAAATAGGAACTTTGGAATGGAAGAAAACCTCAACTTGTGAAAATTTAAACCTTACAACAAAAACCACACTATAATGAAAACCATAATAAATAAGAATATGAAACGGAGAAAAACTACAACTTGTGAAATGTCAAAACTTGCAATAAGTATCACATTAATTACAACAAAAACCATAGCAAATAAGGGTTATGTAATGAAAATGAACCCCAACTTATGAAAGCTTAGACCTTAAAACAAAAACCACAACAACTGTCACAAAAATCACAACAAATAGGAGCTATGCAATAGAAAAAAACCCCAACTTGTGAAAGCTTAGACCTTAAAACAAAAACCACAACAACTGTTAGAAAAATCACAACAAGTAGGAGCTATGCAATGGAGAAAAACCCCAACTTGTGAAAACTTAGACCTTGTAACAAAAACCACAACAATTGTAATAAAAACTTCAATAAGTAGAAGTTGTGTCTTTTAGTTGATGATGATTTCAAGTAGACATGACTTTAAAATACAAAGAAGTTAAAACAAAGTGCACAAAAGCTCTACGTTAATAAGACCACAAAAAAAAAAGTTCCATTATTATAAGGTGCATGCAAATTGTGAAAGGCCACGATAATGTTGAAAATTATCTTCCTTCCTTTACATTTTCTTAATCGACAACATACAAAAGAGAATGATGGTGATTTTTGTTTTTGTCAAGTGAAATAGGTGGAAAAGGAATACAACAAAAAAAAAAACATGATGCACAAATAAAAAACACAATGAACAAGTAAAGTTCATGAACAAGCAAAGAATGCCTACCTTCTTCACTCCCCCTTGTGAAATCTTCTAAATATTTTAGGTGGTACCATTGCTTATGAGCTTCATTAAGTGGTGTCCCTTTGACTTGTGCTTTTTCAACTAACGTTCTATTGCATTGATGTGCTACACAACAACAATAGTCCATCTCAAAATCACATTCAAGTTACTCTCAGAGAAATCATGAGACAATGACTTCTTTTGCAAAGAGCTATCTATTAAAGGAAACAAAGTAAACCCTAACCCTATTGTGTGCCCAAAAAGGTTATATTGAAGATATAAATCTGGCTTTTTATCAAATAATTGATTCGCTTTTTCTTCTTCTTTTGGTCATAATTATGAATAGGGGCAAAGGGGAGTGACCATGATTTGATTTGGTTGGGCAAGGTCTAGATGTGAGGTTTTAAATATTTTAACTCAATAGTTATATATATACCCAGCCTATTACCCATCAAATATCTGCCTTCAAATCTATTACCTGCCCCCACAATGGTCTATAGACAGCCAAATCCACACTGATATTTGGTAGATCCATCATTAAAACATGTTACAAGACATGCTACAAGCTGCTCCAAGAGAAAACAAAGTGAGTTATCTACTTCTAGCCTAGTGAGTTATCTACTACACCTTGATAAAATGTGTTTGAAATGTGTAAGGACTTTGTACCCATCAATGCTTGATACACCAATATTGAAAGGTAATTAGAGGGAAGTGAGGAAAAAAACAATGGGAAGTCTTCTTCCATCAGAAAGCAGGTGAAATTGAAAGGTAGCCTATCCCAAGACAAGCTAAAATAAATGAAACACTTGTCAACATGCTTGGGACAAAGTCCTAAGTGTAAGTCAAAAGACTCAGTTTGGGGATCCTAAGTTGTAGACATTGAAAGTCTTCACTAGCTCCTATTCCTTCTTCTTTTGAACCTTTCCTTTTTCTTTCTTTCTAAGTGGTGGTTTAAGGGTCTTGCAAGTGCAATGAATTGTGCTAGCCAATGTCTTTACTTGCTTGAGTTGGAAATAATGAAGTTTTATCCTCAGCTGAGCTCTTTGACAAGCTTTTGCAATTTTATGGTTGGAGAAGTCTTTTATTTGCTGGCTATATATAGCCAAAAAGCTATTAAAAATGTAAAAGTGCTAAAATCAAAAGCTTTTAAAGATTTTCAATAGCTGGAATTTGACCAACATTTAAGTGCAGCTGGTTCAAGCAGGTAGCCAAAAATATAGCATGGTGTTTTAAAAATTATAGGAGCTTGTAGCCAAATTTGGCTGAATCTTCCTGTGGATCTTTGTCACTTTGGCTACATCATAAAATTGGCAAAATACCATTGGGTTGGAGGGACTACTGATTTTAATTTAATTTAATTTATTTTGGGTGTGTTGTAGCCCCTGTGGCAATTGTAAGAGAATTTAGCCAAATTTGAAACTATAAACAAAATATGAAAGTAAAAGCAACCAAGAATCCTACTCTCTTGTTAGCTACCTACTAGAACCCGATGTAGAATCTGGCAAGATTTTTTTTTTAAATTCAATTTTTTTGAAATATGGCAATCAGAAGACCCTAAAAATACACATTTTTTGCATTTTCTATTTTTTCTGACAAACAATGAAAGTTAGCCAACAAAAAATAAAATCTGTCTATTGACCAGTGACCAAACCTCACAAGCAGCGTTCCTTTTCTGTCCAAAAAAATTGGGAAATTGTGAGAAATTGGGAACAATTTGGTTTTCTAGTGTAAATTCAACTAATTTTGCTAAAGATTTGGAAGATTTCGCCAATTTTTGGATAACAAAGAATTGAAAGAAAAAAGGCTTGGTCAAGAGACTTCTAAATTAATTTTTATTTTAAAATGCCAAACAGTAAGACAAATCTGTGACACATGACTTCACTTTACTCTTTGGTGCTTTGACATGAGTCTTTGTAATGTTGAGTAGAACTTGACAGTATGGCTTTGGAGTAGCCTTTTTTTTTGCTGGCTACATACATATAGCCAAAATAGTGAAACTAAAAATTAAAAGTGTTAATATGAAATGACCCAAAATTTAAGAAAAGCCCCCAGGTTTCTTTTCTATACATGGTTCAAGTAGGCAATAACTTGTACCCAAATTTGTCTAAATATTTATGGGGATTATTGCAACTTTGGCTATATCACAAAATTGACAAAAAAAGACATTCCTTAGGGGGGCAGTTTTCATTTTGGCACAAATGCAAAGGGAATACTCATATCCATTGCAGGGAGGAAAACCCTTAGAGGGAAGTTTTAACTTTCAACATTGCTTTGAGTGTTTGAATATTTTTTCACTGGACAAAAAGGTAAAGAAGCTTTGAACTTTGCCTCCTCTTTTTCATACATTTAAAATGTGGGCATTGTGTACTGAAATTTCAAGAAAAGAAGAATTCGTCAAACCTGAAAGGAGATCGTCTAGTTTGAATTGCACTTTCAAAACTAGGTGATAAAAAGTGTTAGGTTACATCCGACTAAAAACTGCCAGTGACTTTTTGTTTTTCATTTTTTTCTAGGAAAAAAATGGACAATTCCAGCACAGAAAGGAAACAAAACCACTGGCCAGCTTTCAAAATTAGCACTGGCCGAGGTGTTCACTGTAGGGCTGAGGATGTGCCTGGGATGAGGCTGTGTAGTGGAGTCTGGCCTTGTACTTTGGGAATGTCCTACACCAGTGTGCTTTACCAGTTCCAAAGTGTGGGGGCATGGGAAGGGAAGGGTTCTTATGCATACTATTTAAAAATAAAGTAGGAGAGATCTTATCAATGTTTTTTTATTTCATATTTGAATATCAAAAAGTTGAAAAAAATTGGGAAAAAAATTAGAAAAATCAGTCAAATTTACACTAAAAAGAAAAAAAATTCCCAAATGTTTTCAATTTCTTTCGTCAAAACAAGAACAATGAATCTTACACTTATAAATAAACATAATTTCCCTTTACTCTTCACTCTCAAGGAGCAGGTATAAGCTCTTTCCTTACTTTCTAGGAGGGATGTTCATGTATATAAAGTGTGCCTTTCAAATATGTTAGGAAATTTCTCCAATTACATGTGGTGTTCTTTCTTCAACATTTTAATGTTTCAAAATTAGGAAAACAAGAAAGACAACATGAGGCAAATAGTGTAAGTTACCGGCCAAGGACAAGGCAATTGCAAGAAGGAGATCCCACACTATGGGCCCTCCTTTTGGTGACGCTCTTGTCATTGGCTGCTATCCTGTGTAACTGGAATTCCTTCTTCTTTCAATGGGCATGATCAGAATAACTTGCTGAGGAAATGGAAGATTCCACCATGGAATGAAAGAATCCACTTCAAGAATGAAATATCACCCTCATTATGGGATGGAAAATTGTAGGTATGAACATGGCCACTGAATACACCAGGAAATTTTCTGCAGGTCTTTAGTCCCCCACAAAAAAAAGAAAAAAGAAAAGAAAAAGACATTAATTGAGAAGAAGAGCAATTGACGAAAGAAATAAATAAATAAAGAAAAAACACTTGACAAGAGAAATTAAAAAAAAAAGAGTTTAAGTCCAAACAAAAGACAACACCCAAAAACACAAAATGCACAATGGGGAGCCTTAAAAAGGATAAATCAAGTAACTTAGAACCTAAACCCAACATCAGTAGCACGAAGCAACTTATGCAAGAAAAGGGACCAAAAACCTGGAAAAACACAAAGCTTAGAAGAGGCCTCTCCTGCTGCTGCAACTGCACGTCACAAGATAGTGACTGCCTGAACTCTCTCTCAGGAAAACTTTTGCCTAACCCCAAGCAGGCTGGCACGTCCGTCTTCCAGTGTTAGAGCATCTCCACCGTTAGAGCATCTCCACCGGTGCTCAGTATGTCACTGTGGATAACAAAATTAATATCAAAGTTTAGGTTTTTTTTTTGGCAACCCCACCAATAAAACTGTAACAGGAACTGCATATACGTGGGAACTACTAGTAGAAAACCACCTGGACCAATCATTATGATTGACCAATCAGAAATACTGAGCCGCAGTCAGGTCCAATTTATTACACTCTTTTTTGGAGGTGCACAATGTGTTGTGCCATAAACCAGCCATGGCAAGCTGCACGAATTTGGTGCAGAAAAACCAATTTCCTGAGCTAAACCGGCACATTTTGACTTTTTCATAATAAATTTTACTGTCTGGAGTCACATACTGAACACCGGTGGAGATGCTCTTAAGTACCTGTTTGAATTTTCAAAGAACTGCTGATTCGGGTTTTGTTAATATTTCAGAATCAAAGAACCATGGTGCCAGTGATTTTAAAAATCTTACAAGACAAGTAGTTTTCAGGAGCGAATAGCTAAAGAACCATGGGTTTTCTAACCTGTTTTTTTATTCTTTTAAAAAAAACCATGATTGTAGACCTAAAATCCGAGTCTTGAATATATTTTAGAATCATGGAAATAACTCTCAAGAACCGCCCTGATAACCATGATGGGTTTGTTCATGTTTCTAATAACTGTTCTGCCTGGGGCGGGGGTCATATACCTACTTTACAACAACAAAAGTGTTACTCTTGTATTTGAAGAGAAAAAAGCACACCCCAGGTAAGTACTAACAGCCACAGTGAACCAGCACCCACCAGTGCACCATCCACTGAGTTAATATCTGGTTTCACCTTGGTAGCCAATTCTGTTGGAAATAGGTCTTATACACAGGTAGATAGGTAAGAAAATAGGCAACTACTAGGAGTAAATAGTTTATACATAGGTAAGGGCTGTTTTTGCTACCTACCTAATAACAACCTGCTTGTGGGTTGTTAGAAGGTAAGTAGATAAAAAGAAGGCAACTGAGCTAACCATCATGGTTAGCTAATGAACTGGAACCCAACAGAAAACTGTTTTTGGACCACTTACCATTCATCCTTCATGGTGCACTGCTGGGTGCTGGTTGACTGTACTAAGTACCTATGTTGTTACGGTAAGTAGTCTCCAGTAGGCAGTGTTCTTTTTTTGGGTCAATTTTGTGATGTAGCCAAATTGGCTATGATCCACAGGAAGATTCAGCCAAATTTGGCTACAAGCTAAAAATGAAAGTAATTTTTTTAAACGTCATATATATTGTTTCCTAAATATTTGAACCATGTATAAAATTCTTACGATTTTTCGTCAATTTTGGTCAAATTCTGGGTATTGAAAAAGCTCAAAAAGCAATTGATTTTAGCACTTAATATTTTTCATGTAACTTTTTGGCTGTATAGAGCCAGTGACAAAAACGCTGCCAGTCAGCCTTTTCTTTTGTTGGCTATGTATAGCCAGAAAGCTATATTAAAAATTAAAAGTTCTAAAATCAATGTCTTTTGAGATTTTCAATAGCCATATTTTGGCCAAAATTTATGAAAAATCGCCAGATTTCTGTGAATGGTTTAAGTAGGTAGCCAAATAAAAGAAAGATATTTGACAAATTTAGATTGTAGCCAAATTTGGCTAAATCTTCCTGTGGATCATCGCCACTTTGGCTACTTCACAAAATTGACCAATAAAACACTGCTGCCAGTCAGTAGTGGCCACAACTACTAACTTACTAGTAAGTTGTGTACTGGCTCTTAACTGTGTTTCTTTGCGACACAAGGAAGGGCCTCGCGTTGTCCTCCTCCTTCCTTCCTTCATGCGCGCGGGCGGGCGGCCGGATCTGTTGTTCACTTCTGCGTGCGAAAGCTCTTCTTGATGGGAGCAGAAAGAGCGGGGTAGCTGTACTACGTAGAGAACGTGAAGTGGCCCCCTGACTGAGGGAAAAACAGAGCAGGAAAAGAAGAAGAAGAGTAAGGAGAAGACCAAGAAGGAGAGAGGTCCGGATCTTGATTCTCGTTGCGTGGATGATCGGCTTTCGCCTTACTGGTGGTGGTCTGTAGCTTTGGGCACAGATGCTGCTGCAGTGACAACGCGCGTTTTGATGAAGGAGAAGATCTGCTGCTTCCACACAAGTACAGGAATATAATAGGATTGGTGGCTGCCTGGACCCTGACTGGTTTTCGGTAATCGTTGCTCTCTTTCTCCTTTCTTCAATCATTTGTCTGTCTCTTCTGTCTGTCGCTCTGTCTGTCTCTGACACTTTGATAGTTTTGCTTGTATGCTCACTTTATCGTTTGCGAAAGAGACGGACTTGGAGGAGGTCACGGACGTCCCTCCTCCATTCAAATGTGTTAAGATGTGCACCTCGTACGTGATGACAATCTATATGGAGAAGATTTTGTAGTTTTGTTCATAGTCTCGGGGTTATTCCTATCTTTCTTTGTCACGGCCGACCGGCAAGTGCCGCTATTAATCTCTAGTCAGCGTGTTTTTGCCTCACATCTTGCTTAGGTTTTGGAATTAGAGGCGGCGTTGCTCGTCGCGGGACTAGACAATGCAAGAACCGGGTTTTACTGTTGATGTCTGTCTGTTGTGATATGAAAACACTGTACTAAGTACTTGTGCTTACTGGGATGCTTTGTATGGAACCCTATTTGCAGTTACTGAAGTGCATTCAGATCTAGTTACAGATACGCTCTGTTTTTTGTGGTGGACAAAATTTTTACTAGTTTGTCTGGAAGATTTGGAATACAGGCAATGTTAGGCATGCTGGGGGTGATGTGTGCGAGGACTTGACTAAGTGAAGAGTTGGATAGTGTTTTTCACAGAAATGGATGCGATCAGAAAACAAGCTAAAGCTTTTCGGGAGCAGGTTGCTAAGCAACAACAGGTATTTAGAGTCCTGATTACCTATGTTGTCATCCCATTCTTTTCAACCTAATTCTGAACAGCATTGCTCAGCACTTCAATCTCAGTTATGTGCAGTTACTGCTCTTATGAGGGAAATATGAAATTGGAATCAGTGTATGGATGCTTGCACTTGCAGGATGCCATCATCTCTCCAGTTGGTGTCATCTGGCTTTTCTGAAAGAACCGGATGGTTAGTCCTTGCTGGTTGGTGTGATCATTGGTTTTTGTTCTATGTTAAGAGGAGGGTGGTGGGAGCAGAAGTATGGATTGCAATTGCCCAGGGTAGAGGGCTGCATTTGAAGGAAAGTTGCCTAGTGTAGTTAGTCTTTTCCTCTGGTGGACTTGATGCCCTAAGTTTTATGTGTTGTAACTGTACAGGCAGTTTTGAAACAGTTTTCAGGCCATGGATCTCAAGGAGATATGGTTATTACAGATGAAGCTGAACTTCTTCGGCATCAGCAATTGGAGAGGCTATACATTTCTACCAAAGCTGCTAAGGTAGCTAATCCAGCTACCTTTGTGGTTCAACTTATAACCAATGCATATTGAGGAATAAATGTATCTATATCCTCTTAGATGACTATGGTCCTTATATGCCATCAGAATTTTAGTGAACTACTTGACAATCTGTTGAAGCACCAATGTTTTACAATTCTTTTTTGTAGATTCAAGAAGTTCAGGTTGTGAAACTTACAGATGGAATGTTCACAGGGCATCAGTTCAAATGGAATGTTTCTTGGGTTCATAATGAGGAATAAGTCATTGTAGGTCCATAATGCAGTAGTAAGGTAGGCACTCAGGACATTGGCGTGAACATCTTATTGATTTTGGATGAGTTTTTGGACATTCAAGGTTAGAAACTGATGTTGTCTCTTGCTGAAAATTTTGACATCTGTGGTCTGATGCCCCATATGCATCGCTCGGTTGCAGTATGCAGTGACTATCTTTAGGACAAAAAGTGCTGTCATTTTAGTCAAAATGCTTAATGCATCCTGAACTGAACTATTCTCTGCAGCATTATCAACGGGAGATTGTTCGGGGAGTTGAAGGCCTTGTGTCTACAGGTGTCAAGCAACTGGAAGTTGGTGAGTTTGGATTGATAATGCATGTTTTCAAAATGTCATCTACTGCTGGGTGTTGGCTTTGGACCTTTTTTATAGTGTATTGCCTTAATCCTGCAACTTAATTTCATGTGCAGCATCCAAGCTTGCAGATGATTGTCGTAAATATGCAACTGAAAGTCCTAGCACTGGGGGTGCACTCGCCAGAGCCTCTCTGCACTTTGGAACTGCCCGAACACAGATGGAGAGAGAGCGGGACAATCTGCACCGGTCTATTGGTACTCAGGTCTGTCTTGTTCCTTAGGTTTACATGGTCTAGTGGGGTCCTGTTCCAATCAGCTGATCTTACATTCATATTTATTGGGCAGTGCTGTTTTACCTGTGTGATTATGGAGTAATGGTGATTTCAAAACTTATTGCCTTAGGTCTCATGCTTGCACAGGTGCTTCCATCTCTATGGATTTGTTAGACATTAACATTCTGGAGGGGTCTACTTGACACTCTGATATTTCACAAGTGACAAGGTTTCCTTTATTTCATCTGTGAACTATTTCGGACATTTATTAAGTGGTAGCCAATTTGTCTCCTTGTGGTATAATTCCAGGTTGCAGATCCATTGCGAGCAATGGTCATGGGGGCACCACTGGAAGATGCCCGACACCTGACACAACGCTATGAACGTTTGCGTCAAGAAGCAGAAGCTCAGGTGTGTTCCTAGAGTCATTCTCTTGACCTTTGACTACTGAAAATCATGTCTTTGGATTCTTGTTTCTCATTGACCCAACTGGAATCAATTTGTTGATTTGCAGCTCATTCGTCTCTGCATTTTAAGTGTGCTTTGCAGCGATGACAATTTTACTGACCTGCTATTCTTCAACAGGCAGCAGAGGTTGGTAGGAGACAGTTCAGGAACAAGGAGGTTGGGGGAAATGTGGACAACACATTGAAGTTGCAAACAGCAGAACAAAAGATGGGGGAGCTTACCTCAGCCATGGCAGTGCTAGGCAAAGAGGCAGCAGCTGCCATGACTGCTGTTGAAGCTCAGCAACAACGGCTCACACTTCAGCGACTGATTGCTATGGTAAGTCTCTTGGGACAATAGAAACTCAAAATTTCACTTGTATATTTGTTTACCTAACAGATACAAGTGAAAGTGTGTTCAAGTTGTGGCACTCTACAATGATGTGCATGTAAAGTGCTGAAGAGCCCTTTGTTTTGATGCTGCCCAGGTGGAAGCTGAGCGCTCCTATCATCAGCGTATTGCAGAAATACTAGACCAGCTCCAGGCTCAGGTGTTTGCAGTGCTTTATCTCCATTTTGGAAGAGGAGGGTTGCTAATGCTTGCATTCTTGAGCAGTTTGGAAAAGGCTATTTACATGGATAAGTAATCATCACCAGTTGGGTGAGCCCATTTGTGAAATGAATAGCATTTAGTTTTGTGCATCTGTCCAACTTTTGGTTCTCAATTACTTGCAAGTGGGAACTCATTGACTTACCTACCAAACCCTGACTGGGAATGAATTTGGAGATGCAGATGGTCTCTGAGCGTCAACGCAGTGAATCAAACTCCACACCTGGGGGAAATGCTGCAGCTTCGGATATGTATATGCCTCCCCCTTCTTATGAGGATGTGAAATCAAATGGTGGATCCCATAATGCTTCTGACGCTGCTCCTGTTTCTAAAGCTGCCCAGAAGGCTATGTACTTCCTTGCTGAGGTTGCCTCCTTTACTTGTGATACTCAAATCAGCATCTATTGTGTGCCTGTGATGATGCAATGTGATTTGTGGAGATATGCTGTTAGGGCTGATTGTGCTCTGCTGTATTCTGGAGTGCCACTACATTGAGCCAGTCTGGGTACATGTTTGCTGAACACCAAGAACCCTGCAATGTTGCTGAACCAACAGTCCTTTTTGTACAGAAGCAGTCTGTATAATATCCTTTGTCCATTGTCAGGAGTCAGATGTTAACATGAAGCTAGGAGGTTTGGCTGACCAATGTTTTCACATATTCTAGTTGACAAAGGAAACAATGCCAATTCTCAGCACAAATTTTAGGATTGGGTTCAAATAGTATGCTGTGAATGAGAGAAGAAGAGTCTGTGATGGATAATCCATGAAGGCCTGAAGAATTATCCTGTCCAATTAAGGTTTGTAACATGGCACTCTTTTGCCAGAAAGTTGGCCTTTCCAAGTGGCTGATCAATAGCAGTATGTGTGAAAAGCACTTGAACCCTTGGTGCTTCAGGTTGAAAGGACATGTGAGGGCTACCTGTTTAACTAGGAGTCTCATGTCAAACAATTGAATTTTGTTCACATGATGATTGTAGAAGCAACTACTGTATTAGGATTAAATGGGAACTTATGTCAATATCCAGGTCCCTTCAGCTTTTGGCCACTTGAGGGTTGATCTGCATCTGGCGGGCTTGCACAAGTTATTACATTGTGTCATGCAGTTCTGATTTTGGGGTGAGCATGGCATGGAACTGGTGCAGGTGATGCATGACTTTGAAGCTGAGGATCAAGGAGAGCTGAGCTTAACTGTTGGGGACTATGTGGTTGTTCGTCAGGTTTGCCACATTATCAATTTGGTTGCTTCTCTGACATAATACTTCAATGAAGTGCAACCTCTCTGTTATGGCCTGGAAGAATGTAACATGTCTACCTCCTGGCAGTTGGCATACAAGTGTTCTCTTGACAGGGTACCTTACAAGGCTTCTGGTGGGTGTATGGTTGGCAGGTCTCTCCGACCGGCTGGTCAGAAGGAGAGTGCAAAGGGAAGGCAGGTTGGTTTCCATCATTGTATGTGGAGCGAAGGCAGCGGATTCCAGCAAGAAAGGTAGCTGACGCTAGCCCAGGGGTTTAATGTCAGTGCTTTTCCCACATAGTTGGTCTTGATTAGTGAAGAAACAAGTGGTGTGAGGCTTGAGATGAGGGTAGGGATGTTGCTTTTGGTCCATGTATGTGGTGTGGTCAATAGTACTTTGCAAAGTGGTAAGAGTTTAGTCCATTTTTTCCAACTAGGTATAGTTTACTTTCTAAATCTTTTCAGTTTGGCTTAGAGTAACTTTTAGGAATCTAGTTCTCCTTGGTGCAGCCACTGGTGGGTGGATTTGGACTAAGCGCTACATATTTATCCATCGTTATTTTGTGACCCATACTTGTGTATCAAACTACTTCCTATATTGTTTAGTACTCTAGGTGTTTGTGGCATACAAATGTGGATTTTGTCACAAATCAAGTTTTTTTCACTTTGACAACTAGTACTTTGAGTAATCAACTATATAGGTTTCTAGACAAGGATTAGTCTTTCAATAATTTTTTTTAATGACTTATACTACCATGTAAACTTTTCAAAGTAGTTTGTGGATAGTTCTGTTTTGAGTTATTACCAGTTGTGGTTTGTTGAAGTTTGCCAGGTAACTGGGTAGCGGCTCATTAGAGCAATCTGGCATGATGTGAGCTTGTCTTTTTGATATAAAAATATTTATGTCTCCTGTTCTGTGGTTCTGTGTAATAAGCTGCAGGCTGGAAACTTCAAAAGGGTGGGAGAAGTGTTATAGCTAGCTTTCGCCATTTGTGCATTGCACATGCATGGGCTAGTGTTGTGCTTGATAACCTTTTCACCTCATTAAACGAAATGAGGAATATGGATGAAAGTAGGCATTGGTAAGTGCCTGAGTGGACCATTGATTGTCCTTTGGAAGCTTTTTTTTGGTCATAATTGTTAGTTCTGCACTTCTGCTGCTCTATTAAAATGAAGCATTTGTGAGGGGCAGTTGACAGCAACTTTTCAGCAACTCTGGACAGACTAGTACTAGAAAGAAACAGGCTTCAAAAACCCTTGAACAGTGGAAGTAGATAATGTCTAGATTCAACAGTAGGCAATATGGACCGAGCCTTTGGCTTTTCTCCGCCAGTCTGCTTGGTATATAGATTGAGAGGACACTTTCTGATCTGATCTGTTATTAAGGTACTGGGACCATAACAGTTGACACAAACAGTTCAAAGATCTAATGTGATACCTAGATATGTGAGAGATATCTATCACATTAGATAGGCAGCTGATGTGTATCTACTATCTGAGGACAATCACCATGATCAGGCCCCCAGTAGAGGTCTAGCAGCTGTCACTGGGGTCACTTTCACTTGCAGTATCAGGGGGGGGGAGTTTCACAGAACTAACTTAGTAAGCTTGCTTATCAATATGCCTGATATAAGGTTGATTTTAATTAGTTAAGGTGGTCAAGGTGATGGGCTTGCATCTATCCATAAACTGGGAAAATGTAATAAATAGTTTCTCTTTAGGTTTGGGGGAGAGCAAACTAAAGTATTTAGAATGGCTTGCAGTGACATTACTTCTAATAAGTTGGCAAGGTCTGAAGCTTTTGATTTTGGGCAGGAGATGATGGTGGTTGGGTATGGTGTTTCTGGGAGTCCTGAATGTCAACTTGATCCTTCTTAAAGTGGGTACACAGCTGGTGTTTGGGGTTAGCAACTAACATCACCCTAACATTAAAAGGTGTATTAAATAACATTATCATACTTAACAAACATGAAACTTCTTTTAACTTTATATCAACCTGTTCACACTGCGATGATGGTGAGCAACAATTAACATAAAATTATAAATTTTATATTTAGAATCTATTTCACACCTAAAAGGATATTTTATTTTCTCTTTTCTTGTCGATTTTTTTAAAAAAATAAAATAAAAATTTGTCATATCTTCTTGTCCTTAAGCCTTTTCTTCGTTTTTTTCTCTCCTCAATATTTCACAAAGAAAGGACAGAACTAGAACAGACAGAATAGGGAGGTGAAAAGATGGGGAAGAGAGGAGGGAAAGAGAAGGGAAGGGAAGACAGATGTGGAGAAGAAGAGAGGTGTGAGGGAGTGAACATAAAGAAATGGAGAGGGAAAGAAAAAAAGAAAAAAAAGCAGAACTGTGAATGCATGTTGCCTAACATTGAGTTAATTATTCATTTTTCAGATTTTAGCTAATTTTTAAAATCTATATTTTTTTCCCAAAATTTAATGTTAGTTAAAATTGGCTTAACATTGCTGTCATGTCATTTGTCACTTAGGACTTAGTGTTGTGTTACTTAACATTGTAAGTGTGGATCGGTGTTCAATTTTAATCTCTTAACATTAGACTAACACTGAACTTCACACCAAGTGTGGCTCCACCTTAACTGTTTCTCAAAACACCTCCAGAAATATTCCAAATGTTCTCAATGTGTCATCTATATATCCCATTTTCTTTGCCAATAAATCTATTTGTTTTTTCTTATTTGGGGGAAGTGATTAGATATATATTTTAAGACGTTTTTATTTATTTTTGGTTTTCTTGGGATGCAATCATGCCATAACTTTCCCAAACCAATAACTTTTGTTTTCGGAATTGTGCACACTTTGCTTGGTTGATAATATGGTCTCAAACTTTGGTGGAGAATAGAATATTGTGAGTGCAAATGTTTCGTAGATATCATTGTGTAAATGTCAAAAATCTGACACAAAGTTGTTTTGAAAATGCATTTCACTGAAAATCATTACCGAAAACTATCACCCATTGTCAAGGCCACAAATATTCCATGCATCCTAGTGCAATTCACTGCACTCTAAAAAGTATGTGGAGGTGAATTGAAACATGACACACAGGAATCAAGAAACATAAAGGCAAATGCAAACACAAATCCAGAAATGTAATGTTTGGGTGTCATGTATTGAAATGGATGAAAAATAATTGACGTCCTCATTCAAGCTGGAAATACTAAATATTTCCAAATGCAAGCCGAAAATCTTGGATAATATTATACAATATGCCAAAATATCTAAAATATAGTCATTTGGCACCCGATCTGTTAAGGTACTATGGTATAACAAGATATGAAACTTTGCCCCTGTTCTGCTCCTTGAAAACCGCACAAAGAGAAAACTTTCTTGTCTACTAAAAGTTGTTCCATTCATGTGATTGTGTAACAAAATGGATTTATAGACTTTTACAACCACTCCTTTGTTTCTGCAATACTGGCTTTTTTGTTAGAGATACTGTGTGTAGGTTTTTGATTGATATTTTGGAGCACTCTAACCCAGCAAAATGTTCAAGCCTTTATGTGTTTTTAAAAATTGACATTTCATGTATAAAAAGAAGTAACCATATGGTAAGGGTATTAGAAGTGGTCTGCCTTGAACAAAATGATTTGCTTCACTGCATTTAAATCAATTGGGAACATGTTGTTCCTCTCCCCTATTTCAAGATAGACAAGAATCCAACTTAAGTGTCTACAAAATACTTGTTGATAGTGGTATGAGCCTTTAATTTATTGGCATGTTATGCACCCCAGATGAGAGATTAGTATCAATTTGGTTGTGTTGGAAGTTAATCAAGTTACAAGCAGTATAGTTTTGGACCAAGGTTTCACCTTGAAATGTCCTGCCAAGAAAAATGTGTGAAGCTATTCTAGCACTTTACACTCTTGCGAGCGTCTGAAGAAGCTTGCTGTCAAAGTATCTTCCTGAGTTCATGTTTCCTGACTGGTTGTACTACTAGACCATGATCCAGTCCCTGCAATATGAAGACAAAAACTATAATATTAGCCCTAGTTAGAAATTGCCACTTGGCAACAGAAATTGCTTGTAAGATGATGCTGAAGGTATGCAATACTCATTGTCACAGGAGATAAAGGAGTCAACAGCAGCTTTATTTGGGTCTGTACCTCAGTTACAATCTCCATTTTTCCTCTGAACTCGGCAAAAAGAAATTATCCTCCAGTCTTCATTCTGCGGAGAGCAATGTAAGCAAGGATGCGATAAATGGCAACCATGAGTAGCAATGCCCAGGCCTCCATCCCACCACCACCCAGTTGTATTCCATGGAATGCTGGTGAAGTGCCCACACTTTGACACCCAGTCCCACAGTCATACACCTCTCCATCTGAGTACTGAACCTTGATCAACAGCTTGTACACATAGTAATTGAATGAGATATACTTGAGCCATTTCATCCATACTGGTATATGCTGCACAGAAGCAGAGAAAAACAATGTTCTCCCAGTGTTAATCATCTTGGATAATATGTGCGTCATACCTACATTCAACAATTGCCCCAACACTCCCCACCTACTTAAGGCCTCTAGAGTTATTTACATATGAGGAAGCTCCAACTTCTGCATGAGAAAGACCCATGTTACATCCCACCAACATGCCAATATTGAGCTATTTACGAATGTATGCAACTGGGTTCAAGAATCTGCATTGTAGGGCAGAAGGATGAGGTTTATCTAGGGTTACTCTCACAAATGCTGATCACACTAATGCTGATGTGGTGAGTATGTCAAACTGGAAAAATTTCTCCTTTGAATCTATGTATCCTGTCCAGACAATGGTGAAGAAAAATATTCATTTAACAAAGTCAATAGCTTAATATGTGAGGAGTGTGCTCAGTTGGCTCCATTAAAAAGTCTTGTGTAACACACCTGAACAAAAAAGCCTGCAGTGAGCATGAATGCAAGCATAACAATGGAAGCCAAAGTTGTAGCCTTCTTCACGTCCATCATGACAGCACCTATCAAGAATCCAAGACCCTACAGCAAAGAACATCCACATGTGACACAGTCAGAGATACCATGCATCGCAATCACATGTGTTGCAGTTAGAGGATGCAAAGATGTAGATTTAGTATCCATGTTTGATCAAGAAATGTTGTTTGAGGATATTGGTTGTTGAACATACCTGAGAGGTGACAACATCAAGAAAAACAGTGAGCGTCGTGAGGAAGAAAGCAGCGGCGGTCACACGAAGATTTGTCATGAAGTAGACAATCAGGATGAAGATGCAAGGCATGACTAAGTCCAAGGGCAAATCACCCAGGGTGCGTGCCATGAAGTATGCAGAAAGGCGGTACAAGTCAGATGCCCTTTCCTTTGCTAACATTGCTCGCTCCAATGGGAAGGTGAAGATAGCTGTAAACAGAGGAAACATGCCCCAAAAGATTGCGATGAAAAACACTAATCCAGCTTGATCCGAGAGTTGGGCCTCAGTCTGAATCTTAGAGCGCCACCACAGGCAGCCCACAATGAGAGAAATGGCAATACATTGTACAAATCGCAGCCAGCTCAAGAATTCATGGCGCCGCTCCTTGAGCCCTCGAATGAAAAGTATAGAGAACTGTTGGGTCCATGTTGTGCTCCATAGTCTCTTTTCCGAAATGGCTAACTTCAACTCTTCCCTTGTTGACTCCAATGCAAATAACTTTGTTCTCTCCTGTGGTGCCAGCTCTTGATTGAACGTGTTTACCAAATACTGCCCAGAAAAGCACAGCAAATTTAGTGCAAGAGACAGAAGTGCCATAACAAAACATTTATCTACCAGGGGAAGAGGTTTCCCACCAACCTCCAAATCAGAGATATTGCAATTTGCTCAGTTTTCATCTGTGAGTTTGATGACAAAGAATTGATCAATTCGCTTTGCTAATTTGGTCCTAGAAATACAAAGACTATCTTGTTATGCAATCACCCAAAGAACATAATGCCATAATGAAACTGCCACAAGGAACCTTGCAAATTTTTTTGACAGTAGGAAAAGGTTAAGCAATCAGTCACCAGTGACCCCTGCACAAATTTGACATGGTAATCATTGTTACCTCACGAACATCTTTAGCAGGTGGTTGGATTGCTTCATCATTCCCATTTTGCAAGGCACTTTTGTCCAATTCTTGCGGTATTGACACATCATTGACATTGCCACTAGCTATATCCAGTAGGAAGTCAGCTGGGTTCATGGCAATGAGAGGTTTTAAGCCGATGGATGCATAGTAGTCCATTGCACCATTCGCTTTTCCAAAGTAAACTGCATGCCCCTCTGAAAGAAGTATGAGCTTATCAAACATGTAGAACAACCTGCTTGATGGCTGGTGGATGGTTGTCAGAACCGTTCGGCCTGCCTGCAATTTTCAATCCACAGTTGTTGTCAATATGCCTGAAATGAGTGATGATTCTATACTATTGTTACTGGTAAGTGTCAGAAACATGCTTCAACCCTATCTGTTTTGAGGATCTTGGGGGCCTTGACCATTAAGGTCATACCATGAACTATTCTATGATTTGTACATACAGATATATCAAGTTGCTTTGTCTTTTGGGTTTCCTTTGACCACATTACTTCAACGTCTAAAAAAAACACTCTGAGTTATTGAGGATTTAATAAAATAGAAAATAGAAAAAGTCACATCAATTGATGCAGCCATTGCAATGCAACAATTGGGATATGGCGTCCCTGTGTGTTTTAGGGCCTGGAGTGTAATATGTACCTGTGCAATGTTCTTAATAACCTGGATGATTCGCAGGGCTGTAGTTGAATCCAGTCCAGAAGTGGGTTCATCAAGAAATAGCAAGGATGGATCTGTCAATATTTCATGCCCAATGCTCACACGCTTCCGCTCTCCTCCTGATATACCTCGCAGAAATGGCCCACCAATGACTGTGTCTCGACACCTGTGTGCATCATCCACCCATGGACACAAAATTAGAGAATCCACAACTGCTATCCAGATTATCACCTCAAGTGTGAGTTGTCCAGCATCTTGCAAGCAGGCTTGCCTTTCACTTCTTAAGTGTTGGAGACAAGGTGAATAGAGTACTTGGTGGACAAATGTGTTGAGACTATCACCATGGGACTGCTGATCATTACAAACATTTCTAAAGGTTGAGAGTATCACCAGGAATCTCTGCAGTGTAAGCAACTTCATGTTTATCAACCATTGCTAGTGTGTGCACAATATTAACCCTAAGAGGGTGCTTTGTGCTACTGAAGGACCATGGATGGATATGGACACAAGCAAGAAAGTATGGTGGCAAATTCTGAGGGTGAAATTTATGTACCTTTCAAGGCCCAGCTCAATTATGGCATCTTCAGCTCTCTTAATCTTTTGCGAGCGGGTTAGAGAATTTGGAAGGCGCAGAAGAGCTGCATACATTAGTGTCTCCCTGACCGTCAAATTTGGGAAGAGCACATCATCCTGTGTCACAAACCCCATTCTGCACAACCCTCCATCATCTTCAGCAGGGGGCCCAATATCACACTTGTAGATCTATATTACAGAGTGGGAGAAATGCCAATGCCAGGAGAATTTCTCTTTATAGCAAGTCTGAACCCTAAACCTCGAAACTGAACAGTTTAACATTGGAACTTCAGAGAAAAGGACTTCAGAATGTATGGGTCCATGTGTTCAAGTGCTGTTAGCAAGCGAGTTAGGAGGAGAATGGACATGTGTATTGTACCTCCTCTTGAGGGCTTTGCTGTACTTGATGTCATTGTACGTGATGTTGCCTGATGTGCCGCGAAGTGCTCTGCCCCCCATCAGGTTCAGGAATGTGGTCTTGCCACTCCCGGATGGACCCATGATTGCAAGCACTTCTCCAGGCATAACTGAGCCTGTGATTCCATGCAGAATCTCCTTCTCCATTGCCGACTGCCGTTTGAATTGAAATGGCCGTTTTGCACTCCAACTGAACCTTGACTCTATTGCCACAGTGTGTTTCACATCCACAAACTGCAACAGCAACAAAGCAACAGACATGCACAAAGTTTGCATCCATCAAAGCATACTCATTGAAGCTCCACAACATGATTTCCTAGATCATGCCTCATCAGCACTGGGCCATATACAAAACAACACTATGATGTTCATGAATATTGATGAGAGTGATTCTGGTGTTGATGGGAACTGATCATATGATACGTTATTACAACATGTCCGGTGCAACTGATGCAACTCGTCTGTTGCGCTCAAGGCGCAAAAATATTTGGAAATTTGGCAACTGACTGATGCAACTGGATTTGAATCCTGTTGTAAGCCAAGTTGCAAATCCCAATATTTTCTGATAAGATGAGAGACATCATCACAGGACAAGCTGCTCAGGTGCATATATGCCTTACCTTCAAGACAATTGCCAATGGGGGCTTGCGACCGTCATCCATGACTACTGTCTTCCCATCTTGGATCTCCACAGTTGCATGCCCCATTCCAGATGCGTGGCCATTGGACATTCCTTTCCTAGCAACCCGATCCCCTGCGAATTCAACCAATGATGTCAGTACCTAGTTCAACAATCCTTAGAAATGTGGAAAGCCAGCTCTAGAATTTGTTTCTTGGATGCATTCCCAGGTTCTTCAAGTTGTTGCATCTACCAGCATCTTAAGATCTGCTTAACAGCGACGGACAATATTCTCGTGTGCAGCTGGCGGTTCTCGACGATCTCGGGGAGGGAGTTATAGTACATACCGTTGGTATTTGTTGTGCTTGAGTCCGAGTTCGACATTGCTTCAGCCTACACGCTGGGTTCAGTGCTTGATTTGTCAGATGGCGCAATCACGGATCACAAGTTCTCCCTGTTTTTCAGCTCTCCACCACCAGAATTTCCTTTTGGGTGTTCTGAACAAAGTGACAAAACGCTTAAATGTCAACTACTACAATAATCCAAGCTCCAACTTCTGGAAGATTAGGCACTCGTGGGTCTCTGAGAACGTACTACCACTACTACTGTTAAATTTCCCTGTCAATAGAAGAAGACATATTCAGCAGAGTCCTTGCCATGATCCACAAAAAGGTCGTGCTAGTCCGCTGTAATTTGGATCCCAAGTGTGTACTACTGTTACCTGGCTCGCAATTCTTCAAAAAAACGATTTCAGAAGAAATTCAGTTCCAAAAATTAGACTCAGATAGAAGTTTCTATCCACCGAAAGTAGTTCTTAAGAATAGCTCTCGAGTCTCACCTAGAGGGCTAATTTTTGATCTCTTCACGGTGAGGTCTACATCCACTGCAGCACGGCTCCCTTGTTAACCTTATAAAACATTGTGATGCAGATGATGTGATGAGGAGCCACAGGGAGGAGGCAATCTGAAAGAGGTAACCATCACCTTCTTCCAAACTCAAGTTGGAGTCTGAAGGAGACGAGGCTATATACTAGTGTGATCTTCTTCCTCTCTTGCAGAACAAGAACAAGAAGAAGTAAGAAGCTAGAAGAAGAAGAGACTAGGCTTCCCATGAGTTGATGGGTCGTGAGTGGTGCTGCTTTGGTTTGCAGTAGGTGCTTTGCTTGGGTCCAACACCGAAAAAAAAAAAAACAAAAAAGAAAAGAAAAGAAGGAGCTTCGCACACAAATGCTCCTGCGCCTTCCCGACGTGCTTCCGAATAGAAAGAAACAAAAGAATTGGGTGGCACGAAACCGTCGGTCACGCAGCATCTACTAGGCCGCCCGATCTGGCCCCACCAACAAACATCATCAACGACAACAACAACAACAACAAGATGATGGTCCTTCTTCGGCTGACCCTATCTCTCCTTCGATCTGGATTCCTTGGTTGCGTTGCATGGTCTGATGAGCTGGGAATATCAACCTTTCCAGCAGTGAAAAACTAGTTATACGCCGCTATATCAGTGACCTCCTGTGTAATAAAAATAAATAAAATACTAATAAAATAATAATAATAACTTCTTTTTTTTCAACCACAAAAAAACTGGCATTCAGGCCAGGTCCAATAGCCTCTCTTTTTTGGCTGGTTATGTATATAATATATTATAGTCAAAAAGAGAAAATAAAAAATTAATTTGTCCTTTTTTGAGATTTTCAATTGCCACGATTAGACCAAAACTTGACTGAAATCGCTAGATTTCCATATACAATTTGAGTAGGTTTAGCCATATTTTTAAATAAATAAATATTCATATAAAGGAGGATGTTTAAAATTTTCCGTTTAAATTTTATCAGCATGTAGCTAATTTTGGCCTAAATCTCTACCTATTGATGATCGCCTATTTTGGCGACATCACAAAAATTGACCCAATAAAACCCATAAGGTCATGATTACATTCATAGACGTGGAGTTTATAGTTTATAATAAATTCACATATGCTACAAGTACACTTGAAATGAGGGAAATAATGAACGTGGCAAGGCCAAATATTGAATAGTGCTGGACTTCTAGAAGATTTCCATTTTTCTCAAGTCAATTTTAGATTTTTTGATTCTCTTTCTTTCTATGTTGAAGTAGCTAGCTAGCTAGCTAATGGGTGTGCACTGTGTGTACTATGTACCTACTATGGTGTCAAACTTCCCAAATTTCAGGGCAAAATTTCACACAACAACCACTTGTTTTTCTTTCTTCCTTTTTACCTGTTTGCAAGATTCCATGCTCTTATTAAGAGTGCTTTAACTCAAAGGTGTGTATGTGTGTGTGTATACATACGAACTTTGCTTTGTGTATGTTTGTCTTGTAGCTTCTTTTCTGTAGTACAGTTAGTAAGCCCTTTATTGACAAAGTTTTATTTGGTGATTTGTTGTTTCCCCCAAACAGCAGTACTGGTTTTGAAAAGGGCCAAATTGGTCCACTTGGTTTCACTTTGTTCGAATATCCAACACTTTCATGCTCGTCAGCTTTGAAAATCCCTCTACATAACAAACAAGAGCTAAAGGCCTCCAAAAGAACTGTGAAAATATTTAAAACCCTTTGCCAAACAATAATTTGGGCACAATAAAATGGTCATTTTGGTCAGAGATTCTTCCACCTTTCACCCTAAAGTTCTCAGGGTCAACAATGCTTTGTCAGTTATGTTGGACATTGACCATTGCTGGTTAGACTTGGCTTGAGGGGCCACCCACTGCTTGGCTGGGTCCTCCCATTAAACCATTACCTGATACAACTTCCTGAACTTGTTGTTTCGAAGGCCAGGCCAAATGCTGTGGGGGCTCTGAAGTGCCGTGTCTGTACAAAGGAAAAGGAAAAGTAGCAAAGTGCAGGAACCATTTGAAAAACATGCTACCGATTTCCAACATATTTTAATGTATTGTCAACAGCCCATGGGACGGGAAAATCAAAACTAATCATTTAGGGCCACTG
>Ga0116228_10000066_pt1 | contig 60490 bp, 52 predicted proteins | sample S1TSphfallax_2_FD_89694 | JGI IMG/M metagenome (GOLD analysis project Ga0116228, IMG submission 89694) | Host-associated microbial communities from peat moss isolated from Minnesota, USA - S1T2_Fc - Sphagnum fallax MG | ecosystem: Host-associated > Plants > Peat moss > Unclassified | place...
AAACAGTCCCCATACTTTGCTCCTTAATTAGCTTCTTGGTAATGTTGAATTTTTTCAATTACTTTTGGTAGACATTGGGTTTTTAAACTACATCCTACGCAGCGTTTACTGTAAATCGCTTTGGGCATTATTCCTGTTTCCAACAGATTTGTCACAGCTTGAATAGTATCGATTGTACTTTGTCTTAATTCTGCTGAAATATTTACTAATTGACGTTGATGGGATTGGGCATAATAGACATAACCTATATTCACAGGTTTTCCTGTCATCTCTTCTAAACACAAGGCTTGCGCACAAACTTGTAATTCGTCGTTATCCCATTTTCCTTTGTTCCCTCGCTTATATTCGACTGGATGAAACTCACCAGATTTTAATTCAATCAAGTCAGATTTACCAATAAGTCTATATGCTTCAGATTTCAGCCAAACTGCTCTAACTTGCCAAATATCTTCTCGCTGTCCATCACCCATAGTATGGACTCGCTCATGTAAACTTGTACCTTCAATGGTGTACTGGTTATCGCTAAATTCACCTGTACAAAACATCCGCCAACAACGATGGGGACAGTAGCTATATTGATTCAATGCTGAAATAGGAATATATTCAATGTCATTCATAAGTCAATTTCGTAATTTAATCGACGTAACATTCCCATACCCATAGGTGTTTTTCTTCCTACTCCGGTATATAAGGCAAAATTAGCTAAAGTGTTAATTTGCTTGATTTGATCTGGTTCGATCTCTCCTAAAATCCGATAGCTGACTTCACCGACTACACCAATAAAAATGCTACGGGAATCGGGAAATACGTCTGTGTAGATGTTGAGGTAAGAGGGGAAAATTGAGTCGATCTCTATCTCATCAAACTTCATACCACTATATTTATTCCACTTGGATAACAGGGAGTTAAATACACATTCTCTTGTAGGAAGGGTATTGTCAAATTTTCCTTGGCGGAAAGCTGTGGGTGTAGAGAAGCTGAAGTTAATCGTGCGATCGCTATCGCTAGACAACTCATACAATGTTTGGTAGGAGGTAGCATTCGCCCAAGGTTGAGTAGATTGGACGGTACCTTGAATACTAGTAATAAATAAGTCAGATGGTCCTAAATGCCAAGGATGTTGGGGATTGAGGTTTAACCATAGTTGGGTAAGTTGGTGAAAGAGTGTGTCGTCTAAGAGGGAGATGCGCCACCAACAGGGTGTTCCAGCAGCAATAGTATCTGAATAAGCGTATTGTAATTTATTAGCATTTTTATTTCCGCGAGTTTTGGGAAGGTTGGTTTTACTCATCTGTAAGGGGGACAGGGTAAATGCTTTGTCTGCTGTGGATTCATGTAGGCGATCGCCCAGGGGTTTATCCACGGAACTGACGAGGGTTAAGAATAAAGCGTGGAGATGTCTTCCGGTGAGATAATGAGAGGGAATCGGCGACTGAGGAAGTATGTTTAAAACTAAGCTATGAGGCATATTTTGTCATGGTGAATGTAGGTAAAAATGGAGAAACGAAACACTGATTAAATCGAGATACTTAATTAAGTTTGTTGATAGCTTTAGTGAAATAAATAAGGGGATAAAAGCATAAGCTTGTAATTTAATCAACTTTTCAATAAAAACAGAAATGATTTTTGTTTATCCCCTTATTTAGCTTATCCAGCAATAAACACCTCATCATCTGGAAGGCGTAATTGTTTAAATTTCATCGCCATAGTTAAAATTCCTGCTAGGTCTGTAAAAAATCTATATTCTCTTTCTAGATCATTACAAACAATAGAAATCTGATAAGAAGTAATTCCTTGCTTACTTAATTGAAAAATAGAAGCAGCATTTGTTCTTGGACAGATAATTACACCAGGTAATAGATGTTTATTTAAAGCATTTATTAGAGGTGTTGGTCGTGTTGCTCCTCCGATACTGCGAATGATTTGACAATTTTTAAATGACGTGAGTTTGTTAAGCTCTGTATTAACAAAGACTTGCCAATCGTCATAATAATGTAGTCGAAAACTTAATTCATAAATTTCCCTAGCACGACTTGTTATTTCAATAAAATCATTGTTTTCGATAAATTCATAATATCGTAACAGGTGAAAAGGATCTATTTGTGTTTCTTCAGATTCATCTAGTAGAAAACCATGAGGATCACGAATAGGAAGACTTTCAAATAAGCTAGAGCGAAAATTGAACAAAGGTGCATAACTTGTACTAAATACCTCAGCAAATTCCTTAAATTCTGATAGTGCTTCCTCATTTTTTTTCAAAAGTTCTTCAAAGTCTTCTATAGTTTTAGAACCTGCTTGTATATATTCCCAATCTTCAGGGAATTTGGATTTGATAAAGCTTCTAAGAAAAGCTTGTCCACCTTTAATATATTTCCAACTCTTTTTTAATTTCGCTAGAGGCTCTTTAGCAATGTTTTCAGCACCTCGTAAAACTTTCATTCTGTAGCGGTAATCTTCCCAAGTACGCTTGTTTCCTCCTAAAACAGACTGTAGAGTTTCAAATAATTGAGGGATTAATTCAGCACCTGCTAAACCTTGAAACATTTCTTCTAGTTCCAATAAAGGACGGGCAATTTCTAGAAATGCTTCTGAGCGCCAGTAAGCAGCTAAAAAAGGCTTATCCAGACAAGGAAGATTATCAAGTACTTTTTTGAGTGCTATACGTCCACCTGAAATGTCAAGCGAATTTATACCTTCTTCCCAAGCGTCAATTGATAAATAACCAATAGCCTCTGAATCGATATCAGTTTCGGACTTACCCAAAACACGCCCTACCCTACCTATTCTCTGCCAAAATGCTGCGCGATCGCGTGCTGAAAAAATTAACCAGTCCAAGTTTTGTCGTTTCAGTTGGGGATTTCTTTCAAAATTAAATCCTACATCTACAGTACTCGTAGCCAAGATAATTTTACACTGAATAGCTCTTTGTCTATCTTGCATAGGTGATGGACCAGTTATACGTCCTGTATAATCGCTAAGTCCTTGTTGGTCTAATAATAGCTTGAGACTATCAATATTATAAAGAGAGTCAAGAATTACAGCGCCATTTTCATCTGGTCGTTCATGAAAACGTTTGATTATTTCCTGAGTTAATTCTGCTAACCATTCTTCTCTACTTTCTGGTTTTGGTCTTAATTCCAGATTAACTGCTGTTTGTGATGGTAAAAGATGATCATTACTTACTTCTCCATCAATTCTAGCTATCTTTAAACCGACCTGTTCTAAGTTTTGCAATGCTAACTCACAAGCTGGTTCTGGCGTTGCTGTTAATAAAACTACCTTACGTCCGTTCTGAAAAAAGCCAAAGACATGAGAATAGGTGAGGTAAAACAGCATCCCTACTAATTGTTTAGCATCATAGAGGTGAAATTCATCAAAAATGACTGTGGAAAATTTGGTATAAAAACCACTGGCAATATTATCTCTATCTAAGTTGTTGTACGCAAAGAATGTTGCATAGTAAAAAATATCAGGATTGGTTACTAGAAGAATAGGTGTATTAAATCCAACGTCATTAAAAACCGTAGCTGGATTTCGGAGTACATTATAAAGTTTTTCTCCTGAACGACTTCCGACTTTATCATTAGACCAGCTTTTAATATGTTTTGCAGAAGCTGCTTTTACTATATGAGGTAAGTTAGCATCCCTAACAAATTTTTTTGCTGCTTCTGTTTGTTGTTCAATTAAAGCATTAGTTGGAGCAATATAAACAGCAGTTTTACTGGGCTGATGTTTTAATATTGTTAATCCTGCTTGAGTTTTACCCGTACCAGTTGGTGCTAAATCAAGAATAATGTCAGCATCTCGTGATTTTTCAAACATGTCAACTTGATGTTGAAGTGCATTCCTCATAAAAGATAATTCTTCTGGTAAGGATGTACAAGCTGAAATACTGCGTGGTTCTAGCTTAATAACTAATTTTTGATTATTCATTACCATTTCCTCTACCACAAAAATGTAATCCTGCTGGTATAAAAAAGTTGCCAACTTGCCAAGCAGCACCCCGGAAGTGAAGATTTTTAATAATGGGTGCAGGAGGTATAGAAATTAAATCAAAGGTGAACACTTCTACATGCTCAGGTAAATCAGCAGCATTGAGATAATGTTGACTTTGATATTCGCCTTCTGGCAGAAAATTGACAGAAAATTTATCCAGTATGTTCACTTTAACTTTACTCATGAATTTACCCAAGCGAATATAATCTGGTAATTCATAATTCCCAAAGACCAATGTTTGAAATTTGTTTCTGCGTTCGATCATCCGTAGTCTTCCAGTTTGTGGGAAATTACTTGGTCTAAACGAACTTGGTTTTTTTCCTTGGCGATGTAATGGTAAATCCTCCCTCGCTGTGGCGACACGGTTGTTAGTCATTGCATACCAATAAGAATCCGAAAGTGCGTTAAATCGCTCAAATCGAAATGTAACTCTATCTGTTGGTGAGGCTGGTAGTATATAGCAATCCTGTGCGATCACTTGCAAATCTTCTTTGTAGGTTGGTCGTCCTGTAGCCTGACCTTGGAGGCGATAGGGGGAATTTACCCAACCTAAAGCATAGGTCAGAGCATAATTCCCAATTACCCCTTCAGTGTAATAGGTATCAGACAACTCCCTAGAGGCAAAAAATACTGGTTCAAGACAATATAATTCCACAAGTTTTGCCTCCTGAAAAGGAAGTGTTGACATAACTTAACTCTCTACTTTAGTTGGAGTGTTTTTACCTTTTTCTTTACCCTTTTTCTTCTCGGTTGGAACCAAACGAAAAGGTTCATAAGATTGGCTTAAACGTTTAAGGAAATTATCACGTTCAGCTTCTGACCAATTAGTTTCTACGTCAGTTATTAAGTTTGCTAACTCTTCCTCAGATAACTGCATGGAAACACCTCTCTTCGTTCTCCAACTAGTAATTACTTGCTTGCTTGCTGTAATTAATTGAGTAATATTCAGAGGATGTTCTAAAGGCTTATTTAAAACATCATAGGTCGCTTGTACAAGTTCTAAAGAGCTAGGAAGTTCAGCAATACTACCAAATATACCTAAGATTGTGTTCTCCATCCTTCCAACACGGCTAGATACAGCACCATAACGACTGGTAAACAAAATATTTCCGATGATGTAACGTAGTTCATCTATAGTTACATCTTTTAGGGTAACAACATCTAGAAAATGTACTCCTGGTTTGATGTATTCACTAGTATTTAAGGCTGTTGAAATTTTTTCATTACCTATTCGCATTGTACCAGTTTCATAAATAGCGTTTATTGTGCGAGTACCTAAAATATCATTAGCAGGTAAAACGCTAAAAGCATCTTCAGTCCAAATACGGCTTTTTTGAGCACCACTGCCCCCAGCAGCAAAACCATAGAGAAAACAGTCTACACACATTTCACAAGGTGCATTAGTATTTAGAGAGCAAAGAGAATTGTCTTTACTATATAAAAGCTCGTGTGTTCTTAAGTGTTCCCTTCCATAGCGTCTCTCCGGTGCTACTTGTTTTCGTTTGGTCATTACTAATCGTTGAATAGTATCATTATTAGTAACACCAGCTTGAACAAACTCACTAGAAATTGGTTCACCAGAACCTTCTGTACGAAAAATAGTTTCAGAATGGGTTGTTCTTAAAACAACTAAAGTGATAAAACGTCCTCTGGGAAAATTTTCGTAAGTTGTTGCTAGAACTGGAGAAAGCTTTTCAAATGACATGGTAAACTCCTAAATAATTAAACGTTTGTATTTGTTTCTTCTGAATTATCTTCAGACTGAATTTTTAGCTGTTTAAATGCTTCTTCGAGGAAGAATAAATAAGCAGCTTCTAAGGTTTTTTGGTCAGACAAAAACTTTTCAGGACGTGCTAAATAAACTTCTTCATATAGCTTACGTAAAACATTGTAGTAGCATTTTATTTTCTCCAATTTTGTTAAACCAGGTTTGTGTCCAAGAATACGCTCTAAACGAGTAAAGTATTGTTGTATTAAAGCAGCAAAAATCACCTCTAAATCTAAATAAGATTTTTGGGAACGAATAGCTGCAATAAAAGCTGCAAATGGTTCTGTCAAAGCAGTTCGGTTAAATGAACTGCCCCGAATTCTACCTTCTGCGGCTATTTGGGCAGCTTCTTTTAAATATTTAGTTAAAAGTGAATTTTCATTTGGCATAAGATCCTCCAGTAAAGTATTCAATGGCTCAGAAATACGATTCCAAATAATACTAAAATTTGGTTCGTCTTGCTCTCTTAAAGCCCAACGTAACAAAACATGATAAATTTCTATAGGTCTAACACAAGATCGAGCTAAATCATATAAACAATCATCAGCTTTCTGAATACTTGCGATAGATATTACAAGTTTACCAATACATCGTAGGCGCTCAAGTATTTTTTCTGCATCTTGACGTTGTTGATATTGTCCACTTCCTAACAAGGGTTGTAATGTAGAAGGAATTCCCTCTATTCGTCCGTAACAATCATCAAATAATTCTACTTCTAGATTGCTACTTAAAGTTAAAGGAAAGCCTATATCTAAAGACAACGAAATTTCTAAAGCAAGTCTAATTGATTTTAGTAAGGCTAAGGAATTATTAACATCTCCCCAAACTAAAGGAATAATAACAGATGTATGAATGAATTCAGGACGTTTTGGCAATGCTAACCCTGATATTTTACTGGCTTTAAATTCAAGCAAATTGTCTTTATATAACTTAATTTCATCAACAGTAACAGTACCTCCTTCAGTGTTTGTTTCTGCAAGTCGCCTTAAAAGTTCTCGCCAGATTCTCAGTAATTCTGGAGCAGAACCTTTAGGTAACGCCAAGTGTAAATAAAGTGGGTCTTGCTTTTTAACACTAGGGAATTTTGCCCCTACTGCCATCAATTGGTATGCTAAAGCCGCAATTGAATCTGCTTGTCTTTTAGGTTCTGCACTAATACCACCAGGTAGGCGATTAGAAAAAGCCTGTACTTTTGTGCCAGGAGGCATATTATTAGAAATTAGCTCATCTGTATCAGTAGAAGTAGACCCTAAGGAGCATCTTTGTCTAGGATTTGCTTCTATATAAGCATTTAAATGATCAAATCCCTTAACCTGGACAGTGATTGGCAAATTTACCATTCGTCTGACAGCTAAAGCCATATCTTCAGAAACTTCTATTTCCTGGTTTGCTTGTGTACTTTTACTTCTTAGTTGGAAGGATTCTTGTAAAGCCGCTTGAATACCCTGTATTCCATTAACAGCCGCCTTAGCAGCAAATAAAGGTCGTCCATACTGACCGTTAAATGGTTCAAGTGCAGCACGTTCAAGTTCAGAAATACCAGCATGATGAGCGATTTTATCCCAAACCTCTTTAGGATTCAACCCTACTTCTCGATAACTGAGATAAGCTGCCTTTAAACCTTCAGATATGGCGAACTCTTCTGCATTGCTTATAGATGTTAAACCAAGCTCAGACGCTTTTTTTATTGCATCTTCACCAGCAGCATCAGCCCATTTTATGACATCTTTGGCAATCTTATCTGATTTATAGCCAGCTTTTTTCTTTTCTAAAAGAGCTTGAACATTTACCAAAACCTCATCAATATTTTGTTGGATTGCTTGATGATAAATCTTAATACCATCTTTGGTAGGTCTCACAAGTCTCTCAATGTTATTTCCAAAAACTTGGTTAATTTTACTTTCCCAAATACTAGCTATCTCTTTTGTTAAATCCATATTTGGTAAAGTTTCCCCCTCAAAAAGTTCACCATCAGGAAAAATGGCTATAGGATTTAGCCCATAGGTTTGTAAAACTTCTTCGCAAGCATTTAGTAGCAAGGCTGTTATATAACCTTTATCTTCAGATAGACGTATTCTAAAGAGGTTACACCTTCGACCAAAAGCAACAGTTAGTTCTTTTTCCAATTTGCGAAAACGTTGCGCATCTGGAATTCCTAAATCGAATAAATCAGCAGATGTTAGCATCGCTGCCCAACGTTCAATATTAGGATCTTCTGGTAGAAATCTTGCTCCATCGCTGACGTTATGACCTGAATGACGTTCAATTAGCTTTCTGACTAACTCCAAATCATCTTCTGAAATAACAAAGCTAAGTACACAAGCCTTTTTAAGCTGTTCTCGGAGAAAGTCCTGATTTCTAGCTAGGTTTTTGACTTTGCGCTCTTGAGGATCTAATTTATTGAGATCATGAACTGCTGTTGCAGCTAATAATAAAGATCTTGTATTTTCTGGAACTTTTCCTATGCGACTAACTGTCAAAATGAACTGACAGGCGGAGTCCAGATGCTCTGCAAGAGTTGTACCTTTTCTTACCCCATACTGATGGTGATGTGCATGATTTTCATACAGTTGAGGGCGAATTTCACTAAAATAACGATCTTCCAAGGATTTAGGAGGATTATTGAAAAGACTTTTACGTTTATACATATTGATCAAATTTCTGCCATTTATTTTCGATTATCTATTGTTCATTTAACTGGAAATCGCCGAGGAAGCCATGTTAGTGCTAACCTATGAGATACCACTCAACATAGGTAAACTGGGACGGCTTCGTTCCCGGTCTTCTAAACCATAGCATATTGTTTTGGTTTGCAGTAAAGAAGTGAGGATAATTTTCAGAAAATTTTGTATGAGCCTTAAAAAGATGTATACTAAAACAAACTGAAGCCCTCTAATCCTATTAGGGATTGAAATAGGGATTGAAATTGCAGGAAAGATGTGATCAGAGCATTACATAACTTCATAAATCCCTATTAGGGATCGTCAGCCAGAGCTATACTCTGGCTTTTTTAGCATCTGCATAACAAGTAACATTGTATTTTTTGGCATTTCGGTTCTCTACTCATCTGGTATACACATACAATAACTGTAAATAGTAATTATGTCAATAATGTACTTACATTTTTTCAATGACTAGGAAAAAAGAGACCATTACACTGTCAATCCCTTCTGGCACAAAAGAGCAACTGGAAGAAATTGCTCGAAAATTGCGGATCTTTTGGGGTAAGTCCCCCAGTGTGTCTGGGTTGCTAGTGGCGATCGCCCAGCAAGTGTTTGAAGTCGGTGAACCTTTCATCCTTAATCCACCCCAAGTAGCAGCACTCCAGCAAGCGATAAGATTACTGAAGGACTCCGGTTTTATTGAACAAGCGCAAACTATATCTAGTCTGTTATTAGAAAGAGGACAGCTTGAGCCTCCCCTCCGTCAATTGCTACTCCAGCAAGTCAGCCAACCGATGACAGAAGCATGGCGGATTCTTACAGACCAATTCCGCCAAAATCAACAACCATTTCATCTACTTTACGGCGATTCCCAGGGTCGGGATTTATCATTTACAGTGCGTTACGCCGAAATTAGTTTTGAAGAGAAGCGTTTTTATTTAAACATTTGGTGTGATGAAACTGAAGATGTTGTAAATAATGACTTTCCAGAACTTATACATAATCGCTGTTTGCGTCTGGATCGAATTAAAGGCGCTGTCCCAATTAATGGACAATGGCGACATCAGGGGCTAGATTCCCTAAAAGTGCATTTACACTTTTACAAAGGAATGGTCAAAGCCTACGAACCAAAGCCCAACGATATCAGCAGCGAAGTCGTGGGAGAGGTACGTCAAGTCGTCAGAAATGTCTCTAATCCCTTTTGGTTAATTAGGGAAGTGCTCCGCTATGGGGATGAGTGTGTAATTATCTCACCGCAAAGCGTACAATCGCTCATTAAGCAAAAACTCATAGCCCTTTGTCAACATTATGATTTGACTGTTGACTCCTGAAATTTACTCTAATTTCAGTGCCGTATGTAGAAAAATTAAGCTGATGTAACTCTAAATTGCATAATAGTCATATTTTAATTCCTATTTTTTATGCAATTCCCTCTAACAGTTTAGCAACTTGTTCAGGAGCGGGTAACTGATCTTTTAGTTCTTGGGGTAATGTGGAAACTATTTTATAAGTTGATACGCCAATTGGTTTGTTAGACTCCTTTAGCGCATATTCAACAATAGTTTTCTGCTTGGATTTGCAAAGAATTATACCAATAGAAGGATTCTCATCTAGTAATCTAACTTTGTCATCCAAAACAGCTAAATAAAACTGCATTTTGCCGACATATTCGGGTAAGAATTTACCAATTTTTAGTTCTATGGCAATCAAACACTCCAAATGGCGATGATAGAGAACAAGGTCAATAAAATATTCCTCACCATCAACTTCTACACGATATTGACTACCCATAAAAGCGAATACACCGCCCATTTCCTGTAAAAATGGTTCTACTTTTGCTAAAAATGCTTGTTCTAACTGTCGTTCAGTATGTTCATCAGCCAATTCTAAGAAATCAAAAGTATATTCATCCTTCACAGCCAATTTTAGTTGATTACGCATTTCTACTGGAACTGTTTGATCGAAGTTAGTTTGGTTCAGTAAGGTTTTTTCATAAGTTTGATTGTCAATTTGGTGAATTAAAACGTTTTTTGTCCAGCCAAATTTCCGAGTCATTCTAATATAAAATTCTCGCTCTAAGTCATTTTTACACTTTTCTAAAATGACTATATTATGAGTCCAGCCAATTTCTGCCACTAATGGTGGCAGAAATTCTTGAGATTGGTAAGTTAGATAAAAATCCCGCATTCTCCAAATATTACGGGTAGAAAATCCACTAATTCCAGGAAAATCGGATTGTAAGTCTTTAGCTAATTGTTCAACCACTGATTTACCCCAGCCAGCATTCTTTTGTTGGGTAACAATTATTTGTCCGATATCCCAATACAGGTTAATCATTTCCCGATTAACTGCTTTGAGTGCTTCGTACTGTGCTGAAAGAATTCGCTGTTTTACTTCCATGAGTAGATATTTGTATTCATTTGAAATTGAGTTATTCATACAGGAAACAAGAAGTACTTTTGCTCTAAATTAAAGTTTGCATTTTTATATAGGGTTAAATTCATTTATAATTCACTATTTCTTGCATAAATTAAACAAGCTTCCACATCTTCCCGCTCTAACCAGGGATATCCTTCTAACAAGATTTCGATAGTATCTCCTGCTGCTAACATTCCTAAAATATGTTCAACAGCTAGGCGACGATCTCGAATAATTGGTTTACCCCCAAAGATTTGTGGGTTTATTGTGATTCTTCCTAACAGTTGCTCTTCGTTCATAATTAGCCTATGTGTTGAAATTAAACTATATGCAGTACAAGTATTTTAGTTGCAAACGGCTTTTTAGTCTAATAGCTTAATTAAAATTAAATGAGTTTATGTCTTATATGTTCTCTCTTTCCTGTAAGTCAGATACAGGATGCTTTTTGGTAAGTAAAGTTATGTAAAGTTATGTAAAATCCATAGACATCGTTTTTGTTCAAGATTTGATTGCGCTTCAGCGCAACTACGAACTAAGAGTTTTATTTTGTTATCCTAATTAATTTTATTGTCTCCAGAAATGGATTGGCTGTGGCTCCGCTTTCCTGGATCAGGAATATCATCCTAAAGATAGATGGCATGCAGTATTTCAGCGTCTATTATAAAAGGAACATTCAACTAATGCTTTTTCCTATATTTGAGTTAACCAAAGTAGGAAGTATTGTTGGTGTCATACTCTCTCCCGTTGGGGCCGTGCGGCTCTGGCGGGAGAGAGTTTGGCAAAATATTCTCAGGCGATCACTAAAGGATCTACAACCCTCCCACAGCGTTATTCAGCAATCCATCCTTAGCGATCGCCTGTCCAGTCAGTTGAGATGATGTGTGGCTATCGCCAAACGAAAGCTCCTAATTGGGAACAATCAAGACTGGAAGGCATCTCGTATTAGAGCATTACATCGTTGTATGGCTGCTCTGACTGATATTGGACAAGTAGAACAAGCGCAAATTATTGCTGACTTACTTTTAGAACGCAGCGAACTATCATTACCACTGCGCCAGGAAATAACCAGTTTTTTAGACAATTCACATCCACTTTGGCGATTGCAGATAGACCGTTACATTTTGCGCCAGCAGCCATTTCAACTTGCTTATCAAGACGCAACACAGCGAATTTTAACTTTTACTGTGTACCATGCTAAGATTACTCCCCATGAAAAGCGTCAGTATCTCGATTGCTGGTGTGAGGAGACAACGGGAAATTCTGATCTTCCAGAGTTAGTCCATAATTGGTGTTTTCGACTTGACCGGATTTCCGAAGCTGCGATCGCTGAAATTCCTGGTAAATGGCGTTCTGGTTTGGATGAAATAGAGGTAGAAATCCACTTGTTGCATAATTTGGCTTTTGCTTATCAGTCCAAACCAGAAGATATAGCTAACAATTGGCTTCCAGACACACAAAAAATCAGGCGAGTTGTGAGGAAGGTATCGAGTAGCTTTTGGTTTATCCGCGAAATAATGCAGTATTCTGCAGATTGTGTGGTGGTATCTCCAGAAAATTTGCGCGATCGCCTCAAGCAAAAAATCCTTACCCTCTGTCATTTATATGACATTATGTGACTGAAAAAAATCACTCTTCAGAGAGAGGTAAAACCCTATTGACTCTTGTTACCATATTTTTTAATAATGGGAGTGTGACCAAAAATAATTATAGACAGGCGCACTTCTATTGTCTAAGATGCCAGAGGATAATTAAAGTTTCCTCATCCTTACGACATAGGTTTATTTTTTTCAGATACCCTTACAGAATGATCGAGTATTTTTTTCTGCGAATTTTAGACATAAAGCAGCTAAATTTTCAGCATAATGAGTTATGATGAAGTTTGTTGAACTCTTTTGCTGTTTGAGGATTAGGAATTTCAGTAGCTAATACCTCAACAATCTGTTGTGCTTCTATGCGTGGATTTTCAGCCAGAATAGTTTCATTGATGTTAGTTTAGTTGATTAGCGGTGAATATTAACCAGATAAATGCACAAGCTGATTTAACGATCTCAATTTTATCTAAAGACCCTAAAATAATGAGAACATTCGCTTTTACACGTATGAAGATGAGCCTGGAAATTGCACTCAAAAGACTTGTCAGAAAAACTGGTCGGGATGATGAGGATTCAGTATAGGTTTTCTAGAACTGCGATGCCCCAAGGGGGCGGGCGCAGCCATCGCAAAAAACAATCTGTGATCAGACTACTTGCAAATTACCAAGATTAGATATTATATTTGGATATTATATTTAGTTATCTCAAATCGAGCAGCCTACGCTATACTCGATATGATAGATCTGGGTGCTTGGGTAAAAATTGCTTTGTCTTTTACTTCCAGCCAAGAAAGTCGTGCTAAGTCAATTACAGTTGATATTAGCGATTAATTAGTATTGGCTTCAGGGTGGAGGTCATGGAGCAAAGCGATCGCCGGAGCCTATCGCTACAGGTGGTTGGTGTAAATTATCAGATAATTGACACCCAGATGCTTTTTACCTCTGTGATATCTATTTCTCTTATTCCGAGGAACTAGATTGTAACAGATACCGAATAACTTAGTCAATAGATTGATGAAAACTTTGTATTTGCAACCAACATATTTCAGTGAAAGATTGGTAAACCAGATGCATTATCATCTGAATGCTGGTAATTGACTCCGAAATAAAGAATATTATTTACTCTCACCTTAACTCTATAGATGAATCCAGAAAGCCTAGAAACCTACATAAATCATCCAACTTGGGGTTTACTCTATAAAATCTGTATGATTGATGAGAACCAAGACCTATTTACTACGCTTTATGCTCAACGGTTATTTTTCTTGGTAGCCAGCGATGTGAAAGGGATGAAATTCCAGTCAATTGGACGGACAGAGGCGAGAATGATGCTAGAAAATCGCCTGCGGATTTTGCGACGGAATGGACAGTCTCAGGAGTACGATCAGCTTCAGAGTGTTTTCCAACGCACCTTCCAATGAATACTGCCCAATGAATACTTTAATTAGTACACGTATTGCTACAATTCGAGCTGCACTTCCACCGACAGTTAAGATCGTTGCTGTCAGTAAACAAGTACCAGCTATAGTAATGCGAGAGGCTTACGCTGCCGGAATCCGGGATTTCGGTGAAAATCGTTTGCAAGAAGCGATCAGCAAGCAATCTGAGTTACAAGACTTGTCTGATATTACTTGGCATTTTATTGGACATTTGCAGAGCAATAAAGCCAAGAAGGCTGTAGAACAGTTCTCTTGGATTCACTCCGTAGACAATTTGCAACTAGCACATCGTCTAAACAATCTAGCACAACAAATCGGCAAAAAACCCCAAATCTGCTTACAGGTGAAGATTCTGCCTGACCCCAATAAGTCTGGTTGGACAGTATCAGAACTGTTGGCAGATTTATCCATCTTGAATCAGTACAAAAATTTACAAATTCAAGGATTGATGACAATTCCGCCTGTAGGATTAGAATCCAAGGAGATTCAAGATGTGTTTAATAGCACTTATAAATTAGCAAGAGAGATTGCCCAACAAAACTGGGCGCAGATCAAAATGCAGCAATTGTCAATGGGAATGTCTGGGGATTATCAATTGGCTGTGCAAGCAGGTGCAACAATGGTAAGATTAGGAACAATTTTATTTGGGCATCGTTCCTGATAGAGAGGAGAGGGGAGAAAAAAAACAGGAGATAAGTGAGGTAACAAAAGATTTGCCCACTTGACAGTTATTAAGCTATAATCTTGACTCAATTGTTGCATCTATTTTTAGTTGTACTCGGAAGTTCTTAGGAATATCTATGAGCTATCTGCTTGTCAACAACGTTGTAATAGAGGATACAATTATTAGCATAATTACTGCATAAAGCGGTTAATATGGGGATCAGAATTGGCTACCAATTAGCTACTAATTAGCTACGAGAGTTTATAGCCTGTGTCAATTAAGGTAATTTCCACCGGGAGCGGACAAGATGAACAATATATTTTCCAAACTCAGGGATTTCGTAGGATTAAACGAACAAGCTGAATACGAGTACTACGAAGAAGAAGCTGAAGCAGAGAATTATCAAAATCTCTATCAGCAAGAAAATCCCACCCCCAAACCACCCGAAACCACCACTCCTCCCAATCGACGTTGGCGTGAAAATGCGCCTACAATGGGGGAAGAAGTAGCCGCAACAGGATCAAAACCTATGAATAATGTTATTGGTATGCCAGGCGCAATTAACGGAATTTCCGAAGTTTTAGTCCTGGAACCTCGTACTTTTGAAGAAATGCCTCAGGCAATCCAAGCATTACGCGAGCGCAAATCTGTAGTTTTAAATCTCACGATTATGGATCCAGACCAAGCTCAACGTGCAGTAGATTTTGTTGCAGGTGGTACTTACGCTTTAGATGGACATCAAGAGCGTATCGGCGAAAGCATCTTTTTGTTTACTCCTAGCTGCGTGCAAGTTAGTACTCAAGGTGGTTTCTTACATGAAATACCACAGCCCACAGTCCGTCCAACTCGTGCTACAACCCCTACTCAGCCTTGGGGAAGTGATATTAGTCGTATGGTGCAGTAGAAGAGGAGGGAGCAGGGGGCAGGGGGAAAGGAAGTTTTTTCGGTTCGCTTGTGATTCTGCTCTGACAATTTGACTAAATTAGTAATTTCGATATGACAATTAAATTAGGTTTAATTGGTGGTGGGGTAATGGGGGAAGCTCTATTATCCCGTCTTGTTTTAACTGGGATTTATCAGTCTTCTGAAGTTCTAGTGAGTGAACCATCTGCTTCCCGCCAGTCTTATCTTCAGCAAAAATATGCTGTAGCTATAACTTCTGATAATTTCTTGGTTCTACAACAAACTCAAGAAACGGTAATCTTAGCTGTGAAACCTCAGATATTTAGTGCGATCGCCCAAGAGTTAGCTGATTTTGTACCCGGAGAGCATACGCCTCTAGTTATTTCTATCCTAGCGGGAGTGACAGTCAAGCATTTAGAAGCAGCTTTTCCGCAATTGCCCGTAATTCGTGCTATGCCCAATACTCCAGCTACCATAGGTGCAGGAATCACAGCCATATGTTCAGGGGCTTATACTAGCAGCTTGCATCAACAGATAGCCAAACAAGTGCTATCCTCTGTAGGCGAAGTGGTGGAAGTAGCAGAGTCATTAATGGATGCAGTTACAGGATTGTCGGGTAGTGGTCCTGCTTATGTGGCTTTAATGGTTGAAGCATTAGCAGATGGTGGAGTTGCTGCTGGTTTACCCAGAGCTACTGCTCATCGTTTAGCATTACAAACTGTATTAGGCACTGCTAAACTCTTGGAAGAAAGCAAAATTCACCCAGCCCAACTCAAGGACCAAGTGACTAGCCCAGGTGGAACAACAATCGCTGGAGTAAGTCAATTAGAGAAAGCCGGATTTCGTTCAGCTTTAATTGAAGCAGTGAAAGCTGCTACTGACCGATCTGCGCAGTTAGGTAGGTAAGGGGTGGGGGAACACCGGGAGCGTTAATTTTAGTTAATTTTAATTAATTGACTAATTTATGTTATATTTAGATTATTATAAGTGTAACCTCAGCTAAAAGTCTGTTCGCTAAGTCTACTTCTGAACCATGTCGAGTACATGCTAGGAACATAAACCAAGTGAACGGTATCTGGATTAGAATTTGTATGATTGAGTGAACTATTCTGCGCCCTCTTCAGAAATCGACCCCAGGTCGAAATTTCCCTTTGAACTAGACCGCTTCCAGCATGAAGCGATCGCCTCCTTAAATGCCGGAAGTTCGGTAGTTGTCTGTGCGCCTACCGGCTCAGGTAAAACCTTAATTGGAGAATATGCCATTTATCGCGCTTTGTCCCATAGAAAGCGGGTATTTTACACTACGCCTTTAAAAGCGTTATCGAATCAAAAACTGCGGGACTTCCGAGAAAAATTCGGATTCGACGCAGTTGGGCTACTAACAGGGGATGTCTCGATTAATCGAGATGCACCAATTATAGTCATGACCACCGAAATCTTTCGGAATATGCTCTATGGTACACCCATTGGGCAAGTTGGCATATCATTAACCGACGTAGAAGCGGTAGTACTAGATGAATGTCACTACATGAATGATCGCCAGAGAGGTACAGTATGGGAAGAATCAATTATTTATTGTCCCCATGAAGTACAACTAGTAGCTCTTTCCGCCACAGTTGCTAATAGCGACCAACTGACCAACTGGCTGAATCATGTACATGGTCCGACTGATTTAATTTACTCTGATTTCCGCCCAGTCCCTTTGGAGTTTCACTACTGTACCCCCAAAGGATTGTTTCCCTTACTGAATGACACCAAAGATAAAATAAATCCCCGGTTGTCAAAAAGTCGCAAAAAAGGATCAAAAGATAGAGGTAAAGCTGGTAAACCAGAGGCTCCCAGTATCAGCTTCACCTTGAGTCAACTCAGGGAACGAGATATGTTACCCGCCATTTACTTTATCTTTAGCCGTCGGGGATGCGATAAAGCTGTGTCAGAAGTAGGTGATATCTGGTTAGCTAATAACGAAGAATCCCAAATATTGCGGGAACAAATTGATGACTTCTTGAGCCGCAATCCTGAAGCTGGTAGATCTGGACAAGTTGCTCCCCTATATCGTGGAATAGCTGCTCACCATGCAGGAATTTTACCAGCATGGAAAATGTTAGTGGAAGAATTATTCCAACAAGGATTAATTAAAGTAGTATTTGCCACGGAAACCTTAGCAGCAGGAATTAATATGCCTGCGCGTACTACAGTAATTTCTACTCTATCTAAACGCACTGACTCTGGACATCGCTTATTAAATGCTTCCGAATTTCTCCAAATGGCTGGACGGGCTGGGCGGCGAGGAATGGACTTGCGGGGTCATGTTGTCAGCCTACAAACTCCTTATGAAGGAGCCAAGGAAGCTGCATACCTAGCTACATCTCAACCAGATCCCTTAGTCAGCCAATTTACGCCTAGTTATGGCATGGTACTTAATTTACTGCAAACCCATACTTTAGAGCAAGCTAGAGAGCTAGTAGAGCGAAGTTTTGGGCAATATATGGCGAACTTGCACCTCCAACCAAATTATCGAGAAATTGCCGAACTCAGGGCTGAAATCGCCAGACTGCAAACCCAAATCGCCGCAGTTGATCTACAGGAAATGGCAATATATGAAAAATTGCGTCAACGCTTAAAAGTAGAGAGACAGATATTAAGAACTCTACAAGAGCAAGCCCAGGAAGAAAGACAAGCACAATTGATCGTGATGTTGGACTTTGCTATGGTAGGAACACTGTTGAGTTTAAGAGATAAAAACGTTACAGCCACATTACCTATAACTGCCATTTTAATCGACAAAATTGCCGTGACAGGTCAAGCTACTTATTTGATTTGTTTAGGAGAAGATAATCGCTGGTACGTAGCCACAATTGGAGATGTGGTGGATTTATATGCTGAATTACCAAGAGTGAATTTACCGCCTCATATAGTTCCTCCATCTGAACTCTATTTAAAACGAGGACAACATCTCCGAGGTGATGCAGAAAGCGCTGCTATTGCTCAAAGCATACCATCAAATCCTGAAGAATTTATGAATTTGACAGCAGAAGTCAAAGAACAAATTAGTCGTGTCATTGCTGTTCAAGAACAAATAGAAACCCATCCTTTACACCAATCAGGTCTAGCGACAGACCTATTGAAAAATAGGGCAAAGTGCGTCGAATTAAGTGCGGAATTAGAAGTGTTAGTAGAGGAAGTCGGGCAAAAATCCCAAAGACATTGGGAAGAATTTCTGAATTTAATGGAAATTTTGCAGCACTTTGGCTGTTTGGAAGGCTTAGTCCCGACGCAATTAGGGCAAATGGCTGCTGCGATTCGGGGTGAAAACGAATTATGGCTAGGTTTAGTGCTTGCTAGCGGTGAATTAAACAATTTAGACCCACATCATTTAGCTGCTGCTGCTGCTGCTTTAGTCACGGAAACACCGCGTCCTGATAGTAAGGTAGATTTTGATTTGAGTGATCAAGTAGCGGAAGCTTTAGCGAAACTGCGTAACATTCGTCGTCAAATATTTCAGTTACAGCGACGTTATAATGTGGCTCTACCTATTTGGTTAGAATTTGAATTAATTGCGGTCGTGGAACAATGGGCGTTGGGAAGAGAGTGGGCGGATTTATGTGAGCGTACTAGCTTAGACGAAGGTGATTTAGTCAGATTACTGCGCCGTACATTGGATTTATTATCTCAGATACCTCATGTACCTTATTTATCGGAAACTTTACAACGCAATGCGCACCGAGCAATGCAATTGATCGATAGATTCCCCATTAATGAGGAGATGGAGTAATGTCTAACGTAGAAGGCTTTAGGGTAAGGAATTATAAGGTTCTTCGTGATATTACTTTAGGGAAGTTATGGAATTTACAGTATACTGATCCATTAACACCACTAACAGCCGTTATTGGTAAGAATGGCGTGGGAAAAAGTACAATTTTTGATGCTTTTGGTTTCCTGGCGGATTGTTTAAAAAATGGAGTAGAAGAAGCATGTGATGCGCGTGGTCGTGGCGGTTTTCAGAGAATTCGTTCCCAAGAACAAGAAGGAAGTGTTCAGTTTGATGTCTATTATAAAGAAAATCATCATGCTCGACCAATCACCTATGAATTAGCCATAGATATTGATTCATTTGGAAGACCTTATGTTAAAAAGGAGAGACTTAGACAACGCCGAAAAGGACAAGCTAAGGGACAACCGTTTTCGTTTTTGGTTCTGAATGAAGGTAGAGGAATTGTTTGGAAAGGGGAACAAATAGGTAAACAAGTTGAAGAAGAAGAACAAGATTTTGACCTGTCGAGTTTTATAGAGAAAATTCAGAGTGGTGATATAGAAGAAGAGAGTAGAGAAACAGAGGTAGTGGAACTTGATGACCGACGGAAACTGGGAATTGCTACTTTAGGAGCACTTAAACAACATACCCGGATTTCTAAGTTTCGCAGATTTATTGAAGGATGGTATCTCAGCTATTTCACTCCAGATGCTGCTCGAAGTTTACCTCTAGCTGGTCTCCAAAAGCAGTTAAATATTCATGGAGATAACTTGAGCAATGTAGTTCAGTATATGGAAAGAGAACATCCCCAAAAATTTCAATCCATACTCAAAAAAATATCTAGTAAAATTCCGGGTATTCATAAAATTAGCACCGAAAAAAGTCCAGATGGAAGACTTCTGCTAAAGTTTAATGATCAAGGATTTCAAGACCCATTTTATGTTCAACAAATGTCAGATGGAACCCTGAAAGTATTTGCTTATCTACTACTATTAGAAGATCCATCCCCACCACCGTTTGTATGCATTGAAGAACCAGAAAATGGACTTTACCATAAACTGTTACAAACCTTAGCACAGGAGTTTCGATCACATGCTGAAAATAATAAAGGTGGATCGCAAATATTTATTACAACTCATCAACCTTATTTTGTAGATGCTTTAGAACCTCAAGAAGTTTGGATATTAGAAAAAGGCGAGGATGGATTTGCTAAAATTAAACAAGCCAGTCAAGATCCTTTGATCTATAATCTCGTTAAACAAGGTTTACCCCTGGGAGGACTTTGGTATAGTGATTATCTAGATGCAAGGTAATTATATGCATTTTGAGATATTAGTTAAAGATAGTTCTGGAAAAACTGCTTTAGAGATTCTTGTACCAAGGATTATTGACATACAACAACACACATATAAAATCCATACTTATAAAGGAATAGGCCATATTCCTAAAGGTCTTACACCCAATTCTGACCCAAGAAAACGAATACTACTTGACCAATTACCGCGACTTATTCAAGGCTATGGTATAACACATGCAAAATCTTCTGATAAATTTCCCTCTGTTCTCATAGTCATCTGCGATTTAGATACAAAATGCTTAAAAGCTTTTCGTCAAGAATTACTCACATGCGTTGATTCATGCTATCCCCAGCCAAAAACACAATTTTGTATTGCTATTGAGGAAGGAGAAGCATGGTATTTAGGTGATTTAGCAGCAGTGAAAAAAGCTTATCCAAAAGCTAAACAAAAAGTCTTAAATGAGTATATAAATGATGCAATATGTCGTACATGGGAAAAGTTAGCCGATGCAGTATACCGAGATGGTTCTTCCAAATTATCTAAACTTGGTTATCAAGCAATTGGTACAGAAAAAGCTAAATGGGCGAAAGAAATTACTCCCTTTATGGATGTTGATAACAATCAATCACCTAGCTTTTGCTATTTTCGCGATCGCCTGAGACAATTGGGTAGCTAGTGCATCTTTGAATGGATGAATTACTATTAAAGGAATTTAAGCGGCTAAAATCTTCCTGTGCTTTTGAGTTACTAGGTAAATAGGAGAAAATGGATATAATTGATTGATAAATCAATTGATCTCTATTGGCTTACTATGGATTCTTTAAACCTACGCACAAAAGTTATTGCAGAAATCAATCTTGTCGCAGACGATAAATTAGAAGAACTATATAACTTTATTCACTATTTTCGATTAGGTGTAGAAGTATCTCAAGACCTGCTCAATCCGACTATGGAGTTTGCTGGCTGTTGGAATGATATGTCAGATGAAATGTTTGCTAATTTCAGTCAAGAAATTAACACACGCCGTCAGCAAGCATTTTTTGGGAGAAGAAATGAGTGAAGCCAGCATTAATTGATACAAATATCTTATCTTTTTTCTTCCGCAATCACTATCTCGTTAATGAGCGTTTCAGAACTTATCTGAGGGAATACGGAAAAATTAATTTTAGTATTATAACTTATTATGAAATCCTCAGTGGGTTAAAGCATCGTGATGCACAAAAACAACTTGCATCTTTATAGCCAACAATTTATTCTTGTCACAAATAACCTGAGAGACTTTGACAAAATTGAAGGATTAGAAACTCAAGACTGGAGTCAGTCATCTTAGGCTAGATCAACAAGTCGAGAGTAGAGCAATGCGTTAATATTTCGCCATATGAGCGATCGCCTTTAAGCATCGATAGTGTATAATGGTGAAAGAATAACGAAACTAAATGTTGGAAATAGAAATTATGTCAATTATTTACTAACCACTGTAGCTCAATTTTGATTTGGAACTTTCTGATTAACTAAGTGGAAAGAATTTAGGAATCCTGTAATGGTTTTCGATAAAGTTGGACGTTGTTTTTTTGAGACTATAGCCATGACTTGATATAAGCGACTATCAGCAAAGTACATTCTATCTGTAGTCATTTTCCCAGCCGAGTCTACATATATAATCTCCTTTTCTGGATATCCATGAAAACTAAGAATATGGCTTTGACTAACTAGATGACTCTGAGTGGTAAGCAAAGCGGAGGATGTGGCTTCTGAGAAAATTTTCTCAGGTGAATTCATTTGAGCATATTCATAGGGAAATTCATTATAAGTAACTAAATATGCGACTTTCTGCTCTGGTGGTTGGGCTAAAAATATATGTAAGTTGATTTTTCCCATAGCAGTTTTTTGGACTTGAATACTCTTTTGGGGTTTTCCAGGCATTAAAATTGCAAAACTACCATCTGGAGAATTGAATATTCGCCATTTTGGTTGAACTATCTTTTTATGTTTTTTGCTAGCATCTGGAGTTTTTTGCTTTGTTGCTGTTTTGCTTTTTGACTTGTTAGCTTGCACTTGAGGTTTTTTCACCGGAACAGAGGTCTTATGCTTTGGTGTTGTTTTGACTTTTGGTTGACTAACATCTGATAAAGCATAGCCACTGGTAAAAAAAATAGCAAAAACTCCTAGTAATAAAAGTCTGATTTTCATATTTGTAGTAATTGTAGATGCAGTCTTGACAAATAGCGTTTTTATAATCTAGAGGCGCACAAAGCAGCACCAATTAAACCAACTTTTTGATTAAGTATGACATGTACTGGGATATCTTCTAGTAAAGGACGCATTCTACCTTTTTGGGAGAACGTCAACAGGAAAGTCCCATTTTGAAACAATGGTAAGATTTTCGGCGCAATACCACCAGCAATATATAATCCACCAAAAGGTAGTAGCTTTAAAGCTAAATTTCCTGCTTCTGCGCCATAGGCTTCAATAAACATTTGTATGGTTTGCTCCGCTAGGCGATCGCTCCCTGCTAGTGCTGCTTCACCAATTGTCGCACCTGGGTCAACAGTCTTTTCTGGTTGTCCAGCTTCTTCTTCCCAAGTGCGGACAACTTGCGCAATTTCCGGTGATTCCGGCGCAAATTTGCGATCGCGCAAAAATTGGTAAATAGAAATTATTCCCGGTCCTGAGACTACCCTTTCTACAGAAGCTCGTTGGATATCGTGTTTATCCAACAAATACTTAAACATTTGAAACTCTAGTTCATTGCGGGGAGCAAAATCGGCGTGTCCACCTTCCGAAGGAAAAACTTGATAATGTCCACCTTGCTTAACTAAAAATCCTTGTCCTAAACCAGTTCCAGCGCCAATTATCGCTCTTGGTGCTTCTGGCTGGTGTTTACCCCCTTGTAAAGTCAGCAAGTCTTGTTTCTGTAAACCTAAAATACCATAACCGACCGCAGCAAAGTCGTTGATCAGGGAAACGCAGGGAATATCCAGATTTTGCGATAACCGTTGTGTATCCAAATACCAAGCTAGATTAGTCAGTTTAGCAGTATTGTTGACCACAGGACCAGCGATCGCAAAACAAGCTTTTGTCACTTGTGGGCGATCAATAGCAGCCAAAAATTTGTGGACAATGGGGACTAAATCAGGAAAATCGTCGCTAGGAAACACATCCTCATGAGTTGTATTTAAACCAGATACTTCTGAATATTCCACCAGGCGCAAAATGGTTTTTGTCCCGCCTATATCTCCTGCTAGTAAAAATGTCATAAGCTCCGCCAGATTTCACCAAATTTGCCATTTTCCATCAAAACCAATTAAAGCAGACGATCTTAACGATCATCCTGATTATTATCGAAATACCAAGTAAATCAGTTCACCACCTACTTTTTGGAAAATTTGCCCAAAAACATTTCTCATATTTAAGTAAATTTTACGGACCGAACTCAAGGAAAATTACACAAATCGTACCACCTCTTCTGTTTGATTCAAGTGGGAAGTATCTCCTTTTAGTTCTAACAACCATTGTGCATCTTGACGCACTACTTTGACTAAAGAACATAAAGAAGCTTTAATTTCGTTTTGTGCAATTTCTCCTACTAGCCCCATTGCTGCTCCTAAGACAGAAGCACCATGTCCTACAAGCAGAATATCATCTGGGAAGAACTCAGTCACCAGACATCTAGCAGTTTGTCCAGAACGGTCTCGTGTTTTTTGGCGAGTTTCCGGGTATTGCGCCGCAATCCGTGAGGTGTAACTCAGGTCGATTCTGGGAAACAAAGTTGCTAATGCAATACTTGAGAGTCTTTTTGGCTCCTCTGTCATCCACTCTGGATTTAACCATTCGCTCAAACCTGTTTCTAGCTTAATAGACAAATCTAGCACTTCAGCAACACTGTTAGCGGTCTGTACGGTTCTGAGAAATGGTGAAGCAAAAATATGTCTGATATTTTCCTTCATTAGTCGCTTTGCTAATAGTTCTGCTTGAATTAAGCCATCTTCTGATAAGTGTGGGTCATAACGTCTCTCAGCAGTAAGGAACCAATCAGGGTTAACGAAATCGATACGGTTAGCATGTCTTGCTATCCAGACTATTTGGCTCATAAGTAGAAAAGTAAAGCAGTACAAAGCATTTTGTTTCAGAGACTGTTTGTAAACTTACGCCCTCACCAACGCCAGTTGCTCCACTTTTGGAGACCAAAAGACCGCACTGGCTCCTAAATCCCTCTCCCAAGGGGAGCTACGGTGTACACACAAGTAAGTGTAGGAAATGTAGGTTGGGTTGAGCTAAACGTTGGCGCGAAGCGACTTCTCGAAGAGTAACCCAACAGAATCATGAATAATGTTGGGTTTCGTTCCTCAACCCAACCTACGATTGTCAGCCCACATGATTGGGTCATTACTATGCCAAAACTCCACATTGCTAGTACTACTGCTTGTAGTTTGGTCAAATGTGGCATCTTTTCAATCACTTTCCTTGTCCATTCTCTTAATTCTTCGTTTTTCCCTATCACCATTTCTTCTTTGACGTTACTATGCGTATTTTACTGACTCCTTATAGTCCTTTATTCTACACATTTTTTGCCTCTTTTTTAAATCCCTACTTTTGTAAGGAGGGGGTGAGGGCATTTTACAAACAGTTTCTAAGACAATTTCCTAATGAGATTTTTGGGGTAAAGGACTTGTTTGCATGACTGTACAAGGCTTAATGTCACAATGCTGTTCATAAAGCTTATTAACGTATGGTTCTTGCCAAGCCAGAGGAATTTCTAAGAGCGATCTCGCTCCTGTAATTCCTTGTGCAATAAATATTAAAAGAGCGAGAGTGTTAAGCGCTATATGAATCTTGCGCCAGCGATTAGTTTTATCTTTATAGATATCTGGTACAATGGCTAGGGAAAAAATCATCAGTAGTGCAGCAGTTATCCCATAGTAATAATGGGACATATACCAATGTTCGGTATTCCAATAAACCCCATTTTGGCAGCCAAGTACTACTAGACCAATTCCGGTTAAAGTCGCAAATGCGATACGCCAGTTTGCAGTTTTTGTCTGATAGAGGAAATAGAGAGAAGCGATCGTCGCCAGGAATAGTAGGACAATAAAGATGACTTGAAATGGGACTTTATCCCAAACATGGTTATCAATAATATTACCCAGAATATCATTACCTAAAGCAGCGAGTACTGTACCAACGACAAATCCTGTCAGCCAACGACCTAATTGTACATGTTCAGAACCCACAACAGGAGGGATTTTACTCTTACCTGTGGTTAAGGTTTCCAATCGACGTTGACGGGTTTGTAAAGCACGGTTGACAATAGTACCAATCAATGGAAAAACTGCAACTATAGTGAATACAGGATGTAAAAGCAAAATAATATCTCTAAATTCCATATTTCAATATCTCGCAAATTTGTGAGTAACCCTATTAAAAATTTTCAAAATCGCCCTCACCCCCTAGCTCCCTCTCCCAAGGGGCGAGGGGGAAATTCAAAATCCCTCTCCCAAGGGGCGAGGGATTTAGGGTGAGGGCGGATGATTATTTAACTTCAGCAGGATCGAATTTTTCTACTTTACCACTCTTAACAGCAACTATGACATCGTATGTTGTACAGTAGGCAAAAGTTACATCATTAGCCTTATTATAAAGATTAACTACATGACCTGCACCACCTTCTTGAAAACCTATTGGTTCAAGATCACCATAGAAATAACGGCGTAATTCATCACCACTACCAATTTGACCTTTGTGTTGGGTGAGTAAGTTGATTTTGTCCTGGACTGTTTGTTCTGCTGATGCTTGATCCCATGAAGGATTAATGAATCTTGCGGGAACGTTTGCAACAGTTAAGACACTAGCGAGAGCAAGACCTGTAAGTAGAGTAGAAGTGGTTTTCATTTGTTTGAACCTGTTGTTTAATTTGCAGAACTTAGGAAGGAAAAATATTAAAAGCTGGCAAAAAATTGCCAATAGGCTAATTGAGCGTGCCAAATTACCCAGGTGATTATTTAACTTCAGAAGGCTTGAATTGTGCTATTTTACCCTTCTTGACAGCAACTATGACATCATATGTTGTACAATAGGAGAAGGTTATGTTATTAGCTTTGTTATAAAGATTAACTACATGACCAGCACCACCTTTTTGAATACCGATTGGCTCAAGATCACCGTAGAAGTAACGGCGTAATTCATCACCACTACCGATTTGACCTTTGTGTTTAGTCAGCAAGTTGATTTCATCCTTAGGTGTAGCAGCTGATGCTTGATCCCATGAAGGATTAATCAATCTAGCAGGAACATTTCCTATGGTTAAGATGCTAGTAAGAGCCAGACCAGTGAGTAAAGTAGAAGTAAGTTTCATTGTTTCACCTGAAGTTTGTATTTCCGAACTGATTAAAGCATCTCACCCACTACTGAAACTCAAATGAGGCTGTTACATGAATTAACTTAATTTATCCATAAGAAAAATTTAGTTAATTCTCAGTTAATTCTCAGAAACATGTATTATCCTACTGGCGGAGTAGATTTAAGCAAAATCTCATACTTTTTTAAAGTCAACTTCATTCAACTTTCTGAATATATGCTGAATATATTATAGTAAGACGTTTTTGTAGTAACTTTACTGTGATCAGATCAAGAAAAAAATATCCTCTCATTTCTCAGATCCCGGCTCAACTATATCTCTGGCTGGCGATTCTGATTTTTGGCGCATCTAGTGCTATTACACGCAAGTTGACACAGATAGGTACACAACATTTGATTGATGGACAAAATCCGATTTCTTTATGTAATGTTTTATTTGTGGGAAATCTCTGTGCTTTGATAGTTCTGATACTAGTCTACGGAAAGCAGTGGAATCGCCCTAATTTAAGGAAAATTACCAAAAAGGATTGGTTAGCATTAGTAGTAGTAGCTATCTTCTCTGGAGCGATCGCTCCAGCGTTAATTTTTCAAGCCTTAGCGATCGCTCCAGTCAACAATATAGTTTTAGTCGGACGATTGGAACCACCTCTGACGATCGCTCTTTCAGTTTGGTTACTGAAAGAGCGAGTAAATCGTTGCCAGGTTTTAGGTGCATTTGCTGCTTTTGTTGGTGTCGTTCTAACTATTGTCTTGCAGTCTCCAGAAATGGGTTCCATGAACACAGGTGTAATAGCAGGTACGGGAGAACTCATGGCGGCGATCGCCGCGATCGCTTCTGTTGCTGCTACATTTATGAGCAAAGTTTACTTGTCCTCTATCCCTCTAGGTATCTCTAATATAGTTCGTACTACTTTAGGAACTATAATTTTCTTCGTGGTAGCAATGGTTCTTTATGGTAGCGACCATTTTATCAATGCGTTTTCACCCTTTTTGTGGAAATGGATGTTAGTTTACGGTGCTGTCATTGTAGTCTTAGGACAATCTTTGTGGTTGAAAGGATTGAGAACTGCTACAGTAACAACAGCTTCATTAGCCGGTTCATTTACCCCAATTGTCGGTATTTTAGCAGCTTACTTAATCCTGGGTGAAGCACCTAATTTAGCCCAATATATTGGTTCTAGCTTTATTTTATTAGGAATTATTTTAGGTCAGATCGGTATATATCTACAAAATAGCCAAAAAAGTAACCAAAAAAATAGCCAAAAAAGTGAACTCTTAATGCAAGAGATAGAATCTAGAATGGGATTTAAGGGCATGTAAAGTTAAGATTTTGTTTTATAGAGATATTTGATCTGGGAGGACAAACGCCTTAACATGTCATTACTTGTGGTAGCTACAGGAAACCCCGGTAAATTGCGGGAAATGTCCACTTATTTGGTTGATTCTGGGTGGGATCTCATGCTCAAGCCAGAGGATTTGGAGGTAGAGGAAACAGGCGCAACTTTTGCTGATAATGCTTGTTTGAAAGCATCTCAAGTAGCTAAAGCCACAGGAAACTGGGCGATCGCTGATGATTCTGGATTAGCAATAGATGCTTTAAATGGTGCTCCAGGCGTATATTCTGCACGCTATGGACAAAGTGACACAGAGCGCATTACCAGGGTTTTGACAGAATTAGGTCAAACAGCTAATCGTCAGGCACAATTTATTTGTGCGATCGCCGTCTCAAATCCCTCAGGAGAGATAGTAATTCAATCAGAAGGTATTTGCTATGGCGAGATTTTGTCTGCGCCTTGTGGTGAAGGAGGCTTTGGTTACGATCCAATTTTTTATGTCCCACAACAGCAGTTGACTTTTGCGCAAATGATACCAGAACTAAAGAAATCAATTAGCCACAGAGGTAATGCCTTAAAAGCTCTCCTACCAAAGTTAGCCTTAATCAAAGCATAAATGCTAACTTGTAGTTGTGCCATTTTTTAACAAAGCACAACTACTAGCATTGAGAAAAATAGGAAAAATAGGAAAAATTATACTGCTTCTGTGTTTTTTTCCCCAGTACGGATGCGGATTACTTGGTCAACAGGAGAGATAAAAATCTTACCATCACCGATTTCACCAGTACGAGCAGCAGACATAACTTTGTCTACAACCATATCCACTTGATTATCTTCCACCACAATTTCTACTTTGAGTTTTTGGAGAAATTCTACTGTGTACTCCGAACCTCGGTAACGTTCAGTTTGACCCTTCTGGCGACCAAAACCCCGAACTTCAGAAACAGTCATTCCCACAATACCAGCATTAACTAAAGCTATTTTTACTTCATCTAGCTTAAATGGACGGATAATTGCTTCAACCTTTTTCATGTTTTCACTCCTTGAATTTGACTAGTGTTGTTTATATATCTAACCAGATTCCTCGACCTAAGCAGAAGGTAACAGTATTTTTGTTAGTATATATGTAGTCCTTATCACATTATGTTTCCTTCTGATGATTTTGTTGCTGAAATAAAGGATGAATGAAGAAATAACCTGCACTGAAGCCTACTAACATAATTAAAACAATTACTACTACTAACCACAAACCATTTAGCCCATTTAACTCCGACTCTGATTCTCCCATTTGATAGTACCGTACTTCTTCCTCTTCGACTAAGACAGATTCTGAGACTGGGTAGTGCGTTTCTACTGTAGGAGGTGAATATTCTACATAGTCATGCTTATATATGGGATTTGGAGTAACTTGAGTTTGTCTTTGAGGAGGGCGGTGCTGGGGATTTTTAGTAGCTCTAGCAAAATTCTGCTGACGATTGATTACTGGTGGCGGATTTGGATTAGAGTAATTAGGTGTTGGAGGAAAATCGGGTAAGACAGAGGAATCCAGTAATTTTTGCAGGTAAGCAAAAGATTTCACCACTTTGGTAATTTCTTGTCGTAGTTCCTGATTTTCTTGCACTAATCTTTGATTGTGTTGGTTAGCTACACTTAATTTTGTTTGTACCGCTTGTAATTCTGCTCCCAATTCTCGATAAACAGAAAGAGGTACAGAGGGGGGATAGTAGTTAGGTGTAGTCGGTTTTTTTGGGATAGAATCTATGGGTGTTCGCATCGGCAACCTAGTATAAAAAGTTTACTTTAAGTGAGCAAGAGCCTAGTAGCGAAATATTAAATAAATATTAAATAAATATTAAATAAATATTAAATAAATATTAAATAAAATATTTATCCCTTTGGGTCTTCTCCTTTATTTTGCAACAAAGGGAAAAAATGTCCTACGGGTCCAGTCCCCTGACCAATGTTTAAAGAGTACGTGAGTGCAGTTGTAACATATTCCTTGGCTTTTTGTATAGCATGGTCTAAGTCCTTACCTAAAGCTAGGTTAGCAGCGATCGCTGCTGATAGAGTACAACCAGTACCATGAGTATTTTTGGTATCTACAGTTTGAGTCCTCAAAATTGCGGATTTTTCCCCATCAAACCAAATATCTAGACCAAGAAACTTATTTTGCATTCCGCCACCTTTAACCAAAACTGATTTAGCGCCAAACTCTTGATAGATAATTTTGGCTGCTGTTTGCATATCCTCTAAGGAATAAATTGGTAAACCGCTCAAAATCTCTGCTTCATAGCGATTAGGCGTAATAATTAAGGCTTGTGGAATCAGTTTCTGACATAGAGTTTTGATAGCTTCTTGACTAATCAATAAAGCGCCTGTACGGGATACCATAACTGGGTCAACCACTAAATTCTGCAGATGTAGATCAGCAACTTTTTCAGCTACAACAGCAATAATTTCTGGATTGAGCAATATTCCTGTTTTAGCAGCTTGTACACCTATATCTTCTACTACCGCCTGAATTTGGGCTGCGACGGATTCTGGGGACATAATATCGACCCGGGTTACTCCCAAAGTATTTTGGGCTGTGACACAGGTAATAGCACTTGTACCATGCACGCAATGAAAAGCAAAAGTCCGCAAATCAGTTTGAATACCTGCTCCTCCTCCACTATCTGAACCAGCAATAGTGAGAGCAACAGGTATTGAAGCATTTAATGTCATAGAAATAACCTAAAAGTCGAAAATAAGCCACTTACACAAAATTTACCTTACCCTGTTGAGGGTAAGGTCGATCTCAAGATTTGTGGTAGCGTATTATATCATATCAGAAGGAAATTCTACTTTACAGATAGTAAACTTTCCTCATGCTCCAAAATCCTGAGCGAGTTAGACAAATTGGTATTAGTTGCTGCTTGTGCTTGCTCTAAACAAGCAATCAATTTTTGGGCTAAAATTTGTACATTTGGTTCTCCTAGCATACCTAGATGCGTACCAGGAACTTCATGAATCACCACTCCTTGTTCAGATATTTCCTTCCAACCTCTAAATGGTTCTAACCGACACCATCTCAATACCTCTCTACTAGTAAATAATGTTACCTTTCCACAGTAAGGTTGTGGCTGATAGTCTGCCATTGTAGCTTGTTTAAGAGCTTCAACTAATGCCATGTTGTAAGGATTAGTATCTTCAGTAAAAACGTGTTCGTTCCACAAGTCGTATTTAGTGCTTGGTTTACCAGTCAACAGAGACCCAATCCAGTCCATTTTAGCGAGAAAATATTTCCATCTATCTACTGATCGCAGTCGCAAGAGAGTCAGCAAGTAGACATAAAGTGTACGCAAGAGGGAAGGATTGCTCACATACAAACTAGGATTGTACGTATCAAACATAGCGAGCATTCCCACTTTCTCGCCTTGCGCCACTAATTGACGAGCCATTTCAAAAGCCACTATCCCGCCACTAGAGAAGCCACCTAACAGATATGGTCCGTGCTTTTGCACAGTGCGAATTTCTTGGATATAATGAGAAGCCATATCCTCAACCCTAGTATGGGGTGCTTGTTCACCATCCAGCCCTTGTGCTTGCAATCCATAAACAGGCTGTTCTGCACCTAGATAACGAACTAGGGTTTGGTAGCCAATGACATTACCTCCCAAAGCATGGATTAAAAATAAAGGAAGTTTGGTACTGTTACTTGGCTGAGGCTGAATAGTTACGAGGGATGACCAAGAAACCGATTTGTCAGATTGGCTGAGAATGCTAGCTAATTGTTCTATTGTTGGAGCGTGGAACAAGGTAGCCAAAGGCAGTTTTAGATCGAATTTCTGTTTGATTTGGATAAACAATCTCACTGCTAGAAGTGAGTTTCCCCCCAACTCGAAGAAATTATCTTGAATGCCAATTGACTGAACACCTAAAATTTCTGACCAAATTTGTGCTAACTGAATTTCTCTGTCGTTTCTAGGTGCAACAAAGTTTTTTGCTAGTTCTGGTCGGGTTTGGTCGGGTATAGGTAAAGCACGGCGATCGACTTTACCATTAGGAGTTAGTGGGATGTCGGCGATCGCGACGAAAGCAGATGGAATCATATAATCTGGCAATTTCTCAGACAGAAAACGCCGCAATTCATTGATCACAGGATCAGACTGACCATTGATCACTACATAAGCTACCAATCGCTTATTTCCTGGCTGATCTTCCCGTGCTAGAACAACAGTTTCTTTGATGCATTCGTGTTGTGCTAGTACACTCTCAATTTCTCCCAACTCGATGCGGAAACCACGAATTTTCACCTGATGGTCAATTCGACCGAGGAATTCAATGTTCCCATCTGGTAGATAACGAGCCAAATCCCCAGTTTTATACAATCTACCTCCTGCCTCCTGCCTCCTGCCTCCTGCCTCCTCAAAGGGGTTAGAGATGAATTTTTGGGCTGTTAGTTCCAGCTGATTTAAATAGCCAGAGGCTAAACATTCTCCACCAATATGCAATTCTCCAGAAACTCCAATTGGACAGGGGTTGAGGTAAGAGTCAAGAATATAATATTGGGCGTTTTGGATGGGTTTACCATAGGGAATACTTTTCCAATGAGGCTCTACTTTGCTGATGGGATAATAATTAGACCAAACTGTGGCTTCTGTTGCTCCACCTAAACTAATTACTTCTATTCCTGGAAAAGTGGTTTTGAGTGCATCTGGTAGCGTGACTGGTATCCAGTCACCACTCAAAAATACTAGGCGTAATTGGGAATCAAGATGGCTGGGAGCGATCGCTGGGAAAAAAGCAGCTAGTTGTTGGAGTGCTGGCGGCGCAGAATCCCAAAATGTAATTGGTTCATGACCAAGAATGTGTAACAGGGCTTCTGGGTTTCGCACATCATGACTAGACACCACCCGAATTGAACCACCAGCGGCTAATATGCCGAAAATATCATAAACTGATAGATCAAAACATAAGGACGTAATGAATAAAAGTCTGTCCCGATGATTTACGTTGAATGTTTTGTTCACCCATTCAATCAAATTGATCACTGGTTGATGGCGAACTACTACCCCTTTTGGTATACCTGTAGAGCCAGAGGTGAAAATTACGTAAGCAGTATCATTTGCAGTAGTAGATACTGGTAAATTTTCAGTGGGCAGTGAGTCTAGACAGGTACGATTCCATACCTGCTGACCTCCAGCTTCCCAAACAGACTGCACATGGGCGGATTTATCTAAACAGATTAAATGTTGTAGTGTACTCAGTTCTAGTTGATGAATATCATGTAAGAGACTGATTTGGGTGACTAGACAGTTAATTTGCAAAGAGGATAGCAGTAAATGAATACGTTCCTTGGGGAAGCTAGTTTCTAGTGGTACATATGCACCCCCAGCTTTCAAAATTCCTAGTACCGCCAGAATCATTTCTAGCGATCGCTCCAGATAAACAGCAACTAATATCCCTGGTTTCACACCTAATTGTTTCAGGTGATGAGCTAACTGATTGGCTCGATCATTCAATTGAGCGTAAGTTAGCTGTTCATATCCATTAGTAGCAGCGATCGCATCTGGTGACTGCTCTACCTGCGCCTCAAATAGTTGATGAATACAAAGTTGCTCTGAAAAATCCGCTTGTGTATCATTCCACTCGATCAACATTTGATGTTTTTCATCTGTTGTCAATAGTGGTAATTCTCCTAAGCATTGCCAAGGATTAGCGGCTATACTGGACAATAAAGTGGTAAGATGTCCCAACATTCGCTGAATTTTGGCATCATTGAAGCATTTCTGGTCATATTTGATTTTCAATAACAATTCTGAGTCTCCATAGCCCAGCAATGTCAGCGGAAAGTTAGTTTGTTCTTCTAGTCTGAATTCCAGGTTTCGCCATCTGTCACCTTGTGTACGTAAAGCGGAATTCAATTCATAGTTTTCAAATACTAGAATACTATTGAATAAAGCAGTCCCGCCAGCAATTTCACTCCATTTTTGGATGTTGACTAGGGGAGTATGTTCATAATCTCGCAAAGCTACCCACTGCGATCGCAATTCTTTCAGCCAATTCACCACCGGTGCTTCCCCTGAAACCTTGACTCGCACTGGTAAGGTATTGATCAACAGTCCTACCATTGATTCCACTCCAGCCACAGAGGAATGGCGACAGGCTCTAGTTGCACCAAATATCACATCGGATTCACCACTATAACGGCTGAGTAATAAAGCCCAAGCGCCTTGTACTAAAGTATTCAGCGTTAGTTGATGTTCTTGGGCTAAAGACCGCAACATCGCCGTAGTTTTTTCTGGGATGGTGATGGCTTGTTCACCAAAACCGCTTTCCTCTCCAGGCTGTGAGTCTACTAATAACGGTGTGGGTGCGGTAAAGCCTTTGAGTAAGTCCCGCCAATAACTTTCAGCACTAGACCAATCTTGTTGCTGTAGCCATGCGATATATTCTTTATAAGGTCGGGGCTGGGAGAGTTGTAAATCAATCCCTGCGCTCAAAGCATCATAAAAGGCGAACACTTCCTGGATAATAATGTAGAAAGAACGCCCATCTAACAAAGCATGGTGAAATGTCCAAACAAATTGATAGACGGATTCTCTCAACTGAAATAATGCTAACCGCATCAATGGCGCTATATCTAATTCAAAGCCAAGATAGCGATCGCTTTGCAGATAGGCTGATAATTTAGTTGATTGTTCTGCGTCCGACAAGCCACACCAATCTTGCTGTTCTAAGGGAATTTTTACTTCTTCGTGTATATGTTGTAGAGGTTCTTGTCCATTTTTCCAATCAAAGCTAGTTCTTAAAATTCCATGTCGATCTACAACTTTCTGCCATGCTTTTTGAAATATAAAAACATCAATTTTTTCATGTACTAAGCAAATCATCTGCTCAATATCCACCCCAGATGTTTGAGCAACTAGATGATTAAACAGCATACCTTGCTGTATAGATGAAAGTTGATATGAATCTTTTATATTAGCTACTTTCATTTTGGTTTGAAAAAATGCTAAATGAGTTGACAACCATTTAAAATGCAATAATCCGGTAAAATCTGAAATAATTGCACCCATCAGATAAAATAAATACTTGGTGACCGATAACCATTGATGGACTTTACAACACATTAAATACATCCATCAATTACTAACCTAATTCTTCTAGAAGATGCAGAGAAGTTACAAACTCTATGGTGCTGTAACTATAATGGTCATTAAACATAGTTTAGCAAGTTATATTTGAATTTATATATAGAAATAATCAAAATCTGACAAAGAAACTATAAAGCTATAATAGTTACTTATTAGTATGTTAATTTCGTCGATTACCCTCACCCTAAATCCCTCTCCCTTTCTTGAGAGGGACTTTAAACTTCCCCCTTGCCCCAAGGGAAGTGGGGGCTAGGGGGTGAGGGCGATGCTGATTAAGTTAAGCATTCTCGTAACTTAGCAGCTACTTCTTTTACATGAGGGTTCTCAAGTAGAGAAACATGTGAACCAGGAACATAAAGGATATCCACACCAACCGTAGTTAAATTACCCCAACCAAAATGGGGTGTATATCGTACTCCAACACTAGTGAGTCGATGTTCATCATTAGTTCGTATCAGAGTAATCTTACCAGGATAAATGCCATAGGAATATGTTTTAACTGCTTGGTCATTAGCACTAATAATTGCTAGATGCTTATCGTCCATAAGTAAGTCAGATAATGCTTCAAAATATTGTTGGTATTTATGTTGTATCTGGTATTTACCTTGTTGAGTCCAACCCACAATTTTTTGTTGTAAATAACTAATTCCTCCAGTGCGGATATTTTGTAAATGTAAGAAAAATCTTTTCCAGAAAGATAAGCGCCAATTATTTCCAGGAATACAAGTATCAATAATGATCAGATTTCCAACCTTTTCCCCCCGTGCGAGTAATTGTCTGGCCATTTCAAAAGCAACTATCCCTCCAAATGAGTATCCTCCAATAAAATAAGGACCTGTACTCTGAACGGTCTGAATTGCTTGAATGTATTGAGATGCCATATCCTCAACTTTGGTATAAATAGGTTTTTGATCATCCGTGATCAATGGCTGTATCCCATAAAATGGTTGGTCGTTACCTAAATGTAGAGCTAATTTCTGGAAACATAAGACTTCTCCACCCAAGCCATGAATGCAGAAAAACGGTGGTTTAGAACCATGAGGTTGAATTTTCACTAATGATGCTGCGGTGATCGAAGATTTACCCCTAGGAGAAATTTGTTTGGTCGTTATTTCTGCTTCTGGTGCAATTATTTGCGCCAGAGCTTCTATAGTTCCAGATTCAAAGAGTACAGAAAGAGGTAAGGTTTTGCCCAATACTTGTTGGATTTGCTGGAAAATTTTGACACCAAGTAAGGAATTTCCCCCTAGCTCAAAGAAGTTGTCCCTAATGCTAATCTGCTGTACACCTAAAATATTTTGCCAAATTTCTGTGAGATCTTGTTCTATCTGATTTCTCGGCTCCATAAAAGATACTTCCGACCTTCTGTGTAATAAATCTGGCGCAGGTAGTTCCCTATGGTTGATTTTGCCATTGGGCGTTAAAGGGAGACTTTCCAAAATCACAAAGTTTGACGGGATCATATAGTCAGGTATTTTCTCTTTGATGAAGCGGCGTAGCTCATCGATATTAATTAATGCTGACTCTTGAAGAACAATATATGCGACTAATTGCTTCTTTCCGGGAAGATCTTCTCTAGCGATAACCACGGTTTCGCGGATATTCTGATATTGTTGGATCACAGATTCGATTTCCGCTAACTCGATGCGAAATCCCCGAATTTTCACCTGAGAGTCGAGCCGACCTAAAAATTCAATGTTCCCATCCGGTAAATAACGTGCTAAATCCCCTGTTTTGTAAAGTCTGGCTCCAGGTACTCGACTAAATGGGTGGGGAATAAATTTTTCTTTTGTCAGCTGTGGAAGATTGAGATAACCTCTAGCCAATCCCATACCACCGATATGTAATTCCCCAGGTTCACCTAAAGGAAGTATCTGTAAGTTTTCATCTAAGATGTAAGTTTCTGCATTGCTTATAGGACGACCAATAGGAGCAATGACTGAATTCATTTGGCGCTGACAAGCCCAAATAGTAGTCTCAACTGTTGCTTCTGTTGGTCCATAACAGTTGTGTAGCACATTATTTAAGTTCAGACGCGCAAAGAAACGCTCTACAAGTTCTTTTGTTAAGGCTTCACCCCCACAAGTAATATGTTTCAAAAATCGGCAATCTTCTATATTTGGTTCTTCTAATAGTACGCGGAGAATAGAGGGAACCAAAACTAAAACGGTTATTTTTTGCGAAAAGATTAATTGTACAAGATAGCTAGTATCTTTGTGTCCGTCCGGTCGAGGTAAAACCAACTTTGCGCCGAAGCATAAAGGCCAGAATATCTGTAATGCCGAAGGATCGAAGCTAAAAGAAATGTTTTGTAAAACTTTATCGGTTGGGGTTAATCTAAAGGTCGCTTGTCGCCATAGGAGTTCATTGCTGACTCCGCGATGGGGAATCATGACTCCTTTGGGTCTTCCTGTAGAACCAGATGTGTAAATTGTATAAATTAGGTTGTCAGGTGTGACTTCAGTCCTAGGATTTTCCTGGCTATTTTGTCCAATTTTTTGCCATTCTGAGTCGAGACAAACTATTTTGGCTGCTGTTTTAGCATCTTGACTTTTACAGGTTGGTAAGTGCTGAAGATATTTTTCTTGGGTAAGTATTATTGGCGATTGTGTATCTTGGATGATAAAAGTAAGTCGTTCTGTGGGATAAGCTGGGTCTAAAGGTACATAACTTCCTCCGGCTTTGAGAATTGCTAGTAAACTGATGATCATTTCTAGCGATCGCTCTAGATAGACACAGACCTGCGTTTCTGGTTTCACCCCCAATTGGCGTAGATGATTGGCTAATTGATTAGCCTGCTGGTTTAATTTCTGGTATGTAATTTGCTGATTGTCGGAGATGATAGCTACAGCATGAGGTGATCGGTCTACTTGAATTTCAAATAAGTGATGAACGCAAAAATTGTTAAAATTGCGGATATCATCCCAGTGGATCTGAGGTTTTTCCGGGGATAGGGGCAGAACTTTAGGTATAAGGTATTGTGTATTTGTAGGCATGGTCTAATAATGACTATGGGATTAAACTCTCTTTTCTCAGTTTTGTTTGACAAATTTGCCTCTTTCTCAGCACCTGGAAAATATGTGGGAATTGACTCGACGACAAACTAATATCTATACAAAGTCAGATTGTAGAGTAGAAAATTCCTAGATTAATGTCTTGTCTTAAAATCATTTATAACAGAATCAAAATAAAGTTTGTGTTAAACTCTCGATGAAAATGTTAAAGTTTTAATTGGAGAAAATTACTTGTATAATTAGTATGATTGAAACATTTAAATTACTCATACTGCCAAAATTGCAAATTCTGACAATTTCCGGCAATAGCGATCGCTCCCGCAAAACCATCTGCTGGAACTAGTTCCCACAAATTCCATTCGTCTACCCCGATCAATTTTGCTGGTTTATCTGGTGCTAAACAGACTCGAACTTGTTCTAATTCAGCTAAACCATTTCCTGTAGCTTTTAAATAAGCTTCCTTGCAAGTCCAGTAGCGAAAAAAACAATTTTGCTTTTGCTCTAGGGGGAGCGATCGCAATAGCGCATATTCTTCAGGTAAGAAGAACCTCTGAGCCAAATTTTCTAAATCTGAAACAGGATGAATATGTTCGATATCAATGCCAATTTGATACATGTAATTGACAGCGCACAAGGCTAAATCTTGAGAATGAGCCAAATTAAAAAATAAATCACTTTTAGCCAATTGATCTGCTAACACTGGCTTACCACGAGATTGATAGTCAAATTTTACTTGCGCTGGTTCTACATCCAAGTAGCGCCCTAGTATATGGCGGAGACTACCACGACCAACTATAAAACGCTGGCGATGTTCTGGAAAATAAAATCTTTCAGCCCGATTAATTTCGTCCCGAGAAAGCGTTTCGCGAAACCTGAGCAATTGTGTATCTGACGATTTCAAATCTATTTTCCAGACATGTACTTCACTTGGGAGAAGAGTTAATTTTGTCGGTGTAGGTAACCAAAACTGCATCAAATTATTCACTTGTCCCTTGCACTCCTGACGTTCTGATCATTTATCCATTCCAGAATACGATTCCAAGCCCACCAAGGATCGCTATCTTGAAATTGACGTTGGCATTTTTTGCTACTTAGGTAGCCCACATGACCTCCATGACGAGTCAGGATTAAATCTATGAAGGGATTTTTCGCAGCCACATCTGTTAAATCGGGAATAATCCCTGGATGGAATAAAGGGTCATCAGCAGCATAAATAATTAAAGTGGGTTTAGCTAACTTTGGTAATATGTTTAAAGTGTTGCTAGCTATATAATATTCTTCCACGGAAGCAAAACCTAAACGAGGAATTACTAATTCTTGGTTAAATCCCCAAATACTGTTGACTCTGGCGATTGCTTCTGGATCAATCCCATTGGGATGCATCTGATGTATTTTAATCGCCTGTTTTTTCAACTCAGCAGCGATGCGGAATTCTACATATCTACCAAAGGGATGTTTAACTAAATAAGGCAGCGATCGCAATGAGTCCAAACAAGGACAAATGACAGCGCATCCCATTATATCACTAGCCAAATCCGCAGCAGCTTTTATCCCCCAAAGCGCTAATTGTCCTCCCAAAGAGTAACCAGTCAGCCAGAATTTTGGGGGACAACCCATAGCAGCAGCGATCGCCGCAATTCTGACAAAATCTTCCCCTTCATATAAACCATCAGAACTCAATGTGGGAGACAACTCGGCTGTCTGACCATGACCACGCCAGTCAAATAGAACTACAGCGTAACCCAATGCGTAAGCTTTCCATCCTAATAAACTTAAATACCATTGATTGGCTAATTCCCCTGTAATACCATAAGTTCCGATAATAGTGCTATGAGCATTTTCCGGTTTAGCGACCCAACCATTGATTGGTACACCTTGAGCACCTGTAAAGATAATCTTCTGATAAATTGGTTCTGGATGTAAGTTGGTCTTTTTCCCATACTTTTTTCCCCAGAGGGCAGTATAGGTAGTCATTATTACTCCATTTTGTAGAAAATACGGTGGATTGTATGTTAATTCATCAAACATTAGAGAAGTTTTCGTTAATTTTGTGTAAATTACTCAGGTATAGTTTAACTTTTATGCCAGTTATCTTAATATTTATATAGAACCTAAATTTTTTTTATAATTATGAGACCAGTTTTGGTATCTACCAAAGGTTCTTAATTATCCTTAAATTAGTAGTCATACTTTTTTTATAATGCCGAGGATTCTTGTCATAGACGACGACCCAGCAATTTCAGAACTTGTTGCTGTCAACTTGGAAATAGCTGGCTACGATGTTAGTCAAGCTGAAGACGGCATCAAAGGTCAGGCTTTGGCTCTCCAGCTACAACCGGACTTAATTATGCTGGATCTGATGTTACCTAGGGTAGATGGATTCACAGTTTGTCAACGTTTACGACGAGATGAACGGACTGCGGAGATTCCTATACTAATGCTAACAGCTTTAAGTCAAACCCATGAAAAAGTAGAGGGATTCAATGCAGGTGCAGATGACTATATGACAAAACCGTTTGAGTTAGAAGAAATGCTAGCTCGTGTACGTGCTTTGTTGCGCCGTACTGATCGCATCCCTCAAGCAGCGAAACATAACGAAATACTCAACTATGGGCCTCTTACCCTCGTTCCAGAAAGATTTGAGGCTATTTGGTTTAGCGAAACAGTCAAATTAACTCACTTAGAGTTTGAACTACTACATTGCTTGTTACAACATCATGGTCAGACAGTATCTCCTAGTGAGATTTTGAGAGATGTCTGGGGTTACGATCCTGACGATGATATCGAAACAATCCGTGTGCATATCCGCCACTTGCGCACTAAACTCGAACCAGACCCTCGCCGTCCTAAATATATTAAGACGGTTTATGGTGCTGGATATTGCCTAGAATTACCAGGTGTCCCTGCTGTATCGGAAGGAGTCTCAGTAGCAGTGGAATAAAAGCAGGGGAGCAGGGAAGCAGGGGAGCAGGGGAGAAAGAGGTTGTGTATCTTTAAAAGGATTTCCCCTCCTGCCTCCTGCCTCCTGCCTCCTGCCCCCTGCCTCCTGCCTCCTGCCTCCTGCCTCCTGCCTCCTCCTACGGTGCTAAAGCATTACCACGGATCAGGCTACCAAGCGTTTTGGCGGTAATTTTCAATTGCGTAATTGGGTTGGCTGGAACTACGGTTTTGTATAGATAGCTATCAAAAGTTAGCTTTTGGACATCCATGTCACCACACATTTCCACAAAGGCTTCACGGGTGGCATCAGAACGATAAAATACAGTTTGCAGGATGTCGAGTACTTTGTAAGTCAGTCCATACTTCCGATCCCAACGCTGTATATAAATCTTCAGGTCTTTTTCTGTAGGAATCCGCGCTCCATTGTTAGATGTTTCTACTATAGTTTCAGCACACATCCGACCCGATTTAGCGGCAAAGTAAATACCTTCTCCAGAAGATTTGGTTACATAACCTGCTGCATCTCCCACTAAAGCAATCCGACCAACAACACGGCGGGGACGAGGATGTTCGGGAATGGGGAGAGCTTCTACTTTAATGATTTGACCACCAGCTAGTTTCTCACTAGCACGAGAACGAATGCCTGCTTGTAGCTGTTTGATACTGGCTTTGTTTACATGCATAGTCCCCGTACCTACAGCTACGTGGTCATATTTAGGGAAAACCCAAGCATAGAAATCTGTAGAAACGTCATCGCCTACATACATTTCGGCGAGGTTATTATAATAAGCCATTTTGTCTTGGGGAAGGCGGATACGTTCTTGGAAGGCGATCGCATAATTGTAATCCCCCGCATCCATTTCCTTGGCGATCCGGGAATTTGCGCCATCAGCCCCAATCACCAAGTCCACCTTCAGAGTTTTCGCAATCCCAGTCGCTCCACCTTCTGTATGGTCAATATAGTGAATTGTATAGGGTTGAGTTTTATTTGTGGGAATGTCGAGTTTTTGCACAGTAGCGTTAATCAATGTTGCGCCTAGCTTTGCTGCTCGATTCCGCAAGAAACCGTCTAAAACTTCTCGACGACACATTCCTATATATTCTGCTTGATTGACCAGATTGATATCTACTTCCCGATTGGAGGGAGAAATCATCTTCATCTGGCGCACTTGACGATCAATAATTTCCGCCGGTAAGTCAAATTCACTCACCATACAAAGGGGAATTGCACCCCCACAAGGTTTGGCGTTATCTAATTTCCGCTCTATTAGGTAGGTTTCAATTCCAGCCTTTGCCAGTGTTTCTGCAGCAGATGAACCGGCTGGACCTGAACCCACAACAGCAACCCGTAGTGTCAAAGGTTTTCTCCCAATCTTCACATTTACCGAGAGTATGGTATCATGCTCTCTTGGATGATTTGGCGCGAGATTGTCTAGTTTCCAGAGAAATTCAATATTCCTTAATATTTCGACATAAAGTATGCTTATAATATAATCAACGGTAATCCTATTAATCAACCGTTGTTTAAGTTATAAAGGTAGAGCAACAGTGGGTATAATAGTTGAAGATGTTTCTAAGAGATTTGGGAATTTCCAAGCGGTTGAGCAAGTTAATTTAGAAATTAAGAGCGGTTCTCTGGTTGCTTTACTTGGTCCTTCCGGTTCCGGTAAGTCCACCCTCTTAAGATTAATTGCTGGTTTGGAATTGCCAGATACAGGCAAAATTTTCCTGACTGGTAAAGATGCTACATATCAAAGTGTACAAGAGAGAAATATTGGCTTTGTGTTTCAGCACTATGCCTTATTTAAGCATTTAACTGTGAGACAGAATATTGCATTTGGATTAGAAATCCGCAAAATACCGGCTAAGAAAATTAAAGGAAGGGTAGACCAGTTATTAGAATTAATCCAATTGAGTGGTTTAGGCGATCGCTATCCCTCACAACTTTCAGGCGGTCAAAGACAAAGAGTAGCACTAGCTAGAGCTTTAGCCGTAGAACCGAAAGTACTGCTATTAGATGAGCCATTTGGAGCTTTGGACGCAAAAGTCCGGAAGGACTTGCGGGCTTGGTTGCGGAAATTACATGATGAAGTGCATGTGACTACTGTATTTGTCACCCATGACCAAGAAGAAGCGATGGAGGTATCAGACGAAATCGTGGTGATGAATCAAGGGAAAGTTGAGCAGGTAGGAAAGCCAGCAGAAATTTACGACGATCCTGCTTCTGCTTTTGTCATGAGTTTTATCGGACCTGTGAATGTGTTACCGAGTTCTTCTCAGATTTTCCAAAGCACTGGTTTTAATGTCCTGAATCCACAAGTTTTTTTACGCCCTCAAGATGTGATTGTAGCCAGAGAGTCTAATGGAGCGACTACACCAGCTACAGTTCATCGAGTAATTCATTTGGGTTGGGAAATTCAAGTCGAATTAGCCTTCGATGACGGACAAACCGTAACAGCATATTTAACCCGCGATCGCTTTAATGAATTGAACTTAATACCACAGGAAAGGGTATATGTCAAACCAAAAGATGCCAAATCCTTTCCATTGCATTATGCAATTTAATCAGTATTGAGTAATCTTAGCTTGGTTAACATAGGTTTAATCGTTAAACCTTGAATTAACAGAGTGAAGAGAACTACGCCAAACACTGTGGGGATAATTGTCTCACGATTGGGGATGACTTTGGGTAGGCTTAAAGCTAGAGCAATGGTCACAGAACCGCGGATTCCTCCCCACCAAATCACTGTTTGCTCTGACAATGACACAAATGACACAAATGACACATTTGATCTAATTAACCGATTACCCAAATATCCTAAACCATAAACCGCAATCATTCGCGTCACCAGCATGGCTACTGCAATAATAGAGATTAATCCTATATTGCTGATCATATCAGTTAAACTAATTTGATTACCTATGAGCAGAAAAATGATAGAATTGACAAAAAATGCAATGAATTCCCAAAATTGAGTCACTGTTAATCTTGTACTTGGTTGCATACCAAAACGAGAACCAAAATTACCCAAAATCAACCCTACTATCACAACTCCAATCACTCCCGACCCACCAAAGTGTTCTGTGATGACATAAGTACCATAGGTGGCGAATAAGGTTAATGATTGCTCTACTAACGGTAAGTCAACCCGTTGAGTTAATAGGGAAATTGCAAAACCCATCAAGCTACCTACAGCAATTCCGATACCAACAACAGTGATAAATTGATACAAAATATTGATAATTCCGATTTCACTTTTGCCTAAAGATAGCGCTTCCAAAGAGTTAAAGGCGACAACAGCAATACCATCATTAAATAAACTTTCTCCTTCCACTAACATCGCCAAACGCTCTTTTACGCCAATTTCTCGGAAAAGCGCAATTACAGAAACTGGGTCAGTCGCTGAAACACTAGCTCCTACTAATAGGGCGATCGCTAAAGTTATATGACTAAATTGTGTCAGCCCCCAAGCCACTCCAAATACTGAAATAATTACACCCACAAGAGCATAGAGACAAATTAACCATAAATCTGCTCGTAATTCCGACCATTTGAGATTCCAAGCCGCCTCAAATAAAAGAGCGGGTAAGAAAATCAAGAGAATCAATTCTGGTGAAAGTTCCACCAATCTGACATTGAAACCGGCTAAGATTAACCCCACCATTACTAGTAATAGCGTATATGGAATTTCTCGAAACCACTTAACCGTTTGAGATAGTGTTGCTACACTGAGGGCTACAGAAAGGACTAAAAGGAATTGTTTCAGACTCGATTGAATATCAACTTGTGCAGTCATGGCTTGCTGGAGTGATCAATTAAAAGAGAATTACACCTAGTATTACTTACTTCTGGGAAGTTCTCTATTCCTCAAGACGGATTTAATCAAGTTAGTCATAAACATGAAAATAAAAACACTAAAATTGAAGTAACAAAATAAATTATTTTATTTTATTTTATTTTATTTTATGTAATGAAATCCAGTGCAAAGTATTAGATCCGATTTTAACGAAGATGTTAAGTGCTTGTATTCTACAAGAGAAATTTCACTTAGTCTGAGGGAAGAGGAATTTCGCAAACAATTCATTCAAAAGAAAGATTTAATAAATGCTAGATTTTAGCATAGTGGAAGAGTAATTCAGACAACTAAAGTTTTTGAGTTGAAATATCATGACTCTTCACAGATTAGAAGAATTTGATCCCAATTACCGTCAAACCTTGGATAATAAGGATATTAAAGGTTTGGGAGTTTATAGAGAAGGAACTGATGAAAAAGTTGGTACTGTAAACGATGTCTTAGTTGATGATGAAGGACACTTTCGTTACTTAGTCATTGACCTTGGTTTCTGGATTTTTGGGAAAAAAGTATTGCTACCTCTTGGTCGTGCTCGGATTGAATTTCCCGACAATCGGGTATATGTTATTGGCTTGAGTAGACAGCAAGCAGAACAATTACCACAGTTTAACGAACAACAACCCTTAGACCCCAATCTTGAGGAAGAGATCCGATCTGTATATCGCCATAGTCCAGCTTCTACAGCAGCAACTGGTAGCAGAACTTCTACACTAGAAGCACCAGCAGCTGTGGCGAGAACTACTACCCAGAAAACTGCTACTACCCCAAAAACTGCGCCCACTCATAATGCGACTAATTACCGTTATGAGCAAGATCCCGATCTATTCGAGTTAAATGAGCAAAATCATCCAACTTTGAAATTGTATGAAGAAAGGCTAATTGCAAGTAAGCACCGTCAGAAAATTGGAGAAGTAGCAGTTGGTAAGCATATAGAAGTTGAAACTGCGAGAATTGCTGTTCCTATAGAAAAGGAACGGGTGGTAATTGAACGGGTAACGCCTACGGATGCTGGAAAAACTGTACTTCCGGGTGAAACCGATTTCCGTGAAGGGGAAGTAGCGCGTGTAGAACTTTATGAAGAAACTCCCGAAATTCGCAAGGAGGCTTTTGTCAGAGAGGAAATCAAGGTGAAGAAAGTTGTAGATCAACAAACAGTGGAAAGTCAAGAAACTATACGTCGGGAAAGACTCGATGTAGATGCGCCTAATTTACCTGTGGAGGAAAGATAGCAGGTGAGCACAGGAACACAGGAGATAGATTTAAACCTGTTTGTAAACTTACGCCCTCACCCTAAATCCCTCTCTCTGAGGGAGATGGACTTTGAATTTCCCCTCTCCCAAGGGGAGAGGGGCTAGGGGTGAGGGCGATTAAACCTGTTTCCTGTACTCTCTACTCCTGAAATTTCTACATGATAAATACGAAAATGTCTGGAAACTCGGAAAAATTAGCAGAAACTGGCGAAAGCATTCTTGTTAATGCAGAAAAATCCTCCACGCTAATTGAGGAAACAGTTATTCCTCTACTAGCAGAAAGGGTAGTGGTTAATCCTCAAAAACAAAAATTGGGTGAAGTAATTGTTTACAAACGAATCGTCACTCATGTAGTTGAGGTTCCGGTGCGTCGAGAAACATTGATTGTTGAGCAAGTAGGATCAGAACCCAGATTATTGGCGGAAATTGATCTAACCTCAGGTGAAATATCCAGTGGAGAGTCAATCAGCAACTACGCAGTTAAAAATGGTAAAGGTAGGTTAACCGTCAGTGGTGAATTTGATTCCCTGAGTATTGCTAGTTTACTGTTGAGCGCGATCGCCTTGGAATCTGATCACGGCTGCGATCGGGTAAAATTGGAATTGACAGTAGAAAACGAATTACAACAACAGAAATGTCAGGAATGGATTAACCGTTTTTCCCAAGTTCCATAATTATCTTGGTTAAATTGTTGGATATTGCTCAACATAGATTCCATCCCTGACTGCTAAGAATACATTTTCTTAGTATTCCTCTGGCTCAAATAAAGCTACAATTACAGCACCAAAGGCAAAAGCTCCCACTAAAGGCATAGGACACTTCCAACAATAAGTAGAGATGACAGATAATATAGTAGTAAAAATAGCTGAAGCAAACAATAATGTTTCAGTTCTCGTCATGCCATTTTCTCGTTTAATCGTTCTTAAAACCGTATATGGGATAGGTTCGGGCATAACACCCCCTGGAGGGAAAGCCCAATAGTGATTAGGGCGCTCGACAAATAGATCAGTCCAGCCATTTTCTACACACCAATTCTCGATCCATTGTATGGAATAACGATTAATCATGAGGAATACCAATTGTGGTTGTTTTGCGTTCGTTAAATTTTGTGTATAGATAAAGTAAATAATCTTAAGTTCAACACGGAATTCCCCCTAGCCACCGAACATGGAAGATTTTTGTTACTTTACCTAATAAGGGTGCTATCCCCAAAAAATGCCACCTTATGTAACTCTTGGTTTTGAGCTTCCTACCGGATTCCATTAGTCACTTTCTTAGAATTAATATAAAGCCTAAAAAACAAATCAAAAAGCATACTTCATATAAGTTAATCATCAAAATCCTCGAACAGCATTCACCCCCGTTTTGATTACGAAATATAAAGCATAGCTGGATATATGGTGATAGATCTATGGCGATATATTGAGTTAACGCAATAAATTGTCATAGGTTAAACTAGAGAAAATCGTGAGATGTTAAATAAAGGTTGGCTAATCAACAATGTATTGTCGTCAATTATTAGGATTGATTTTAGGAGTTATTGTTTGGTGTATAGCATCTCCAGCTTTAGCTAGCTGGACACATCCACTATCATTTAGTAACGCAGAATTAGCTAGACATGATTTTTCAGGACAAAACTTGCAAGCGGCTGAATTTTCTAATGCTAATTTAGAAATGACTAATTTTGCCAATGCTGACTTAAGAGGAACTGTTCTCAGCGGTTCAGTTATGACCAAAGCCAATCTGCGGGGGGCTGATTTGACCAATGCTATGCTTGATCAGGTAAAATTGATTGGAGCTGATTTAACTGACGCTATCCTTCTAGAAACTATATTGCTCCGGACTATATTTACTGATGTGAAGATAGCGGGAGCAGACTTTACAGATGCGATTTTAGATAGAGCGCAAATTAAGGAGTTATGTCAAAAAGCCACTGGAGTCAATTCTCGCACTGGCGTATCAACATATGATTCTCTAGGATGTCGATAAAAACTGTAGGTATAATTGGTGGTGGTCAACTCGCTTGGATGATGGGAAATCCAGCCCAGAAGCTAGGAATAAAATTGATTATCCAAACTCCCAGTCCCAAGGATCCGGCTGTGGCGATCGCCCAGGAGACAATTTTCGCAGAGGTGAATGACGCTGCTGCGACATCGGTTTTAGCAGAAAAATGCGATGTGATTACTTTTGAAAATGAGTTTGTCAACTTAGATGAATTGCTTTTGTTAGAAAAACAGGGTATTTGCTTTTATCCCAAATTAGCAACTTTACAACCCCTATTAGACAAGTACCACCAACGCATCTTTTTACAGAATCTAGGTTTACCCGTTCCCCAGTTTTTTGCGAGTGAATCACCAGCGGATATTTTATCCAAACTCCAATACATGGATTTTCCCGTAGTCCTGAAAGCTCGGAGACTTGGCTATGATGGACAAGGTACACATATTGTGCGGGATTTTGCGACTTTAGCCAACTGGTTAAACTTATCCAACTCACCCCAGGAATTCTTGATCGAGGAATTTGTCCCTTTTGTTAAAGAATTAGCCATCATCGCCGCTCGTTCCCTTCATGGAGAAGTCGTGACTTATCCTATTGTGGAAACTGAACAAGAACAGCAGGTTTGTCGGCGAGCGATCGCCCCAGCTGCAATTACTCCAGCACAATCTGGGGAAATTCAGGCGATCGCCCGCGAAATTCTCCACAACTTACAAGCTGTAGGAGTATTTGGGATTGAGCTATTTTTAACCAAAGATGAGAAAGTGCTGATCAACGAAATAGCTCCCCGTACCCATAATTCTGGACATTTTTCCCTCGATGCGTGTGTTACTTCCCAATTTGAACAACACTTGAGAGCCGTCTGTGGTTTACCATTAGGTGGAACTTCATTATATTCCCCTGCTGCTGTGATGGTCAACCTCTTAGGGTATGAAGATGCAGTCAGCGATTATTCACACCAACGTCAAGAATTGGCTAAAATTCCTGACGCGCATCTCTACTGGTATGGGAAGACAGAATCCCGTTGTGGGCGGAAACTCGGACACATTAACGTTTTGTTAGAGCAGCCAAATAGAGATACCATCAACGAAATTATTGATCGCATTGAATCCATTTGGTATCCAGCCAAAAAAACTTGACAAAAATTTTTCCAATTTTAGTACACAAATAGTTTCTTCAGGCTATAATAGCTTATAGTTCTACTGCGACGATTGGTGACTGCTTACAAGTTTTTTGATCTATGTCTTTAAGAAAAAGGGAATTAAACACTTCTTGTGGCAGTAGACCGAGCATGTACTCGGAAACTTTAAACGAGGAAAACCTATTCCCCCCTGGTTAAACCAGGTCATAAACTGAGGTAAAACGGCGTTGCGGTAAACTTTTAAAATTTTAAAATTCCAAAATTCTAAAATTTCCGGCTCCCCAAGTCAAACTAGGGAGCTTTAATTTTTCAGGTATTTTGTGATTAGACTAAATAAATATTGTCCCAACTGTCCCAACTGTCCCAAAATTCACTCCTCTATGCTTCGCACTGTATTAGATAATGGTATTGTAGTTTTAGTAGCAGAAAACCCAGCAGCTGATATTATCGCTGCTAAAGTTTTCGTCCGGGCTGGAAGTTGCTACGAAAATCGGGAAAAAGCCGGTTTAGCACATTTACTCTCAGCTGTGATGACCAAAGGTTGTCAAGGGTTATCGAGTCAGGAAATCGCCGCAAGAGTCGAGTCTGTAGGGGCTAGTTTAAGCACAGATGCTGTTTATGATTACTTTGTTCTGTCTATGAAGACCATAACTCTGGATTTTGCGGAAATCTTAACATTAGCTGGACAGATTTTGCGATCGCCCACTTTCCCAGAGAATCAAATTGAACTAGAAAAGAAAATAGCATTACAAGACATTCGCTCCCAAAAAGAGCAACCCTTCAGTTTAGCATTTGAGCAAATCCGCCAAGCCATGTACCAAGAACACCCATACGCCATGTCGGTTTTGGGGAATGAGACTAGTATGAGCAATCTGACTCAGGCGGATTTACAGCAATATCATCAAACCCATTTTCGTCCAGATACCACCGTAATTAGTATTGCGGGAAGAATTACGACAGAAGCTGCTCTAAAATTAGTCACAGAAATCTTTGGTGATTGGGAAGTACCCGCTGCTAGTCCACCGGTACTGGAATTACCAGAAATTCCCATAGCGCCAAAACATTGTCGCAAATCCTTCAGTACCCAACAATCCATCGTCATGCTGGGTTATATGGGACCATCTGTGAACACTCCAGAATATGCTGCTCTCAAAGTAATTTCTTCTTATTTGGGAAATGGTCTTTCTAGTCGCTTATTCGTCGAATTACGGGAAAAACGGGGATTAGCTTATGAAGTCTCAGCTATCTACTCAACTCGCTTATTTCCCGCTTCATTTATAGTTTATATGGGTACTGCGTCTGAAAATACCAATGTGGCGATCCAAGGATTACACCAAGAAGTTAAATTTTTGGGCGATCGCGAGTTATCAGCAGAAGTTATCCAAACAGCCAAAAACAAAATTCTCGGACAGTACGCTTTGGGTAGACAAACCAATGGACAAATTGCTCAATTGTATGGTTGGTATGAAACTTTGGGACTAGGAATAGAATTTAGCGATCGCTTCCCTTTGCTAATTGCTCAAGTCACGCCTCAGGATGTATTAGCAGCAGCTTGTAAATATTTGCAAGCACCTTATTTATCTTTAGTTGGTCCTGAAGAAATTATTAACTTAGCCTCTTTGTATTAATAGAGCAGGGAACTCTCTTGACACTTCACCCTACTTTGCGCAGCAGGGTGAATGATAAATATTGTTATTGACCTACTTAAGCAACAACTAACATGGACGAAAAAGGTTGAAGTAAAATTCCTAAAATGACATCAACTTGTTTAATATAATATTCTATCTGATCGATATAAACAGTATTACCTTCTAAAAATAGAAACTTCCAATTAGTTCCACTTGTAACACAACCATAAATCCGGATAATCTCGTTACCTTCGCTACAATTAAACAACTGAGATGCAAACATTGCTGCTATACACTGACCAAGACCACCAATAATATCTTCTTTTTTGGCTTCCACTAATATAATTACCGGAGCTGTAATCAGAAGTTGTTCTGGGGAACCACTAATAATATAATCACAGAATCCTTCTAGACCTCTTGCTGGTTCAACATTAAATTCGTTCCCGGAAAAAAGGGAAACTTTATTCTTGAACAATTTTTTGACTTCTGCTAAAACCGGTGCGATTAAGAATTCTGACCTAGCTTTTTCAGTTGAGATGGATATTGCTAAAGGAATATAGTCAGTAAGTAGATTAGTTAAAGCGATAGATGGAGATACTGGTTTAGTGTCAGCAAATAAATTGTGGCTTTCATCTAAGATTAAGTCCAAATCTTTTTTGACTTTTTTTAAGGTAAAATCACTATAAGCCATTCTCGACCTCATAAAACTCGGTATGGGGGAAACTCATTCCATTGAGGGCTGGGTTACTGACACCTAAATTATATCTAATTTTTAAAAGTTTTACCAGAAACCTTACCGCCCTCTTCTTGCTAATTATATTATGAGATTGTTAAGCATGGTCTACATCCATTTATTAGGAGATCATAGCGTCATAAGTCATACTATATCACCCTCAGCGTCAACAGGATCAAATAAAATACTTCTGAGCATTAATAAATCATATTCAAAATTAATTATGCTTGCTTATGCGTAGTTCCTCTGATCGCTATATAGAATTGAAGCTGAAATCTTCTCATCCTCAGCTACTAGAAGGGCTAGACCAGCTAATAAAATTAGGTTTAATATCCGACGATCAAGTAAAAAGTTTATGTAGACAGCATCTTGTCTGTTATTTGAAGTTAGAACCACAAGCAGAACAAAAAACTAGAAATGAGCCACAAGCATTACCTAGAAAAAAGCTAATTGCTACTCTACCTCCATCAACTTTAGCACCATCCAAACCTAATTTCCTGATTTCCATATTACAGTCATTAGGAGAGGAGTTGAGTGTCCGGTGGTTATTGTTTTTGGGTTTATTTTTGGTAGTTATCTCCTCTGGATTATTAGCAGCTAGTCAATGGCAAAATTTTCCAGTTATCGGACAATATGGCGTTTTATTACTTTATACTTTGGGATTCTGGAGATTAAGTTCTTGGATCGGTCAGCAAAATAATCTCAGGTTAACTACTCAAACATTGTCATGTGTCACCTTGCTGCTCGTACCTGTAAACTTCTGGGCGATGGATAGTTTTGGATTATGGCAAAATTCGCTAAATTGGATTTTTGTAGCGATCGCCAGTCTGATACTTTCATTTACTACAATTATACTCTGTAAAAATTCCGCTAGTCTACTGAATTTTCCGGCGGGAAAATTACCTTTGGTAAATATCCTCTCGTTGAGTTATCTACATTGGGGATGGAAATTACCAGGATTTCCCTTGTTTGCTGCTTATTCCGCCATGATAGTCACAACTATCATTACTATACGTATAAATATTCAGCAGAAGTCCAAGTTATCAGAAACAGAGGATGGAACCAATTTTAGCGGAGTTTACTTAGGTTTAATTATTTACGCTTTACTGTTAATCTTAACCAGAGCTATTTTTAGTGCTGGAGTACATGGAACTCAGTTGAGTTTGGCTATAGGTGTTTGTGGCTGGTTAGTCACTTGGGTTTCCCAAACTCCACCAGCAAAAATTAACAGTTCCCCAACTTCAGGCTCTATCTGGGGAATTGTTGGTGGAATATTGCTTTTTTCGGGTTGGTTTCTGGGGATAATCAATCAGCCTTTACAAGCAATCATAGTCACTGGGTTAATTTTACAGTTTTTCAGTTATCGTTTATTCACCTATAATTTAAAATCTGACCTTACAGCTATCTTCTTTATTGGCTTACAGACAGCTTGGTTGGGTTGGCGATTAATTCCTACACCAGTACAACAATTCGCTATTCATACAGTTACTGCTATAACTAATTCCCAACATACTCCTGGGGCGATATTTGGTATTGTTCTATTTCCTTACGTATTTCTCACATTAGGTTTTACCCATTATCTCCATTCGATCAGTAAAAGCAAGTTAGCAGTTTATGGCGATCAACTGGCGTTAATTTTAGGGATATTGCTCACAGGTATTACGTCATTTAATCCGACAGTGCGATCACTCAATCTAATTCTATCTACCACAACTCTGGTTTACATCACTCAAAAGCGATACTCTTCCCAAACTTCTTTAGTATATTTGACCCACATTACAGGATTACTCACCCTGGTTTCTCTGATTAACTGGTTTTTACCCCATCTGAATTATCCCATCTGGGCGGGAATTTTGTTAGGACTGATGGTAATAGAATGGGTATTTATTACTAGGAGAGAAATTTGGCAAAGTAGTGCTTGGTATGTTGGTTGGGCGTTATCTATCATTAGTTACTTGTTACTGTTAAATAACAACATTACTTCCAATCATCATATTCCAGGAATTAGTGCGGGAATTATTAGTGCGGGAATTATTTGGTTAACCACACCTATCACCATCACAGCTTTAGCGAATCGCACAGGGGAACAAAATCGCACTAGAAATATTGACCTGAGTATTGCATGTATAATTATAGCCCAATTCCTCACTTTCGGATTACCCATAAATAGATTAATTGGACTGGCTGTAGGTACGATTTTGATGATGGTAAATACACGCTATTTAAAAAACGAATTATCAGCATTAATCACAATTGGCTACGGCTTAACCTTTTTAGGAGCTGTACTATGGAATTATCAATCTACGCTTCTACTATATTGGATGATAGTAGGAGCTATGACTATTCTGAGTTTATGGATAGGAAGAACATTACTCTTACGCCAAAATAATCAATTAGCTGGAATTTATGCTGTCGCATCTGATCAGTGGGCGATCGCTCTTTGTGCTTGCGAGTTACTAAGTATAACATTCCACTCCGTGCAAATTTATCAAGGAACTGGGTCAGCGGAATTTTTCTATTTCATCGCTACGACAATTACCCTGGTAGCAATTATCTATCGTACTTGGCAACAACCACAAAATTGGGCTTTCTACATTATAGGTTTATGTTTAGAGTTGTTAATTGCAGAAGCAGTAGGATTTGGTGGACATTCCCTAATTAAGTTAGCCATAGCTAATATTGCTCTAGGATTAACATCACAACTATTTGTGGAATGGTGGACACAAAAATATAATTTACAAAATTTACCTAATAGCTTCTATGTTTTCCCTATTTTATATAGTGTACTCAGCATCATCTTCCGATCTACCACCTTTACTCATTGGACAGGTTTGTGTTCTTTAGGAGTCGCGTTAGTTTTCGTGAGAGTTGGTAGCAGGAACACAGCGCTTAAGGGTTTACTTTACTTAGGTATTATTGGTATATCCATATCCCTTTATGAACTATTACTTTATCAAATATTTCAATCTCATGGCGGAACTTTTGCTGATGGATTAATTGCGATGTCAGCTTTAGGAACCATGATCCTGTATGCTTACCGCATTTTTAATCCTTGGCTTGTTAACTATTTTTACCTCAGTCATTCAGCACTCGCATATATTGCTCATTTTCATTGGTTTTGGAGTAGCTTTTTATTTACTACTGCTATAGTCACCCCCATCAAATTTAATCTATACCTAGCCATAGGAACAGGATTGTTACTAGTTTGTTATGCAATTTGGCAAGCTAGAGAATATCGAGAACCTACTTCAGCAGTTAAATTCAAGATTACATCAGACGAAGTTTGGATTTATTTGGGCTTATTACAAGCAGTTATTTTAGGGATTTATTCCCAAAATATCCCCTTAGCCAGTTCGATCACCCAATACTTACTACCTTGGAGAGGAGCGATCGCCTCTGTTGTCGCTTATGTACTTTATCTCGTTCCTTGGACAAGTTTAGGCTGGTCAACAACCCCTTGGCGAAGAGTTGCTTATATTTTACCATTATTCTTCATTTGGCAAACTTGGTCCCAAATCTATTCCATCAACTTGATCATTATTGCTATATATTATAGCCTCTTGGCTAAACTAACTGCAAAATTACGTCTTACCTATATTAGTGTAATTTTATGCGATTGGGTGCTATTCCACTGGTTCTATGATTTTCACCTCACCCATAAATTATGGTATACTACACTTATTGGATTATCGTTGTTATTCGTTGCTCAAATAGATGAGCAATTCCAACAAAACAATTCTAGAGGAACTCGCCACTTTCTCAGAATTATCGGTACAGGTTTGATTTGTGGTTCAGCGATATTCTATGACCATAGCCTCCCACTTATACCCGGAATTTTCAGCTTGATTGCCATTTTTGCTGGACTAGGTTTACGAGTGAGAGCCTATCTGTACGTTGGTACAACTACATTTTTCCTAACAAGCATCAATCAATTAGTCATTTTCAGCCAGGAATATTCATTGCTGAAATGGGCGATCGGGTTGCTAGTTGGCATTTTACTAATTTATATTGCAGCCAATTTTGAAACTCGCCGTACCCAAATAATTACCCTAGCTCGTAGCATCGGTGAGCAATTACGGACATGGGAATAAACAATGGTGTATTTCCACCGACACTCAAGACTTTCCTTATGCATTTTGACAAAATAGTTTACGTCAAAAAGATGCTCATTTATCTCTTCCCTGAGCGATAATTACTACTAGTGTAGTAAAGCCATCATTTTCTGTAATCACACAACGTAGTTTCTCTGAATCACTATGGATATAAACACACAAATAATAGAGTTTTATTTGGGAAACATCCCAGATAATCGAGGTCGCACACTGGAACAGATATGGAAAAAGCACCACCAATGGTTAGAAGCCACGCATGATTATATACAGTGGTTATTTCCATTAACAAAAAGGAGCCAATTTAATACTAACGCGCCAATTTTAATAGCATCGGATATACAAAAATTTCAAGCAAGTGAAGAATTAAGAAATAGATTGGCTCAATCTTTAAATTTGATGCTTGATTTTTACGGTTTATCCTGTGAAGAAAATGAAGTTGGCGTAGCTAGTATTAGGCTATCCAAAACATTTCCAGAACGTAAGCAAGTTTGGCTTCATTGGGGAAATCATAATCATCTTCGTATTACAAGAATCCTCAAAAGTCTCAAATTATTGGGACTAGAGGTTCATGCTCAAGCGTTTTTCAAGTGTTTAGAGCAAATATATTTAGCAGAAAGAGATCAAATCACAACTCTCACCTATTCTCTTTGGCAAGAAGCTGTAAAATAAATGACTGTCTAGATAAGTAAAAATTTCCTGTCGATAAGATAAACAATATTGAATATCTTATCCAGCAAAGATTACCACTTTGCAGTACTGCAGTACTATAAAATAAAAAGCCGTAAATTGCATATAAATACTTACGGAATTACCTACTTATTTTGGTGAACAACAATTGGAATAATCTCTATCTTTAGGAGGAGGAAAAAGACCCTGGCTGACAATTACTATTAAATTATTCATCCAACAGTCTTTTTCCTCTGGTTAATGCATTCAAAGAGGAAAGTTGTTGGACGCATATCCTCTCCCCTTAGGGCCGTGCGGCTCTGGGGGGAGAGGCTTTGGCTTTTTTAAAGGTGACAAATATAAAGACTCTACCGTCATTTCTGTTCTATCTAATAATGTAGCTTGGGAAGATCGCCCCACTTCTATTTCAATTTTCTTAAGTCCTAATTCTTGAGGTAATACATTACCAAAGGTTTTATTTCCGCATTTACCATCGTAACTAATGACAAATGCTATTCGCCTTTGATTTAACTGATCAAGGGCTGAAGTAAGTTCATTAAAATCAATTCCTGAAAAATATCTTCCATCCCTTTCTCCGCATACTCCTTGATAAGGAGGATCGAGATAAACGAAATCGCTGCTTTTCATTTTGGCTAAAACTTCTTTATAGTCCCAGCAGGTAAATTGACATTTACCCCGCAAAAGACAAGCAACTCCCTCTATATTTCTCTTCATTGTTTCGGGCTGAGTTCCCTTACGTCTTTTATCGGGACTTTGATTAAAGTAACCTTGGGTATTATATCGAATAGCTCCCTTGACGCATCTAGCCAATAAATACAAAAAAAGCTTGGGATCGTGAGTTTTATTGAACTTTTCTCTAACCTCCAAGTAATGACCTACAGAATCTTCATGCTGTTCATTCCATAAACATCTGTACCCATGAATTATTTCATCAGGGTTTTCTACAATTAGCTCTAGTAGCTCCATCAATGGCTTGTTGAAATCATTTAACCAAAAGTTCTGAGAAATAGATTGAGCAGCAACAGCAATGCTGACAGATCCAGTTCCAGCAAAAGGCTCAACAAATCTCTCTATCTTATTAGGTAGTAACTTCAGAATCTCAGATGCAAGTTTCCTCTTACTACCTTGGTATTGAATAGGATGCGGTAGGCTAACCATCTCAATAGCATAAACATTTAAGCTTCATTAGTTTATCATGTAATTTAGATAATTTCATGTAAGTGGCGCTTTCTCACTACTTTTTTCAAGATGTTATTCTTAGCCAGATTTCCTAAATATGCTTACTGATCATTTATAGGTCATTTTCAGCGTTTTTTCTATTGAACGAACACGCTGAAATATCTCTATTAGCTCATGGGATCTAGTTTTTCGCTGTGTTAATATATTCTCCAAACTTGTTAAATACTCAATATCTGGGTCGTCAACTAAAGCTGTTTGAGCGGCTTGTAAAAGCTGATTTGCTTGCATAAAAATCTCATCATTGTCAAAACCAGATTTAGCAGAAGTTTTATGTAAATCAATGTCTGGTACTGTAGCTCTACCTAGTAAACTTTTATCCAAGATTAACCCTTTTAACAGCGCTAATAAACATGCGTAGATATGAAAATCATCACAACTATCACAAGATTTAAATTCAATACGACCAACTTCAGCCGGAATGCGAGCAATTTTGGTTAATGATGGTGTACTCTTAATCCTTTGTTCTTCCCGCTCAACAAAAACAAGTGTAGCTGGTCTTTTACCATTTCTAATAAATGTTCGGACTGAAAGACCTGACCATAAGTTACCATTATAAAAAGGTGAACTGTAAGTAAATGGGATAATGTAAGGACTATAATAAGTCAGTTTTCTCCCTATATCAATCAAGTCCTCTACAGATAAATTGGCTAAGGAAATATTTAAATCTGGACCGCAAGTCACCATGTAAATATTCGCAGTTTGTTCATCAGGATAAACCTGTAGAAGTTTCATTTCATAATCATTTAATGGTGGATTTGGGATAAAGACAGTATTATACGGGTCAATACTGGTCAATACTGGTAAAAAACCGAAATTACCAGCTACTTCCCGCAGTAATTGGAAATTCCTGGTTAACTCATCGATCGCTCCTGCAATACTAGAGTGTATTGTTGTTCTAATTTCAATACCTTTAGGTACACAGTCAATTAATCGACCTGAATGATCAAATCTTTCAAAACCTTCTATATACCAACGTTTTCGTCTAATTCCAGAATCCCCCATATGTAATTGGAGACTGTCCTGGGGGTATATAGGTAGCTGCGCGATAATTTGGTCGAAATCCGCAAATTTTGTCCGGGAGAAATCCGCAAACTTTCCCTCGAAGTTGAGGAAAACTACTTCATGTTCAATCCCAAAGGAAAACAAATGATTAGCCATAAATTTTTGCACTTGATAATTATAGGATTTTATCTAGCTTCAAGTCAGTCCCAGGTTTAATTTTAGTCTTATCTACTTAACCTGGATTTAACTGTATAAAATTACCATAGGAATTAGTTGTGTATACTAGAAATATAGGGAGGTATAAACATGACAGTCACTCCGAAATCTTTCTCTAGTAACGAACAAATTGTTGCTTGGTTGCGTGGATTACTCACCATTGCTTGGGCTGATGGCAATTTTGACGCTAATGAACAGCAAATAATTGCTGATATCGTTAAAACTGAATTAGCGCCCTGCATTAATTGGCAGTCATTCGATGTAATTTCACCAGCAGAACTAGCCCAGATCTTGGGAAAAGGTACTCCTCTGGCAGAAAATTTCATCCGGACAGCAATCATGGTGGCGATCGCTGACGGGACATATTCTGGGAGCGAAGATCAGCTTTTACACCAAATGTGTCTAGCATTAACCATCCCAGAAAATCTGATCGATGCTTTACGTCACACCTTGGAAGACCCCCATGAATCAGAAAAATCTGGCCGAGCGATCGCCTTTCCAGATGCACTAAAAATAGTCCGCAATTGGCTGGATGGGCTAGAAATTCACGACCCGCGAGTTGCGAGATTCTTATGTAAAATGATACCTGCACAATGTCCATTTGCCAGAGATGTCACTTTATTCGGACACAAGGTAGTCCATATTCCACCATTGTGCAAGATTAATCCTTTATACGAGGAACTAGTCAGCTTACGCTTCCGCGCCCTTTCCTACTTAGCAGACGAATGTGGTGAAGATGTGGCAGCATATATTTAGTGAAGCCATAAATTAGAAAAAATGCAGTTCATTGACCAATCAGTGATTGAAGTAGAATCCGGTAAAGGTGGCGATGGGATCGTCGCCTTTCGCCGGGAAAAATACGTCCCCGCAGGTGGACCATCTGGTGGTAACGGCGGAAAGGGTGGCGCAGTTATTTTCATAGCGGTGGAAAAATTGCAAACCCTCTTAGACTTTCGTTATAATCATCTGTTTAAAGCTGAAGATGGCGAGCGTGGTGGTCCGAATAACTGTACTGGTGCTGGAGGGAAGGACTTAATTATCCAAGTTCCTTGTGGTACCGCTATATATGACGCGGAAACAGACGCTTTGATTTGCGATCTGACTCAACTCGAACAAACTTATCGAGTCGCAGAAGGTGGAAAAGGCGGTTTGGGAAATCAACATTTCTTGAGTAACCGTAATCGCGCTCCAGAATACGCCCTTCCTGGATTACCAGGAGAAAAGAAGATATTACGTCTAGAGTTAAAGTTACTGGCGGAAGTGGGAATTATTGGATTACCAAACGCGGGTAAGTCTACTCTCATTTCCTCTTTATCAGCCGCACGTCCCAAAATTGCTGATTATCCTTTTACTACCCT
>Ga0116228_10000067_pt1 | contig 60225 bp, 50 predicted proteins | sample S1TSphfallax_2_FD_89694 | JGI IMG/M metagenome (GOLD analysis project Ga0116228, IMG submission 89694) | Host-associated microbial communities from peat moss isolated from Minnesota, USA - S1T2_Fc - Sphagnum fallax MG | ecosystem: Host-associated > Plants > Peat moss > Unclassified | place...
CCGCTCGCCTTCATGCGCGGCCGCTCGCTCAACGACTCCTTCGTCATTCTCGACGAGGCGCAGAACACGACCAACGAGCAGATGAAGATGTTTCTGACCCGCATCGGCTTCGGCTCGAAGGCGGTCGTCACGGGCGACATCACGCAAGTGGATCTGCCGAACTCCAAACAGTCCGGTCTGCGCACGGTCATCGAAATTTTGCGCGGCGTGCGCGGCATCGCCTTCACGATGTTCACGTCCCGCGACGTCGTGCGTCACCCCTTGGTGCAGCGTATCGTCCAAGCCTACGAGGCGCATACGCCCGATCCCAAGGTCTGAGCGCGCGACTTGCGGGCGCGGCTGCAACTCGACGTGACCTACTCGGCGCGGCGCCCCTGGGCGCCGACGGTCCGGGAGTTGCGCGCGTGGGCCCTCGCGGCCCTGGCCGCGCGCCGCGAGTCTTCTGTTGCACTCGACGTGCATGTCGTCGGCAGCTTGCGCAGCCGCGGTTTGAACGCCCGCTATCGCGGCAAGGACCGGCCGACCAACGTGCTGTCCTTCGCCGGCGCGGGCACGAGTCCGCAGGGACGCAGGCACATCGGCGAACTCGTCATTTGTGCGCCGGTCGTCGCGCGCGAGGCGCGCGAGCAGGGCAAGACGCTCGCGCAGCACTGGGCTCATATGACGGTCCACGGCGTGCTGCACTTGCTTGGCTTCGACCACGAACGCACCGCAGAGGCCCGCAAAATGGCCGCGACCGAGGTTCAAATCCTTGATCGGCTTGGGTTTTCCGACCCGTACCTGTGATCTAGTATCCTGCTGGCCCATGTCTGAACAACCACATGGCGGCACTGGCCGCTGGTTAAAGCGAATCACGAAGTCGATGTCGGGCGAGCCCCGCGATCTCGCCGAATTCATCGAGGACCTGCGCCAGGCGAGCGAGCGCGGGCTGTTCGATGGCGATGCGCTGGTCATGCTCGAAGGCGTGCTCGCGGTCGCCGACATGCAAGTTCGCGACATCATGGTACCGCGCTCGCAAATGGTCTTCGTCCTGCGCGACGAGTCGCCCGAGCGCCTGGTAGCACTGGTCGTCGAATCGGGGCACTCGCGCTTTCCGGTGATTGGCGAGGATCGCGACCAGATCTTGGGGATCCTCCTCGCGAAGGACTTGCTGCGCCTGCAGGCGGCGGGCGAAGAGCCTTTCGAGATTCGCGAATACATGCGCCCGGTCGTGTTCGTACCGGAGAGCAAGCGGCTCAACGTGCTGCTCAAGGAGTTCCGGCGCAGTCACAACCACATCGCCATGGTCGTCGATGAGTACGGCGGAGTCTGCGGCCTGGTCACGATCGAGGACGTCATCGAACAGATCGTCGGCGAAATCGACGACGAGCATGACGTCGAGGACGATCAGACGATCCGCAAGGACGGCGCCCGCGAGTTCACCGTCCATGCGCTGACCTCGATCGCCGATTTCAACACGTTCTTTGGCACCGATTTCCCCGACGAAGAATTCGACACCATCAGCGGCCTGCTGATGCAGGAATTCGGTCGTCTGCCCCGGCGTGGCGAGACGATCAAGGTCGGCGGCCTGATTTTCCGGATCGTACGCGCGGATCGGCGTCGCATCGATCTGTTGCGCGTGACCACACCCACGGACATCGACCCACCGAAAAAAGACGAGTCCGATTCTTGAGCGTAAGCGGTCGCGGCGCCTGGGCCGCGTTGTCCTCCCGGCCGCTCGTGCGCTTGGCTGTAGCCTTTGCGATCGGCGCGACGATGAATCTTGCGTTCGCGCCCTTCGGCTGGTGGCCCGTGGCCTGTCTCGCCCCGGCCGCTTTGTTCTTGATCATTCGCGGCCTGCCGCCGCGGCGGGCTGCGGCCGTGGGTGCGGCCTTCGGCGCCGGGCTGTTCGCGTTCGGTACCTACTGGATCTACACCTGTTTTCACGGTTACGGGGGCGTGCCGATCTGGTTGACGCTGTTCCTGCAAGCCGGGCTCGTCGCGCTGATGTCGTGCTACTCGGCAGTGCTGTGCTACTGCGCGAATCGGTTCTGGCTCAAAGGCGGGCCGGCACGGGATTGGCTCGTGCTGCCGGCTCTGTGGGTCTTGCTCGAGTGGCTGCGCGGTTGGCTGTTCAGCGGATTTCCGTGGCTGTCACTGGGCTACGCTTTTCCCGATGCGCCCCTGGCCGCGTGGGCGCCGCTATTCGGTGTCTATGGCATCACCTGTGCCGCGGCCTATGCGGCCGTGGCGCTGACGGTGCTCGTTTCGGCCGGCGTCGCGCGCACGCGCCGCCTGGTCGCCGCCGGGGTCATCGCGATCGTATTCTTGCTTCCGATCGGCGCATCGCGGATCGCATGGACGCAACCGTCGGGACCACCCATTCCGATCGCTGCGGTGCAGGGTAACGTTTCGCAGGATCAAAAATGGCAGGCCGACAATCGCGACGCGACGATTGACCGCTACTCGCAGCTCACGAGAGAAGCCTGGGGGGCGCGCTTGATCGTCTGGCCCGAATCCGCGTTGCCGGTGCTGGCGACCAGCATTCAGAGCTACTTGCAGGCGTTGCGCACCGCAGGCCGTGGGCACGATGCGGATTTCGCAATCGGCTTGGTCAATTACGACGCAACCACGAACAGATATTACAACGGCGTGCTCGTGCTCAGCGAGTCCGGCGGCTGGTACTACAAGCGCCACCTCGTGCCCTTTGGCGAGTATTTCCCCGTGCCCTCGTTCGTGCGTTCGTGGATGCGGCTCATGAGCCTGCCGTACGACGACATATCGCCGGGCGCCGACCAACAACCCGCGCTGACGGCCGCGGGACAAAAACTCGGACTCACGATTTGCTATGAAGATTCCTTCGGCAGCGCGCAGTTGCCGGCGCTGCGCCAGGCGACTCTGCTGATCAACGTGACCAACGACGCGTGGTTCGGAGATTCGACCGCGCGACACCAGCACTTGCAGATCTCGCGGCTGCGCGCGCTCGAGGCCGGCCGCTACTTGATCCGTGCGGCCAACGACGGCATCACGGCCGTCCTCGATGCACGTGGCGAAGAGATCGCCGTGCTGCCCGAGTTTCAGGAAGGCGTCCTGCGCGCCGACGTCCGGCCGATGACGGGGCTCACCCCGTATGCGCGCTGGGGCAACTATCCCGTCTTGCTGTTCTGCTCCTCGCTGCTGGCCTGGGCGGCCTGGCGCCGCCGCCGCGGCGTCTGAGCGTGCGCGCTCCTCAGGCAGTCGTGTTGATCGTGCCGCCGAGCGCGCTCACGGAACTTGTCCCGCTGCCCTGCAGGTCGCTCAAGAAGTTGTTCAAGAAGGACTGCAAGGCCGCGGTTCCCGTCGAGCCGGTGCTGCTCGAACTCGCGGTACCGGCGGCGCTCGCGCTCGTCGCGCCGGCGGTCGTCGCCGCGCTTGCCGAACTTGCCGCAGCGGTGCTGCTCGCGCTGCCGCCCGTCAAGGCGCCGATCAGGTTATTGAATTGCGTATTGAGCGTCGACAGCGTGCTCGAGGACAGACCCGAGGACCCGGTCGAGCCACTGAGCTCCTGACTCGCCGCGACGTCGGTGATCAGGGTCTTCAAGGCGCTGATCAAACCTTGCTGTGCATACTGGCCGATCGCGGCGGCGTTGCCGGAACCGCTCCCGCTGGAGGTCGTCGTGGCGTCAGTCGTGGGCGTCGTCGAACCCGTGCTCGAGGATGCGACCGTGCCGGTAGCCGTCACCGTACCGGTGCCGCTCGCCGTCGTGCCGGCGGTGCTCGGTGTGGTGGTGCCGCTGCCGTCCGCCGCGTTCGCGCGCTCGCTGTCGCGGGCCTGACCGCCAGCTTGGCGCAGAGCGCCAAACAAGTCATGCAGAAAAGACTGCAAATCTTGTCCGACCGTCGCGCTCGAAGCCGTGTCGCTCGAGGCCGTGCTGCCGCTCGTACCCGTCGCAGTAGTTGTGCCGGTCGAAGTCGCGGCGGCCGCGGTAGCCGCGGTACCGGCGGCAGTCGATGCGCTGGTCGATGAGGCAGTCGTCGCTTGCGCCGTGGCCTGCGTCAGTGCCGCCAGCAGGGCCGAGATCAGAGTGCTGGGCGCGCTGCTGCTGCTGTTGGAGCCGCTCGCGGAACCGGAACTCGGTGCGCCCCGCTCGCCGCCGCCGGGGTGGCCACCGCGTCGGTCGACGGGGCGAACTTGACTCACGACCGCGCTGGAGCTTGCGGCCTGACTGAGACTCGAGATACTGCTGTTTGACATAAACACGGTCCACGTCTGATTGATCGATGGCAGGGATGTCGGCAGTTCGCGTCTTTCCTTGAGCCGCGCCGCGAGTATTTGGCACAAAACCTGCTTGATCTACGGCAGAGCAAGCCGGGCGCGCCGCGCGCTGCGGTGTTTGCCTCCAACGAGGACCCAGAATGCAGGATTCAGGCGTTTGCACCATGAGCGCGGCGGCAAACCTAAGCCTCCGTCGTGCGCGTCGACGGCAAGACTTTGCCGCCGCTCCAGCCAACGATCTTCAGTCATAAGGAATTACCATGTCTTTACACGCGATCACTTCGTCCATTGCCCAGACCGGACTGCTGCCGCAGGTCAACTTCGGGGGTTCGCCGAAGAAGAAATCCAACGCCGCGGATGCGGCGGGGTCGGACGCCAGCAGCATCGGCCAGATCCCCGTCGGTACGGGTCAAAACCTGCTCGCAAACGCCTTGCAGGCCCTGGAGCAAGCCGTTGGCGCACAAGCGGGTGCGACGGCAGCGACCGCGACGGGCGTGGCGGGCACGAGCGGCACCGGCGGCACCAGCGCCGTTGCCGCGGCGACGAGCGCGCAGGCGAGCGTATCCGGCGCAACCGCGGGCAGCGGTGCCGCCACAACGTCGCCGCTCGCGACGGATCTGCAAGGTTTCCTGCATTCCTTGTTCTCGGCCTTGCGTCAGGACAGTACCAGCGCCGCCTCGAGCGCAGCGACCGCGGGCACGGCCTCCGGCACGACGGCGGCCGCTGGCACGACGGCGACCGCGGTCGCGGCCACGACAAGCTCGGGCGCGAGTCAGTACCAGGGCAGCCTCGTTTCTTCGCTGCAAACGCTGATCCAACAGCTGAGCGGCGGCGGCACGGCCACACAGGCCACGGCCAACCTCTCCAACTCGTTCAACGGTCTGGTGCACGGCCTGAGCGCGAGCACCGCTGCTTCGGGCACCGGCGCGGCCGTGGGCGGGGCAGCGGCAACGGCGGGTGGTGGTGCAGCCACGGCCTCGACGTCGCAGCTCACCAGTTTCCTCAATGGTCTTCTGCAGAAAATCCAAAGCAACGGGTCGCAAGCGCCGAGTTTGCTCGGCGCGCATGTAAACGCCAACGTGTAGCGACCTCGCGGGTCTATCGGTACGATGGACCCGTCATGTCCAAATCACCCCGGCCGAGATCGGCGGCGCACTTCGGCGTCAATATTGTCGCGATGCTCGCCGGCACGTCGACGATGGCCGCACTGGCGCATTGGCAGCTCGGCTTTTTCGATGCCGTGGAGATCGTGCTGATGAGTGGAGCGGCCGTGGGCGTTTCGATCACGGCCGGGGAATGGTGGTGGCGGCGTCGCTCGCCGGCACCGCGCGACAGCGGTTTCGAGGCGCCGCCTTCGCAGCGTATCGATCCGGCCCGCGTCGCGACCCGACTGCTCGGCTTGCTCGCGACTTTTGCGGCGATTGCGTTCCTCTATTGGCTCTTTCCGGAGTATCACGGCAGCTTCTATGCGCCGTATTGGCGCTTCTTGCGCTTGCTCGCACCGCTTGTCGCGCCGGCGGCGATCGTCTACTTCGCCTGGACCGACGCGCGACTCAGCGAACCGCGGGATACGTATTGGCGCATCGGACGCTGCCTGGTGGGGCGTTTCGCGGATCGGCCCGCGTTCGTCCCACTGCGCGCGCACGCCCTAGGTTGGCTCGTGAAGGCGTTTTTCCTGCCGCTCATGGTCGTCTATGCGCGAGATCAGGTAAACGACCTCGCACATGTGCTCGGCGGGATCGCGAGCACGGGCTTGACCGCCAACCTGTACCCGCTGATGTTCCGCCTCGGCTATTCGGTCGACCTGCTGTTTTGCGTCGTCGGCTATGTGTTGACGCTGCGTGTGCTCGACTCGCAGATCCGCAGCACCGATACGACCGTCGCCGGATGGCTCGTGGCCCTGGTCTGCTACCAGCCGTTTTACTCGGTGATCGGCACGTATTATCTGGCGTACAGCGAGTCCGACGATTGGGCGAGGCATTTCAGTACGCTGCCCAATCTGGGCGATGCCTGGGGCTTCACCATCCTTGGCCTCGTGATCATCTATGGTCTGTCGACGGTCGCATTCGGCCTGCGCTTCTCCAATCTGACCAACCGCGGCATCATCACCAGCGGCCCGTACCGCTACATGAAGCATCCTGCTTATTTCAGCAAGAACCTCAGTTGGTGGCTGATCTCGATGCCGTTCCTGAGCACCGCGGGGCCCGACACCGCGCTGCGCCACTGCCTGTTGCTCGGCTTGCTCAATGGCGTGTACTACCTGCGCGCGAAAACCGAGGAGCGGCATCTCGGAGCGGACCCCGCCTACCTCGCCTATGCCGCGTGGATCGCCGAGCATGGGCTCATCGCCCGTGTGCGGCGCTCGCTCTGGGTGCTGGCCCCGAAGCGCGCCAAGTACGGCCCGCAATGACTCGGCTTGCGCTCGTAATCTTGACGGCCGCTGTTGCGGCGTCGGCGCATGCTGCCGCGGAACAGCCGGCGGCGCTCGATCCCGCGGCCGCGGCCCGGTTCGCAGGCCTTGCGCTGAAGTGCTTGCATCTCGAGTATCCCAACCATATTTCACAGACCCTCGACAGCGACGCCGACGCGCGGCCGCCGCGCGAGTTGACGCCGGCCTTCTACGGCTGCTTCGATTGGCATTCCGACGTGCACGGTCACTGGCTGCTCGTGCGGCTGCTGCGGTTGAATCCCCAGGCGAGCTTTGCGCCGCAAGCGCGCACGGAACTGGCGCGCAGCTTCACCGCCGCCAACATCGCCGGCGAGCTGGCTTATTTGAGGCGGCCGGACCGCGCCTCCTTCGAGCGGCCCTATGGCCTTGCGTGGCTGCTGCAGTTGGCGGCCGAGCTGCGCGCCTGGGACGACCCGGATGCACAGGCGTGGTCGCAGGCGGTGCTGCCGCTCGAGACCGAGGTGGCCGCACGACTGAAGACGTGGATACCGAAGCTGCATTATCCGATCCGCGTCGGTGAACACGATCAGACCGCATTCTCCTTCGGCCTGATTTGGGATTGGGCGGGAGTCGCCGGCGACACGCAAATGCGGGAATTGCTGACCGACGCGGCGCGGCGGTTCTATCTCGGGGATCGTGATTGTCCCGTGCGCTTCGAGCCCTCGGGCGAGGATTTTCTCTCGCCCTGTCTCGGCGAAGCCGACTTCATGCGTCGGGTGTTGCCGCCGCGCGATTTCGCAGCCTGGTTGACGCATTTTCTGCCGGGTATCCCCGCGCATGAGGGTGCGCCCTGGCTGTCACCCGCGGTCGTCACCGACCGGGCCGATCCCAAACTCGCGCATCTCGACGGGCTGAATTTGAGCCGTGCCTGGATGCTTGCGGGCATCGCCCACGGACTTCCCGCCGGCGATCCGCGCCGCCCGGCGCTGCTGCGCGCCGCGGCGCGCCACGGCGAGGCGGCTTTGCCGGAGGTCACGGGCGAGCACTACGAAGGGGGTCATTGGCTCGGGACCTTCGCGGTCTATCTTAGCAGTGCCGCGGGCCTGCCCTGAACGCCGCCGGTCAGATCGAGCCCGCGCCCTTCAAAATCGTATAGCGGTTGACGAGTTCGACACCGAGTTGCCGGGGCTCGCAGTCGATCAACACCACGCCCGACTGCGCGAGACGACGCAGGAAGTCGCTGCGGGCCTGGTTGTACTGGAGCGCTGCGGCGACCTCGAGCGCGCCATCCTCCGTGACGAGCGCCTGCGCCTCGATGCCCGCGACGACTTGCTCGCGCAAATTCGCGAGTACCACGAGATGCCGCGTGCGCAGCAGCTGCAGCGCCGCGCCGAGTTCGGCCGCATCCTCGTTGCGGCAGTTGGTGATCAGTACCAACAGGCCGCGCTTGCGCTGCCGACGCAGCAGTTCGGTGGCCGCCTGCCCGAAGTCCGAGAACGTCGGTGCAGGTTCGACTTCGGCAAGTCCCGCCATCAAGGCATTGAGCGCCTGTCGACCCTTGCGCGGCGCGAAGCTTTTTTCGGCACCGGGCGGGTTGCCGAAGGTCATCGCGCCGACGGCATCGCCGTGGCTCAGGGCGACGAACGCGAGCAGCATCAGTGCATTCAAGGACTGATCGAAATGCGTGGTGCCGACACCCTGCTGCGTGTCGTCGGCGCGCATGCGCCGGCCGCAGTCGAGCAGAAACATCACGCTCTGATCGCGGTCGTCCTGGAACTTGCGCACGATCGCGCGCCGATGCCGGTGGGTCGCCTTCCAGTCGATGTGCCGGACCGGGTCTCCGGCCCGGTATTCTACGAGTTGGTCGAAATCGGTACCCGAGCCGCGGCGTTGGGCGGTCTTCAGGCCCGGCGCCGTGAGCCGGCGATCACCGGCGAGCCACGCGAAGCGCGCCTGTTGCGCGAAGTTCGGAAAGACGCGCCGCGCTTGCGCGTGGCCGACGCGCAAGTTCAAGTCGAGCAGCCCGAGACGCGAGCGCAGCCGGATCTGCGCGGGTTCGAATGCGCGCATGCCGCGCTTCGAGGGCAGCACCAGGAACTCGAGGGTCTGGCGCTGACGCGGGCCCACCGAGAAGCGCAGGGGCATGCCGGACTGATCGAGCCCCGGACCGGCATGGTCGTAGAGTTCGCCGCTCAGTCGTGTATCGCCGGTATTCTCGAGCCCGATGCGGATCGTGACCGGCATGCCCACCGCGAAGGCCTGGGGCAGCTCACGCCGAAACAGCAGCGGTGCGCGTCGCCAGCGATGCCGGCTCCAGTACGCATCGAGCGCCAGCGCGAGCGCCGCGATCGCGGCGAGGCCGAGTGCCAGCCAGCGCAGCGGGACGGTCTCGAGCGGCGCGAACGCGAGGGCGGCCAACAAGAGCGAGGCGCCCCAGACGAGCAGCAGCGAGGTGCGGGACGGCAGCGGTGTCATGATCATCCGCGCGCGGCCTCAGACGCGCGGCGCGGCCGTCGCGTCCAAAATTGCGGCCAGCAGGTCATCGATGCGCCGTCCGTCCAGCTGCGCATCGGCGGACAGCACCACGCGGTGCCGCAGCACCGCGAGCGCCACGGTCTTGACGTCGTCCGGCAGCACGAACGAGCGCGCGCCCATGAGCGCGGCAGCCTTGGCCGCGCGGACCAGTGCGATCGGACCTCGGGGGCCGCTGCCCATCGCGATCCCGGGCCAGGCGCGCGTCGTGCGACCGATGCGTACGGCGTAATCGACGACCGCGGGATCGATGCGCTGGCGGGCGACCAAGGTTTGCAACGCCGCCACGGCGCGCTCGTTGATCACAGGCGTCACTCCCGCGAGCGGTAACTTGTCGCCGGTCTGATCGGTCGTCGTGCGCAGCACGATGTCGACCTCCTCGCTTTGACTCGGATAGGGCATGTCGATCTTGAGCAAAAAACGATCCAACTGCGCTTCGGGCAACGGATAAGTGCCCTCGGTCTCGAGCGGATTCTGGGTCGCGAGCACGATGAACGGACGCGGCAGCGGGCGCGCTTCGCCCTCCAAGGTCACCTGGTATTCCTGCATGACCTCGAGCAAGGCGCTTTGCGTCTTGGCCGGCGCGCGGTTGATTTCGTCGGCGAGCAGGACGTTCGTGAATACCGGGCCCGGTACGATGCGCAGCTGACGCGTCTCCGGGTCGAGCACCGCATGCCCAGTGATGTCCGAGGGCATCAGATCGGGGGTGAATTGGATGCGCGCGACCTTCAAGGAGATTGCCTGCGCGAGCGCCCGCACGAGCAAGGTCTTGCCGAGGCCGGGCACGCCCTCGATGAGCACGTGTCCCGAGACCATGAGCGCGATCAGGGTCTGCTCGACGACCTCTTTCTGGCCGACCAGGGCATTGCCGATCTGCGCGCGCAGCTTTGCGAGGATCTCCCCGGCGCGCACGATGGTGTTGGATTCTTCGCTCATGCAGGGGATCCCTTTATTGTCAGTGCTTGCGTCAGCAGGCGTCGTCGCGCCTGCACGAGCAGCGCGATCGCGGCGCGTTCTACGTGGGGCCGAGAACCGGCGGACGGCCGCATGGCCGCTTCGAGTTGTGTCCGCGCGATGCCTGCGCGGGCGGCAATCACGGCTACGCGCTGCCCGGGATCGAGCCGGTCGAAGGCCACGATCTCACGGCGCGCACTTTCCGCCAAGCCGCGTACCGCCGCCGCATGCAGGGCAGCGAGACTGCGGCTGCGCCACGCGAAGCGCGCGTTCGCACGGATCTGTTCCCCGAGCGAGCGCCGCGCGATCGCGGCAGCGGGTATGAGCGGGCCGAAGCGCGGCAGACTGCGCCAGATGCTGCAGGCGATCGCCACGCCTAAGCAGGCGAGCGCCGGCGCGCCGAGACGCCAGAGCAGCGCGAGCAGCGGTTCGGCGCGGCTCGGCGCGAAGATCCATAGATCATCGCCATGCAGGAGCGCCGCGGCCTCGATGAACACGCGTGCATGCTGGTGCTGGAACAGCATGGTATTTGCGTACAGCTGTGCGGGACCGATGACCGTCACGCTGCCGCGTCCCATTGCGACCCGCAGCACCTGGATCCCGGCGGCGTCGCGCAAGTCCCACGCAGGCGTCCGTTCGCTGCTGTAGCCGTTGCCGACCCAGACATCGCAGACCCGCAAGTTTTCGCCCGTGGGCGCGCCGTCCACGCTGACCTGCATGGGCGGGCAGTCGTTACGCACCGCGGCGATTCCCGTCGTCAGCGGCGGCTTCGCCACCGGACTCGGCACCGCGCCGGCTGCCGGCGCGCGCACCGGCACGAATTTGATTCCCGTCCAGCGCCGCAAGTCAGCGTTGGCCGCGAGCACATGGCCGGCAAGCACCAGTCGGCCCCCCGACTCCACCCAATGCTCGAGCGCCACGATCTCGGACGGCGGCACGCTGCGCGGGTTCAGAGTATCCAGCACCAGCACGCCGTCACGACGCGGCAGGACGCCAAGCGATGCGACGGCGCGCGCGTGCAGCCCGAGGCTGACCGCGAGGTGCTCGACGCCGTAGTAGGGGTTGGTGGCGGCTTCGCCGTGCGGCGGCGACGGCACGGAGATTTCTTCCCAATAGGTGTTTCTCGCGATCCAGACGCCGAGCGCCAGCAACGCCGCCAGCAGCAGGATGCGCAGCAGCCCGTCGCGCGTGAGCTTGGGCGCCGACACCGTCGCTGCGCTCAACCGAGCGCCCCGACGAAGCGCGCGCACAGTGGCCGCACGGACTCTGCCGTGGTCGGCGCGCCCGCATAGACGGCGAGTTGCCAGAGCTGCACGAGCGTGCGCACATAGTCGACGCTGGCCGCATCGAGTCGACCGTCGACCGCACGCAAGACTTCGCCCTCGGTCGCGGCTGCGCCAATCGCGATGCCGTGACGGTGCACGGCGCGCGACAGTGCGCCCCGGTAGAGCAGGGACAGGGCGTCGCGCGTACGGCCGGCATCGAGGAGTTCGCGTGCGGCTGCGCCGACGTCCTCGGGCAAGGACGCGGGTCGAATGTCGAGTTCGCCGATCTGCGTGCGATCGACGCTGCCCACGGGCGTGACTCGCGGTGCTCGAGACCGCGCCACGCGATAGACCCAAACGCCGAGGACTCCGGCGGCAATGAAGCCGAGCACCCACAAAACGAGGCTTGCCGTTTGCCCTAGGTACTCGAACAGGTTGACGAGCCAGCCCTGGGGTTCGCTGGGTTTTGGCAGTGCTTTCGGCGTGTCGGCACCGATCCAGTGCAATCGCTTGGATTTCGTCGCCACGCCCAGCGACGGATCGGCGCGCCCCTGGGCGACTGCCGCATCGATCTCGGCCGGAGTCGGGGGCGAGCGGGCCTGCTCCCCGGTCGCGGCGGCAGCCACGAGCAGCAGCAAGGCGAGCACGGCCGGCCGCGACTCAACTCGCGAACGCACGCCGAAATTCCTGTTCGATGTCCCAGGCCTCGAGTTCGACCCGACGATTCAGGTACATGCCGAAGCCGGCAGCCACGTAAAAAGGCTCGACGAAGGTGATCGCCGCCGCATAGGCGAGGATTGCAAGCAATTGCTCGCCGTTTTCGCCCAGGGAAAAAGCGCTCCAGCTGAACGGCAGGTGATGCGGCGCGAGCCAGGCTTGCAAGGAAAAAAGGCTCGCGAAGATCGCCAGTTCCGCGGCGGCAAAAGCCTGAGTCATGAGCCTCGCGACACCCCGGTGCTTCGGCACGAGCTGTCGCAGGCGTGCGCGCAGCGCCGGGCCCGACAAGCCCTCCAGTTGATAGACCGGCTGGGTAAAGGCCCGCGATCCGCTCAGTCGGCGCAAGCTTAAGGTTGCCGCGAGCTGTCCCCAGAGAACGCTACGCTGCGCGTCCCAAACATCTCGCGGCGTCGTGCGTTCCCGGAACAAGGCGCGCGAAAGAGCGAACAGAATCGTGCGGTCCAGCCAGGGCTTCGACAGCCACATGAGCAGCGCCGGCAGCCATGGCGCGATGTCGAAGGTCGCAACACAGACGGCCAGCCACGGCAGTACGACGGCGATGTGGCAGGCGAACACCGAAGATGATTCGGATTGCAGCAGGCGCACGCCGAGATCACAACCCTCCCAAGTCGTGCGCGGCCGCAGGACCACGGACATCGAGTCAAGCTGCATACGGCCTGCGCAGAAAGAACAAGATCACCAGGATCCAGCAAATCGCCGCGCAGCTGTACTTCGCCGTCGGCGCGACCCAGGCGGCCGACGACCAGAACGCCTCGAGCACCGCTGCGATCAGCAGCATCACGGCGGCGCCGAACATGATGAAGCTGGTCTCGCGCGCGGCAGCCTGCAGTGCCTCGAGGCGCGGCAGGCGTCCGGGCAGCAGTACGGCACGGCCGATGCGCATTCCGGCCGCGCCCGACAGGACGATCGCGGTCAGTTCGAAGGCGGAGTGCGTGGCCACGAACGGAAAGAACGTGCCGCCAAACCCGCGGGCGGCGACGAAGCCCGCGACCGCGCCGATGATGAGACCGTTCGAGACAAGAAAAAAGAGACTACCGAGCCCGAGCAGCACGCCCGTGACGTAACACTGAAAAGCGATGCCGACGTTGTTCTCGATATAAAAGCCGAACATCGCCCAGTCGCTACCAGCATCGCGGATGCGGCCGATCGACTCGGCCTTCGGGTTGTACATATTTTCGTATTGGGATGCCGTCTCCGGGCTGACCAGCGACAAGATCAGGTCGGGCTGCAGGTAGGTTGCGAGACCCATCGCGAGCGCCGGGCCGAGGAGGAGTGCAGCCGCCGCCGCGATATAGGCGCGGTGCGTGCGCACCATCTCGGGAAAACGCTGCAGCAGCGCGACGCGAATGCGCCGCAGGCCGAGTTCACCCTGTCGGTAGATGATCTGGTGGGCGTCCGCGGTGAGCTGCGCAAGCCTCGCGACGATGTGCTCCGGAAAATCTCGCGCTTGGGCCAGCGCCAAATGCTCGCAGCTCATCCGATAGAGCACGAGGAAGCGTTCGGCGCCGCGCTCGCGATCCGCGACGCGCAGCATCGCTTCCAGTTCAGTCCAGGCGGACTCGTGCGCGGCTTCGAATTCGAGCGGCGTCACGGCTCAGCTCCGCACGGTCGCGGCGCCCCGCCGCTGGCCGTGCAGCCACCGCGCGATGCTCACGAGGCGCGAGCTCGCCGAGCCGCCCATGCCGGGCGGCGCGGCCGATGCCGCGAGCACGGCAATCTCTTCGGCGCGTTCCGGCGTCAGACGCCCGGCGCGCCAGGCGAAGGCCGCGATCGCGACCCGCTGGCGGGGAGTCAGCGGAATCGGCGGCGCGACCGGCTCGGCCGCGCCGAAACCGCCCGGTGTTTGCGCGTGCGTGCGATATGCCACGAGCGTGCCGGCGGCGAGGTCGCCGAGGCGCCGTCCATCGGGCCGGAGCAGCATAGTGACCACGGCGAAGCCATAGAACGCCGGCAGCGAGTCGACGACGCGCAGCAAATTGCGGGTCAAGGAGCCGGCTGGCGTGATCGGCAGGCCGTTCGCCATCATCACCTGCAGACCCATGATGCGCTTGCCGGGCGTCGCCGCGTTCGGCAGCAGCTCGAAAATCACCGGGTAGAGCCAGCTGAGGGCGAAGGCACTGAGCAACATCAAACCGACTCCGAACCGGCCCGCGGCACCGAGCGCGCTGGCGATGCCGATCCAGATGCCGACGCGGATCAGGGCGTCGATCAAATAAGCGATGCTGCGGACCGCGAATCCGGCCGGACGAATCGCGATGGAAATGCCTTCGGGCGTCTCCGCCGTGACGATCGTGTCGACCGCGTAACTCAAGCGTTGACGACGATCGTATCGGCGATGTAATCGTGTACACAGCGGCGCGCGCCGCCGAAAATCCAGAGCAGATCGACGAGCGCATAGAGGCCGCCCGCGAGCGGAATCCAGCTGATCAGCGCGCCGACGACGTTGCGCAGCCAAAAAATCCGCGCGAGGCCCGCGCGCGAGCCGTCGCTGCGCACGACCTTGATGCCGAGGAGCCGCTTGCCGATCGTTTGTCCATGGCGATAAACGAGCACCGCTGTGACCACCCAGAGAATCACGGCCACCAGCCCACCGCCCCAAAACCTCTGGCCGCTCCCGACCAGTGCCGTGAGCAGATCGACGGTCTTGAGGGCGCCGACGGCTATTTGTGCCCGAATGGCCGGATCGGCAAAGACCTGCGCATAGGCGGGTGCAAACGGCAGCCCAAGGATGAGGATGTCGAGGACCGCGGCGCCGAGGCGTGCCCACCGGCTTGCTTTGGCCGCGTCCGTGTCAGCGAGCGGCGTTCGATCGGCAACGAAACTCTTGGGTGGGGCAAATTGGTTGTTCGAGTCCGTGACCATGCCAGCTCCTTGCGACCTGCTCGGGCGCATCATAGCGCGAGGCCGCCTTGGCGCACATGGCCGGCCAGCTCGGCCAGGCGCGGGCCGAGTTCGGCGGCGAGCCGGGCCTTGGGCAGCCGAAACTCGGGCGCGCTGCAGCTGAGACCGAACACTGCCGCGCCCTCGCCGGTTCGCAGCGGCACGCACACGGCCGCGCTCGACGGGGAGGTGGCGCCCGTCGACGCGTCGCCGCTCGCGACCGTATAGCCCTGGTGCTGATATTCCGCCAAGGCCTGATAAGTCTCGTGCTCGCGCGCCGGCCACCCGAGCGGATCGGCGCGCTCCAGGTAATCGAGCACGTAGAGTCGCTCGGCCTGCGGCAGCCCGACGATCAGGCCCCGTGCCAGGCCGTTCAGAGACAAGGGCCAGGAGCTACCCGGCTCGTCGCGATATCGTCCGGTGCCCGGCGCCGCATGCGTGCGCTCCAGCAATACGAGGCGCAGTCGGTCGCGCGCCACGAGAGACACCGCGACCGGGAAGCTTGCGGCGATCTCCTCCATCCAGGGTCGCAGCGAGCTGCGCAGCGCAATCGCATGCAAGGCGCGGTGCCCGATCGCGACCGCCGCGATGCCAGGCTGGTACTTGCCGAGGGCGGGGTCGTAGTCCAGATAGCCCAGGCGCGCCAGCGTGTAGGTCAGGCGCGACACGGTTGCCTTGGGCAGCCCCGAGAGTTTCGCCAGATCGCGATTGCCGAGCGGACCGGCCGTCGGCGTGAACGCGCGCAGCAAGTCGAGACCGCGGGCGAGCGCTTGGACCAAGAGCGCATCGTCCGCGCGGGCAAACGTCGGCCCCTGGGAGACGAGCGGCTCCGAATCCTCAAGTCGGGCTTGCAGCGGGGCGGATCGCGGTCGACTCATGCGTGAATATTCCGTAGAATGGAATATTATTCCATTTTAAGTCGCTTTTGGCCAGGAACGAGGACTCCAACCCGCGGCCGGTCGGGGCCGCCGGCGTAGCGATGGCAGCCTGCTCGAACCCTTTCAGTTATTCTGCGCACCCACCATGCAAGAACGATACGAACCCGCCGTCGTCGAGGCGCAGGCCCAGGCGTTTTGGCACACGCAGCGTTGCTTCGAAGCCAAGGAAGACGCGTCCCGCGAAAAGTATTACTGCCTGTCGATGTTTCCCTATCCCAGCGGACGGCTGCACATGGGGCATGTACGCAATTACACGATCGGGGATGTGCTCGCCCGGTTCATGCGCATGAACGGCCGCAACGTCCTCCAACCGATGGGCTGGGACGCGTTCGGCTTGCCGGCCGAGAACGCCGCCATCAAGAACGGCGTGCCGCCGGCGAAATGGACCTACGACAACATCGAGGTCATGAAACGGCAGCTGAAGTCACTGGGGTTTGGGCTCGACTGGACACGCGAACTGGCCACCTGCCGTCCCGATTACTACCGCTGGAATCAGTGGCTGTTCCTGCGCATGTTGGAAAAGGGTATTGCGTATCGCAAGACCGGACAGGTGAACTGGGATCCGGTCGACCAGACCGTGCTCGCCAACGAGCAAGTCATCGACGGCCGCGGTTGGCGCACGGGTGCGCTCGTCGAAAAGCGCGACATCCCGATGTACTACCTCAAGATCACCGACTACGCCGAGGATCTGCTCGATGCCCTGGCCGGGATGCAAGGCTGGCCCGAGCGAGTACGGACCATGCAGGCGAATTGGATCGGCAAGAGCGAGGGGCTGAACCTCGGCTTCCCGTACGAGTTCGACGGGCTGTCTGGGGTACTGCGCGCGTTCACGACGCGTGCCGACACGATCATGGGCGTGACCTTCTGCGCGGTCGCCGCGGAACACCCGCTGGCCACCCATGCGGCGCGCAGCCGTCCCGAGGTTGCGGCCTTCATCGAGGAGTGCAGGCAGGGTCTCGCGATCGAGTCGGCCTTTGCGACCCAGGAAAAGAAGGGCATTGCGACGGGGTTGTTCGTGCGTCACCCCTTGAGTCGTGAGCCCGTCCCGGTGTGGGTGGGAAACTATGTGTTGATGAGTTACGGCGAAGGCGCCGTCATGGGCGTGCCCGCTCACGATGAACGTGATTTCGCCTTCGCGCTCAAGTACGGACTGCCGATAAAACCGGTCATCGACGTCGATGGCCGGGCGTTTTCGACCGAAGCCTGGGAGCCCTGGTACGGCGAGCACGGCCGCTGCATCCATTCAGGTCGCTACGACGGCCTGGACTTCCAGTCGGCCATCGAGGCGATCGCGGCCGATTTGCAGAGCCTCGGGCTCGGTGCCAGGCAAACCACCTGGCGCCTGCGCGATTGGGGCATCTCGCGTCAACGCTATTGGGGCTGCCCGATTCCGATCATCCACTGCGCAGACTGCGGGGCCGTGCCCGTACCGGACGCTGACCTGCCGGTGTTGTTGCCTGAAGATCTCGTCCCCGATGGCGCGGGCAATCCGCTCGCGCGCCATGCGGCGTTCCTCGAGTGCCGCTGCCCCCGCTGCGGCGGCGCTGCGCGCCGCGAGACCGACACGATGGACACCTTCGTCGACTCGTCGTGGTACTTCCTGCGCTTCGCGAGCAGCGACGCCAGCACCGCGATGGTCGACGCGCGCGTCAATTATTGGCTGCCCGTCGATCAGTACATCGGCGGCATCGAGCATGCCATCCTGCATCTACTGTATTCGCGCTTCTGGACGCGCGTGATGCACGACATGGGCAGCGTGCGTTTCGACGAACCGTTTGCCAACCTGTTCACCCAGGGCATGGTGCTCAACGAGGTGTTCTTTCGCAAGCCGGCGTCCGGTCGCATCGAGTACTTCAATCCGGCCGACGTGGAAATTACCGTGGACGAGACGACCGGCCGCCAAATCGCGATTGCCCGCGCCGATCGCGGCGAGGTCGAGTCCGGCGGCATCGTCACCATGTCGAAGTCGAAGAACAACGGCGTCGACCCGCAGGCGCTCGTCGACGAGTTCGGGGCCGACACGGCGCGCTTGTTCACGATGTTTGCAGCACCGCCCGAGCAGAGCCTCGAATGGTCGGACGAGGGCGTGCAGGGCGCGTACCGCTTCATCAAGCGGCTCTGGAAGGCGGTCTACGACCATCTCGCCGCCGCGCCCGCGGGCAGCGATGCGCTCGTTGCGACGCTGAATTTGAGCGACGAGCAGCGCGCGTTGCGGCGCCACGCGCACCAGGCGCTCGCGAAAGTCACCGACGACATCGGCCGGCGCCGCATCTTCAACACGGCCATCGCGGCGGTCATGGAACTGCTCAACGCGAGCGCGAAGTTCACCCCGGCGACGCCCGCCGATTGGGCCGTGCAGCGCGAAGCCCTCAAGCTCGCGGTCACCTGTCTTTCGCCGATCATTCCGCACGTCACGCACGTAATCTGGTATGCGCTCGGCGGCCGGCGGGCGCTGATCGACGAGGCTTGGCCCCGCGTCGATGCGGGCGCCCTCGAGCAGGCGACCCGCGAGATCGTCGTGCAGGTGAACGGCAAACTGCGCAGCCGCATCGCCGTCGCGGTCGACGCCGATGAGGCAACCGTACGCGCGGCGGCGCTCGCGGATCCCGCCGTGCAGAAATTCGTGGGGTCAGCGCCCATCAAGAAGGTGATCGTCGTGCCGGGCAAACTCGTCAACATCGTGATCTGACGTGCGCGCCACGCCGACGCGCCTGATTCTCGGCAGCGCCACCTGGGCGATCTTCGCCGGCTGCCTGGCCGCCTGCGGCTTCCGGCTGGTCGGCAGCAGCGGCCCCTGGCCCGACGTATTGGCTCGGCCGTATTTACAGCTCAAAGACCCCTATACGGATTTCTCGCGGGATTTCGAACAACAATTGAAGGCGAGCGGTGCGCAACTGCAGCCGGTGCAGGTCGGCGCCACGGCGACGATCGAGGTCACGCGGGACACGGTCGAACAGCGCACGCTGTCCGTTTCGGCCAGCAATATCCCGACTGAATATCTGTTGATCTATACCGTGACCTTCGCAGTGCGCGGTCCGGACAAAGTGCTGCTGCCGCCGCAAACCTTGACGCAGCAACAGGACTACAGTTTTGCGGAGAACGCCGTCCTCGCCAAGGAGCACGAAGCCGACGTGCTGCGCCGGCAAATGGCGCGCAATCTCGTCGCGATCGCGATTCGGCGCCTGGACCGCGTCAAATAGGCGCCGACGACTTGAGCGTGAACGTGCTGCCGCTCAGTGCGATCGATCGCACGCCGCTCTGTGTGCTGCTCGACCGCTACGGCCTCGAATTGCGGCTGGTCGCGCCGCAGGAAATCATTCCTGGATCCTATTGGGGCGAACGCGAGGCGGGCCTGCTCGGCACGCGGATTCATGCGCGCCTCGACACGCCGATCCATTCGGTCTTGCACGAAGCTGCGCATTTCGTCTGCATGACGGCGGAGCGGCGTGCGGGACTCGACACGGATGCCGGCGGTGACCATCAGGAGGAAAACGCGGTTTGTTACCTGCAGATTTTGCTCGCCGGCCTGCTTCCGAATGTCGGTCAGCCACGTATGTTGCAGGATATGGATGCCTGGGGTTATACGTTTCGCCTCGGTAGCGCCGCCGCCTGGTTTGAGCGCGACGCGGCGGATGCGCGGGAATGGCTCAGCGCGCGCGGCCTCGTCGATGCACAGGGGCTGCCGACCTATGCCTGCCGCTGAACCGCGCTCGCTGGCACGGCGCGGGCTGCTGGTCGGCCTCGGTGCGCTGCTGACCTCGGCCTGTTCGAGCCTGACGTTCTTCGCCGCAAACGCGCCGGCCGTGTTCGGCGCCTATACGCGCAAGACCGATATTGCCTACGGCGAAGATCCCCTGCAGCGCCTGGACGTTTATATTCCCGACACACCCGCGGTTGAGGGGCATCCCTTGGTGATCTTCTGGCACGGCGGGCGCTGGGAATTCGGCGACAAGAAAGAATATCGCTTCGTCGGTGCTGCGCTCGCCGAACTGGGGCTCGTCACGGTCGTTGCCAATTACCGCATGTACCCGCAGGTCAAGCTCGCGGGCTTCATGGCCGATGCCGCGCGCGCAGCGGCGTGGGCGGCCCTGCATGCGGCCGAGTACCGGGCAGATCCCGCGCGCTGTTTTTTGATGGGGCATTCCTCAGGTGCGCACATGGGTGCCTTGCTGACGCTCGATCCCCGCTATTTCCACGATGCCGGGCTGCCGATCCCGGCGATCACCGGCTTCATCGGCTTGTCGGGACCCTACGACTTCCTGCCTCTGCGCGAGGCGGATCTGCAGGACATGTTCGGGCCCCCGGATCGCTACGCGCTCTCCCAGCCGATCAATTTCGTGCATGCGGGCGCCCCGCCGATGCTGCTCGTGCAGGGCGAACGGGACACGACGGTCGCGCCGTTCAACGCGACCCACCTGGCCGCGGCCATGCGCGACCGTGGCGTCCCGGTGAGCTTGCGCCTCTACCCGAAGCTCAGTCATGCGGGTACGGTTGCCGCCTTGAGCGAACTCGGCCGGGGCATCGCGCCCGTGCTCACCGACATCAAGACCTTCGTCGGCAGCGCACTTCGGTCATAATCCGGGCTGTCGATTTCTCATTTAAAATTCAGGGAGAGCACTCGATGATGAAGTCCCTCTGGCTCCGCGCGAGCCTGGCCGTGGCGGCCTCGTGCGCGGGCTATGCTGCCTGCGCCGCCGATCCCTCCGCCGACGAGCAGCAATTCCGTTCGGTCTACCAAGAGCTCGTCGAGACGAACACGACGCTCTCGGCCGGCAGCTGCACGCTTGCGGCCGAGCGCATGGCGGCGCGGCTCAAGTCCTCCGGCTTCCCCGATTCCGATCTGCATCCGTTTGCCGCGCCCGATCATCCGAAGGAGGGCGGGCTCGTCGCGATTTATCCGGGGCGGGATCCCAAGGCGAAGGCCTTGTTGCTGCTCGCCCATATCGACGTGGTCGAGGCGAAGCGTGAGGACTGGGTTCGAGACCCGTTCAAGCTGATTGAGGAGAACGGTAATTTCTACGCCCGTGGCGCGCTCGACGACAAGGCGGAAGCCTCGATTTGGGTCGACACGTTCATGCGCTTCAAACAAGAGAAATTCAAGCCGCGGCGCACGCTCAAGCTCGCGCTGACCTGCGGCGAGGAGACCTCGGGCGCCTTCAACGGCGCCGAGTGGCTCGCGACCCATGAGCACGACTTGATCGATGCGGGCTTCGCGCTCAACGAAGGCGCCGGCGGCGAACTCGATGCGTCCGGCAAGCGGGTCGCCCTGGAGATTCAGGCGGGCGAGAAACTCCCGCAAAATTTTCGCCTCGAGGTGACCAATCCCGGCGGACATAGCTCCCGCCCGGTCAAGGACAACGCCATCTATCGACTGGCCGCCGCGCTCGGCCGGGTCGCCGCGTACGACTTCCCGACGCAATTCACGGATGGCAACCGCGGCTACTTCGCCGGCATGGCAAAGGTCGAGGCGGCCAAGGGCGAGACCGCGATCGCCGACGCCATGAGCGCGTTCCTGCGTGATCCCGGCGACGCGGCGGCAATCGCGCTCGTTGCCGCCAAGGACCCGAGTTGGAATGCGACCTTGCGCACGACCTGTGTAGCGACCATGCTCGACGCGGGGCATGCGACCAATGCGCTGCCGCAGCGGGCGCGTGCCAACATCAATTGCCGGATCTTTCCGGGCGTCAGCGTGGAGAGCGTGGCCGCGAAATTGCAGGACTTGGTCGCCGACCCGGAGGTCAAGGTCATCACCTTGGAAACGCGCAGTTCGACGCCGCCGCCACCGCCGCTGACACCGGCGGTCCTGCGACCGGTCGAGAAACTTGCTGCGGAATTCTTTCCGGGTGTGCCGGTACTGCCGATACTCCAAGCCGGCGCGACCGATGGGGCATTCCTCAATGCGACGGGCATTCCGACCTACGGTTTCGAGCCGATCTTCATCGGTCCCGATCTCGGCCACATCCACGGGCTCAACGAATACGTCGGCGTGGACTCACTGCTTCAGGGCCGCAAGTTCCTCTATCGGCTCGTGAAGATCTACGCGGATGCGCCGCCGTGAGTAATCAAAGATCCTTGTGCATCGGCACGAATTCGATCTGCTCGCCCGCGCCGACGTCGTGCCGCACGAGTTCGCCGCCGCGATAACCGCGTTGGGAATAGAACTTGCTGCCGGGCAGCGTCGCCATCAGCTCGGCGCGCAGGAAGCCGTGGGCGCGCGCTTCGCGCTCGCAGCGTTCGAGCAGCAAGCTCGCGATGCCGCGGCGGGCGTGCGCCGGATCGACGAAGAAGGCGCGGATCTTGGCGGCCGCGGTCTGCGGATCGAGCGGCGTGGCATCGCGGCCGGAGCGCGCATCGCCGCCGAACAGCGTGGCGCGAAAACTCCACCCGCCGCAGCCGACGATGCCGTCCTCTGCCGCGAGCCAATACGTTTGGTCGGTCAATAACTGCGTGTCGACGCCGAAGGCGCCGCGCAGCGCCCCCTCCACCTGCGCCGGGCGATAATCGTCGCCGGAAAGGCCGCGCGCCGAGCGCGCGATCAAGGCTTCGATGGCGGGAATGTCGGCTCGGTTCGCCTTGCGCAAGGACACGGTCATGGTGTGCAAATCCTACCAACAAACGGCTGTCTTTTTTCGCAGACAGTAGCCGCATTCCGTCAAGGCGTTCTAGAATTTCCTCGCGGTACAGAGGCGCGGTCGATGTCGTGAGGAACGAAGATGAATCACTGGTTCGATGATTCCTTGAATGGGACCGAAGTCGGCGAAGCCTTGCTGGTCGGTATCGAAGGTCTGTTGTCCGGCTGGCGCGCGCCGGCCGCCGACGTCATCGGCAAACTCTGCACGGGCGCCGAGCGCTGGCAGGCGGCCATCCGGCAGATCCAAACATCGGTCAGTCTCGCCGACATCCTGCGGGCGCGGACGCTCATCTAGAGCCAGCCGTTGGCGCGCGCGATCCGAGTCGCCTCGACGCGATTGGCTGCATCGAGCTTCTGCGCGGCTTCGTGCAGATAATTGCGTACGGTCCCCGGCGACAGTCCCAAGCTGTCTGCGATTTCCTTGTTGCTGCGGCCTTGTTCCGCGAGCCGCAGCACGGCCCGTTCCCGCTCGCTCAAGGGACTCGCGGGCGCCCAGGCGATTTCCGCGAGTTCGGGCGCGATGACGCGCTGACCGAGCGCGACCTTGTGGATCGCCGCGGCGAGTTGCTCGCTCGGTTGATCCTTGAGTAGATAGCCCGTCACCCCGGCATCGAGCGCACGCCGCAGATAGCCGGGGCGCCCGAACGTCGTGACGATCAGCACGCGGCAGCCGAGTCGCGCTGCGCGAATCCGCTCGGCCAGATCAAGGCCCGTCAATCCCGGCATTTCGATGTCCGAGACCAGCACGTCGGGCGCGAGTTTTTCGACGAGGTTCCACGCCTCCAGACCGTCGGCCGCCTTGCCGACGATGCTGATGCCGCGTTCCAAGGCAAGCAGCGCGGCCAGCGCACCCAGCACCATGCCCTGATCTTCCGCGATCAGGACCCGAATCATGTGACCAGTTCGCCGATCGGCGCGCGTGCGAACAGATGCATGCCCGATTCCTCGCGCAATTCCAAAGCGCCGCGCACCGCCATCAGTCGTTGGCGCATACCCGTGACGCCGTGTCCTTCGACGATCCGGCCCCCCTGGCCGTCATCGTGAATCTCGAGCGCCGCCTCCGACCCTTCGCGTGCCAGCGTGATCCGGCACCGGCGCGCACCGGAGTGGCGCAGCACGTTCGTGGCCGCTTCGCGAATCACGTAGGCAAGCGCGGTCTCGACGAGCGGCGGCAACGGCTCGGCGGTCATGTCGCTGGTGACTGCGATTCCCGCGCTTTCGAGGGCGCTGCGGGCCGAGGCAAGTTCCTGCGCGAGCGTCGTCGAGCGCATGCCGCTGACCGCGACGCGGACTTCGGCGAGTGCCGCGCGTGCAGTCGCATGAATTTCCTCGATCTCGCGCGCCGCAGCGGGTGGATCGCGCTCGATGAGCTTGCGCGCCAGCTCGGCTTTGACCGCGACGACCGTGAGCGTGTGACCGAGCACGTCGTGCAGATCGCGCGCGATGCGCTCCCGCTCGGCGACCACGGCGAGATGGCGGGATTCTTCGCGTGCGGCGGCCAGCGCCGTATTGCGCGCATTGATCGCACCCGCGAAGGTCGCGCCGACCCCGATGATCGTGCTGAAGAACAGGCCCGAGCCCCATTCCCACGGAGATACACCCAAGCTGACTCCGAACGCTGTCAGCAGCACGAGGATCAGGGCGACACCGATCGCGGCGAACCGCCCGGGACGTGCGAAGCCCAGCGTCGCAGCGGCATAAACGGCGAATACCGTCCAGATGCCGCCGCATTGATACAAGGCGAACCCGATTGCGAGCATCCCCAGGGCATAGGCAAAACGCGGTCGCAGTGCGGACGCGTAGGAGCGAAAGTACAGCACGAGAAAGATCGCGATGCCGAGCGCCGAGGCGGCGACCGCCGCAGCGGTGGGGCGGTGCTGCAACCACGGTACCGGATACATCAAGAGGTAGGCGAGGATCAGCAGTTGCAGCCGCCGTGCCGACGGATCGGCTGCCTTCCCAGTACTCATGTGCGCGCAGCCTCCTGATCCCAAGGGTCCGCCGACAGCATAGCGCGAGCGCCGCTTTAGAGCGTGCGCGCGGACCACGCGCGCCACGCGAGTCCGCCGAACAGCCCGATGAACCCGACGACGCAAAGTCCATGTATTCGGGCGTCGCCTCCGTTGCCGAGACCCACGGTCTGCAGGGCCAGCGCACTCAAGTGGTACGTGGGCAGTGTCAGCGCAAAGTGCTGCAAGGCGGGCGGAAACATCGAGAGCGGCATCCACAGGCCGCCGAGCACCGCAAGACCGATGAACGACAGGTTGGTCAAGGCCATGGCCGCCGAGGCCCCGGTGCGGAGTCCGATGCAAAGACCGAGCAGGCAGAACGGCAGCACGCTGAGCAGATGCACGGCCAGGAGCGTGAGCCACGCATGCGCCGGCAGACGCACGCCCGCGCCGAACGCGGCCAAGGCATCGAGTCCGATCAGCACGACCAGCGTGAACAAGGCCGCACTTGCCAGTCGCGCGGCCAGGAACGCGCCCGGAGGCAGCGGCGAGATCCGCTTCAGGGCGAGGATGCCTGAGTCGCGGTCCGAGGCAATCCCGGCGCCGAAGCCGAACAAGGACGGCCCGAGGGCCGCGAGCACGCCGTAGGTCGCCAAGACGTAGACGCCGGTATCCGAGCCCGGGGGCGCAAGGACCAGCGCAAACAAGGTATAGAACCCGAGCGGCATCGCCAGGGTCGGCACGAGGAAGGCCGGTGTGCGCAGGCTGCGCAGAATCTCGGCGCGAATTTCGCGCAGGTAGACCCCGAGGCGGGGCGATACGGCCGAGCTTGGTTGTAGCGGGGTCGTCACGATGTCGATGGTGTTCATGCAGCCTCCTTCTGGAGCAGTTGGGCGAGCGCTTCCTCGAGACTCGCGCGCGCGATCTCAAGGTCCTCAAGATTCGGATCCCGGGCCAGCCACGCGGCCAGCGTGCGCTCGGCGTGGGCGGTCCGCACGATGCAGCGACCCTCGCTCGATGTCGCGGCAATGACCGCGGGCAATTGCGCGACTTGATCCAACGCCAAGTCGCTGCGGCAGCTGATGCGTTGTTCGGCGATGCGCGCCTTGATCGTGCGCGGCGCGGCGTCGGCGACGATCCGTCCGCCCGCGAGCAGCACGACGCGATCGGCGAGCGCTTCGGCCTCCTCGAGCAGATGGGTCGTCAAGAGCACGGCGGCGCCGGCATCAGCGCGCGCGCGAATCGCGGCCCAGGTCAGGCGCCGGGAATCGGCATCGAGGGCAACGGTTGGTTCGTCGAGCACGAGCAAATCGGGCTGTCCGCAGAGCGCGAGTGCGAATTGCACGCGGCGTTGCTGGCCGCCGGACAGCGACCCATAACGCCGATCCGCTTGTTGCTCGAGGCCGACCCGTGCGATCACTGCGGCGACCGGCAACGCAGCGGGGTAGTACCCTGCGAACAAGCCGACGTGTTCGCGGACCGTCAATTGTGCTGCCAGCGCGGCGGATTGCAGCATCACGCCCGAGCCCAAGCGCGCCACGGCGCTGCCAGGCACCGCGCCCAGCGTGGTGATCGAGCCCGCATCCGGGCGCGTGCGGCCCAGCACCAAGTTCACGAACGTCGTCTTGCCGGCACCGTTTGGTCCGAGCAACGCGGTGATCGCGCCTCTCTCGATGCGCAGATCGATGCCGCCCAGCGATGCGACCTTGCCGTAGCGGTGCGAAACCCCGCGCGCTTCGATCGCGGGAAGGTTCAATTTGTTCATCATGCCTCCGGTGTGTGTGGACCGTGGAGGCAGTCTAGGTGGCGCGCGGAGTGGGGCGTCAGTGTCGGGTGTCAGGCGGGGGACCTGACAAATGTCACCCCGGCGACAAGTGTCATCCCGACGACAGATCGCAGCGCGCGGTCACTGACAGGAGCGCGCGCTTGCGCCATAATTACCCGGTAGTTTCGGCTTGCGAGGAGAATTCGATGCTCAAGTTGTTGCTGTGGCTCGTGCTCCTGGTGCTCTGCTGGCCGCTCGCCTTGGCCGTGCTGTTTCTGTGGCCGCTACTCTGGCTCCTGTCGATCCCATTCCGGCTCGTCGGCATCGCGCTCGAGAGCGTGCTCGCGCTGGTGTTCGCAATTCTGATGCTGCCGGCGCGGCTCTTGGGTGGCATGCGCTAAAGCGCGAGCAGCGGCGGAGGCGCCGCTGCAGGCCGGTCAGGCGGCGTTCGCCGCTGCCGGCGCCTGGGCATAACAGCGGCCAAACCGATTGGCCAGGAAGTCGGCGAGCCCGATATCCTCTTGCCGGATCAAACCCGCCTGCGGCAGCCGTCCGGCGGCGAGCATGTCGAGCACGGCGCAAATGCCGCCGGCCGTCGTGATCTGGATCGCGCTACGCATGCGGCCGCCTAGGTGCGCGGCATAGATCTTGTTCGCATAGGTCTCCTGGACCAACTGGCCTCCCTGCATGCCGCTGACCGTCACGAAGACGATCACGACATCCTGCAAGGTCACCGGTACCGCATTCTCCAGGATGTCCTTGAGCAACTCGCGCCGGTCGCGCAGTCGCAGATCATTGAGCAGGGCTTTCATGATCGCCGCATGGCCCGGGTAACGAATCGTGCGGTAGTTGAGGTTGCGTACTTTGCCGGCCAGGGTTTCGCACAGCGTACCGAGGCCGCCTGAGGTGTTGAACGCCTCGTAGAGGATGCCGTCGAGCGAGAATTCCTCGCATTCCTCGAGCGGCTGCGTCTCGCGCAATCGGCCATTGACGATCGCCTCGCAGGGCTCGCAATACTCGTTGATGACGCCGTCCGTGCTCCAGGTGAGATTGTAATTCAGGGCGTTCGAGGGAAATTTCGGCAGGGCCCCGACGCGCATGCGCACATCCTGCAACTGGTCGAAGCGCGCGGCCAGGTCGCTCGCGACGATCGTGATGAACCCGGGGGCAAGTCCGCATTGGGGGATGAACGCCGTGTGGGCATCCGCCGCGAGTTGCTTGACGATGCGGGTGCTGGCGACATCCTCGGTCAGGTCGAGGTAATGCGCGCCGACCGCTTTGGCCGCCTCGGCTACGAGTCGGGTCGCGTGATAAGGCGCGGCGCTGAGGACTGCGAATTGACCCTCGAGCAGGCGGCGCAGTTTCGCGGCGTCGGCAATGTCGGTAGCGATCTTCGTGATCGGCAGCGCCGTCTCGATTCGGTCCAATTGCTGGGGCGACCGATCCATGACGGTCACGGCGTAGTCGCCGGATCCGCCCAACAGTTCGGCGATCATCGAGCCGATCTTGCCGGCGCCTACGACCAAAATCTTTTTCATCGCTACTCCCACCCGCCTGACTACACACGAGGAACTCCGCATTCTTGGCGAAATGACCGGCGAATGGTATGGACGAACCGCACGTATTCACGGAAAATGACCGTGAAATCAACGGAACGGGTAGGCGAAATGACGGATGCGATCGATTCTGCGCTGTTGGCCAAGCTGCGCGAGGACGGGCGCGCCTCCACGGCCCAGTTGGCGCGCTTCGTCGGCAGATCGCGCAGCAGTGTGCAGAGCCGCCTGGAACGCCTCGAACGAGATGGGGTGATCGCCGGCTACACCGTACGGCTCGGACACCAGCATGAACTTGGGTTCGTGCGCGCCCACGTGATGATCAAGGTTGGCGCCAAAGAGGCGAGGGCGGTGATCGCGGCCTTGACCGCGGTCAGCCAAGTTCGCTTACTGCACTCGGTCAGCGGGGAGGTGGACCTCATTGCCATTGCCGCGACCGCAACGGTGGCGGAGATGGATCAAGTCATCGATCGAATCGGCGCCTTGCCCGGCGTCGAACGGACGACATCGTCGATCATTCTGTCGACGAAGTTCGAACGCTGAGGGTGCGGCGCTGAGGGTGCGGCAATTTCGCGCGAGCGCCGCACGATCGGCCCGCGACATGACATAAATACTAAGAAAAAACCAGGCGGCGGATTGAACCAATGTACGGGAAGGGATTAAAATACGGCGTGGGTCTGTTAAGACCCACGCCGCTGGAATATCGCGCCGACGGGGGGAGTTGGCTGGTTGCCGACGCGAATTGCTCCTAAACTTTCGGGTTGGCGCTGCGTGGGCAGCGCCGAACTCGAAGTTGATATTGCCATAGAGAATTGTAAGAGGTGCTTACTCTTTCTCATGGTGAATGTAACTTTTTTCATCTGACGATATTCTCAGGATTCATAAGCCCGGTGAGCCTCGATCGCAGGACGTTTCTCGGCCGGGCCGCAACAGCCGCAACTGCCCTTTTTCTCACCCCCGCGGCCTCGTCCGCCAGTGCAGATGCGACCGAGCCGCGGCTACGTATGGCCGCCCGCCCTGGTCAAGTCCAAGCCTTCCCGATGGCCGATGTCCGCTTGCTGCCCGGACTCTGGAAGGACATGGCGGAGCTGAATCGCAGCTTTCTGTACTCGTTGCCCAATGACCGACTCGCGCACAATTTTCGAGTCACGGCCGGTTTGCACTCGGACGCGGAGCCGCTCGGTGGCTGGGAAGCGCCCGATTGCGAATTGCGCGGCCACTATGTCGGGCATTACTTGTCTGCCTGCGCGCTGCTGCGCGCGAGTACGGGCGACACCTTCATCTCGGCCAAGGCTGATGCGCTCGTCGCGATGCTCGCCGAGTGCCAGGCGCCGGACGGCTATCTCGGCGCTTATCCCACGTCCTGGTACGAACGGCTGCGTCAACATACCAAGGTCTGGGCGCCTTTCTACACCTACCACAAGATCATCGCCGGCCTGCTCGATATGTACGTGCACACGGGCAACGAGGAGGCGTTGCGGATCGCGGTGCGCATGGCCGATTGGGCACACGCGTATGCCTGCTCGTTCAGCACGGAAGATTGGCAGCGGGTGCTGCTCGTAGAACACGGCGGCATGAACGAAGCGGCGTTCAACCTCTATGCCATCACGGGTGACGACAAGTACCGCGAGCTCGCGTATCGATTCGAACACACGCTGATCTTCGAACCGCTGGCGAGCGACGTCGACCGTCTCGATGGCAATCATGCGAATACCAATATTCCGAAGATCATCGGCGCCGCGCGCGGCTACGAGCTGCTGGGCGACGAACGCTATGGAAGGATCGCGGAAAATTTCCATCGCATCGTCACGCTGCATCACGCGTATTGCACGGGCGGTACGAGCAACGGCGAGGACTGGCACGCTGCCGACGCGATCGCCAGCCAGCTCGGCCGTGAAGCCGAGGAATGCTGCTGCTCGTACAACATGATGAAGCTGACGCGGCAGCTCTATCGGCAGCGCCCGGAGCCGCGGTTGTTCGATTACTACGAGCGGGTCCTGTTCAACGTGCGCCGTGGCACGCAGGATCGCAATGGCATGCTCATGTATTACGTTCCCTTGCAGCCCGGCATGTACAAGACCTTCGGCACGCCGTTCAAGGCATTTTGGTGCTGTACCGGCACGGGCAGCGAGGAATACGCCAAGCTCAATGACTCGATCTACCATCACGATGATGACACCGTGTTCGTAAACCTGTTCGTGCCGTCGACCCTGGCATGGCCGGAGCGCGGGTTGCATCTACGCCAGACCACGAATTTTCCCGCCGAAGAACGCATCACGTTCAAATTCGACACGGCGCCGACGCGGCCGACGGCGCTCAAGATCCGGGTTCCTTACTGGGCGACCAGCGGCGGTACCGTGCGCATCAACGGCGCCGCACAGACTCTCGTACTGCGCCCGTGCACCTATCTCAGGCTCGCGCATGCGTGGCAGGACGGCGATGTCGTCACGGTCGAATTTCCGATGAGCCTGCATCATGCCGTCACTCCGGACGATCCGCAGGTGTTCGCGGTCCTCTATGGACCGCTCGTGCTCGCCGTGCGGCTCGGAACCGCCGATCTTACAAGCTCGATGATCTATGGCGGCTACGCTCCGCAAGGGGGCGAGGACGCCTATGCGCTGCCCTCGATCGATTGCGCCGAGTCGGCCGACTGTTTGGAGCGCGTCGAAGCCTCTCCCCCGTACACGCTGCAATTTCGCAGCAAGGGCCGTGGCCTGAGTCATCGGCTCGTGCCACTGAGCGAAATCGTCGACGAACGTTACTCGGTGTATCTGCGGCACGGCACGACGGCTTGAAGCGGGTTCGCGGTCTCATGCTCGTCGGCCTGTGGGTCGTGAGTGCCAATGCCCAGGATCCGGACGCCGCTACGGACCAGAACGCGGCGACCCCTGCAACCCCTGCAACTGCAATCGTCCACATAGGCCCCCGCGGTGCCGCCATCGAGCAACGCGCTCCCGGTCGGCGCCCCCAAGTGCCGATGCTCGTCAGCTTCGACGGTCTCGGAGTCGGTTTCGTGGGCCCCGATGGGGAGGCCGCGACGCGTAACCCCTCCGATAACAGCCTCGCCGTGGGTCCCGATCACATCGTGCAAATCGTCAACAGCCGCATGGCGATTTTCACCAAGCGAGGCGGGCGCTTCGACGCCACCGGCCGTGTGCTCGCGGGTCCCGTAGTCACGAACAAGCAGCTCTTTGCCGGCTTCGGCGGCGTTTGCGAGACCTCGGTCAGTGGCGATGCAGTCGTTCGCTACGATCAACTTGCGGGTCGCTGGTTGTTCGTGCTGCCGATCTTTCACCGTCCCGCGGATGATCCGTCCGGCCCTTATTCGATGTGCTATGCCCTGAGCCAGGGACCGGATCCCGCGGGACCCTATTACCATTACGAGTTCAAGCGACCGCTCTTTCCGGATTATCCTCGGCCCGCGGTCTGGCCCGACGGCTATTACGTGCCGACCAGCGTCGGCGACAATGTCGTGCAAAAGCAAGCCTGTGTCGTCGATCGCGCCAAGATGCTCGTGGGAGCGCCGGCGACCGAGCAATGCGTACTGATCGACAGCGTGAATTTTCTCAACAACGCGGATATCGACGGGCTGGCGCAGCCGCCGCCGGGCGCACCCAACATCATGGTCGCGGCCGGCGGCACCCAATTGCAGCAACGGTTCGAGGACGACGGGCTCTATAGCTATGATTTTCACGTCGACTGGGTCGACCCGGGCAAGACCTCGGTCGGTGCCGCGCGCAAGATCCGAGTTGCGCCCTATCATTATCTCTGCGACGGGCAATTGACGAAGTGCGTGCCGCAGCCCGGCACCGACATGCGCTTGGATGCCCAGGGCGACAAACTCATGCAACGGCTCGTCTACCGGCGCATCGGCCGCAACGAATGGCTCGCCGGATTGCATTCGATCGATACGCGCGCCGGTGGCGGCGGAGTTCGTTGGTACGAATTGAAGCTCGACGCGCACCGCCAGCCCAGACTTTACCAACAGGGCACCTATGCACCCGATGCCTACTATCGGTGGATGGGCAGTCTCGCGATCGACGCTAAGGGGGATATCGGGATCGGGTATTCCTTTGGAGGAACGCCGAACATGCCGGGTCAACGCTTCGCGGCACGACTGGCCGACGATCCGAAGGGAAACTTGAGCTTTCGCGAAGCCGTGCTCGTCGTCGGCGCCGCCGCCCAGAGCACGACGCTGCGTTGGGAAGACTACACGACGACTGCCATGGACCCGTCCGACGACTGTACGTTCTGGTACGTGGGCGATTACATCGCCTCAGCCGGTGAGAGTTATCGGACGCGCATCGGGGCGTTTCGTCTGCCGGGCTGTACGGCGCCCTAAAACCGTTCAGCCCCAGGGCCGGCCGGCTGCCCGACGTTCGCGCTGACGCGCGCCGCCATCGGCGTTGCCGAGTTTGTACCTCGAGATCATCTGATCGAGGCGACTGGCCTCGTCGAGCAGGGATTCGGCCGCCGCCGCGGACTGCTCGACCAAGGCCGCATTCTGTTGGGTGACCGTCTCCATGGACATCACGGCCTGGTTGACGTGCTGGATGCCCGCGGCTTGTTCACTGCTGGCCGCGGCGATCTCCGCCACGATGTCGGTCGATTTCTTGACGGCGACGACGATCTCGTTGAGCGTCTGCCCGGATTGGTCGACGAGTTTTGAGCCCTGCGCGACTTTCTCGACGCTGTCCTGAATGAGCGCCTTGATCTCCTTTGCGGCTGCGGCGCTGCGCGACGCGAGATTGCGGACTTCGGATGCCACGACGGCGAAACCGCGTCCTTGATCGCCCGCACGGGCGGCCTCGACCGCGGCATTGAGCGCCAATAAATTAGTCTGGAAGGCGATTTCGTCGATGACTCCGATGATGTCGGCAATCTTGCCGCTCGCCGAATTGATGCCCTGCATCGCATCGACCGCCTGTGTCACCACGCTGACGCCATTCTCGGCCTGCGATCTCGCTGCGGACGCGAGTTGGTTGGCCTGGGCCGCGTTGTCGGCGCTCTGCTTTACCGAGGAGGTCATCTGTTCCATCGATGAAGCGGTTTCTTCCAGGCTCGAGGCCTGGTGCTCGGTCCGTTGGCTGAGACTCGCATTGCCCTTGGCGATCTCGTCGGCTCCGGTCCGAACGGCGGAGACGGTCGTCGAAATTTGCGCGAGCATTTGCCTCATGGCGTCGACGAGAGAGTTGACCTCCTGCGACAAGGCGAGGAGATTGCCGCTCCGGTCGTTGGTGTCGATCGTCCCCGTCAGATCGCCGGCGACCGCGGCTTGCACCAGGGCGCGCACGTCTTCGACCGTGCGTACCTGGTCGGTCACATCGGTCGCGAACTTGACCACTTTGAATGGCTTGCCATCGCCATCGAATATGGGGTTATAGCTGGCTTGCAGCCAGATTCGACGGCCCCCCTTTGCGACGCGCTCGTATTGTCCGGCCTGATAGGTCCCGGAGGCGAGTTTCTCCCAAAACGCTCGATAGTCGGCGCTCCCAGCAAAATCGGCAGCGACGAACAGCCGGTGGTGTTTTCCTTGGATTTCGGCAAGGGTATAACCCACCGCCTTGAGAAAATTATCGTTGGCCGTGATGACCGATCCCTCCAGAGTGAACTCGATCACCGCTTGAACCCTGTTGATCGCTGCGAGCAGGCTGTCATTGGTGGCCGCCAGCGTCTTTTGGGCCGTGATATCAGTGGCGTATTTGACGACTTTGAAGGGTTTGCCATCGCTGCCGAAGATGGGGTTGTAACTCGCTTCGAGCCAGATCGCGCGGCCGTCCTTGCGCAGGCGCCGGTAATGACCCTGATCGAACTCGCCGCGCGCGAGTTTTTCCCAGAAACCGCGATACGACGCGCTCTGCTGCTCGGCCGGCGCCACGAAGAGGCGATGATGTTTACCCTGGATTTCGGATAGGGAGTAGCCGACTGCCGCGAGGAAATTCTCGTTGGCGGTGAGCACGGTTCCGTCGAGCGCAAATTCGACGACGGCGAGAACCTTCTTGATTGCGTTCACCTGCCCGCGCAGGTCCGAGATACGAGAAAAATCCTTGATCATCCTGCTCAATCCGCTTCCATCGCTCATCGTCATGGCTCCGTCGTTTGTAACTTCAGCCCTCCCTAACCCCCGAATCGGCAGGGCGGGGAAAACCTTGAGCCGATGTCAGGGGCGTCGACGAATTGGCCGTTGCAGAGCCCGATGCGGTACGGGAGTCCCGCAGGGCTCTGCGCCGCTCAGGGAGGTGTCGGAGTCACGCGCAGCATCACGGCGGCAGCCGGCGCGAGTTCGAAGTCGAGACCACCGGTGACCCCATGGACACGCTTACCGGTCCAGAGATCGAGCGTGTCGAGACGTTCGTAAGGTGGCAGACGCAGCGTCTGCCAGCTCAATCGAATCGACCGCGCCGACTCGCCGCGATTCAACAACACGACGGCCTGAGCGCCATTGGCGAGCGGTTTCACCCAGATTTCCGCATCGCCGTCCTTGAAGGCGCGGCGCCCCTGCACACCGAGCGGATCTTGGTCCACCGCGATCACGTCTCGGTTCGTGAGGATGCGGGCAATCTCGGAGTTCATCGCGGACAAGTCGTTGCCCGCCATCAGGGGCGCGGCGAGGATCGCCCATAAACTGAAATGCGCCCGGTACTGCTCGAGGCTCATGCCGCCGTTGCCGACCTCGAGCATGTCGGGATCGTTCCAATGTCCGGGGCCCGCGAAGGACTCGAGACCGACTTGCAGGTCGAGAATATCCAGCACGCCGAACCAGTCGATGTTGCGGGCCTTGCCCACCCAGCCGTCGGAAATGTCCGGCGTCGTGCGCCACAAGTTGCCGCCCACCGACGCGGCCCACAACCACGGCTGATGCGTGCCCCATTCGCAAATACTGAAGACGATCGGGCGACCGGAGGCGCGCAGCGCATCGCTCATCGTCTCGTAGGCTGCGCGCGCCTCGAGCGACTCCGCATGACACCAGTCGTACTTCAGGTAATCGACACCCCAAGCTGCATATTGGGCTGCGTCCTGATACTCGTGGCCCCGGCTGCCGGGCCGCTCTTGGCAAGTGAGATTGCCGGCATCCGAGTAGATGCCGAACAGCAGGCCTCGGCCATGCACGTAGTCGGCGAGCGCGGCAATGCCGGAAGGGAAGCGGATCGGATCGGCGAGTATGCCGCCCGCCGCATCGCGGCTCACTTGCCAGCAATCGTCGATGACGATGTACCGATAACCGGCTTGCGCCATGCCCGAGGCGAGCATTGCATCGGCCTGTCCGCGAATCAATTGCTCATTGATCTCGCAGCCGTACTTGTTCCAGCTGTTCCAGCCCATCGGGGGCGTTTGAGCCAGCCCGTTGCCCGCTCGCGCAACGAAGACCTGCTCCGTCGCGGCGAGGGCCATGGCGGGAATGGCCGTACCGGCAAGCAACAGCCCCGCCAGCCAAATCGCAATCCCGATGCTTGCGCGCAAGACTTTGCTCCTCGATGTGACGCTCAGTCCGTTATGCGGATGGGCGCGGTCAGGGCGGCGTCTTCGCTGGAATCGCCCACCCGGATCACGAATTGGCCGGGCGCGACCGTCCAACCGCGCGTGGTCTTGTCCCAGTAGCTGAAGGAGCGGCGATCGAGTTGGAACACGACTTGCTTCGTTTCACCGGGCGCAAGGCGGACTTTCGCGAATCCCTTCAGTTCGCGCTCCGGTCGCGGGACCGGTGCCGACGGATCGGAGATGTACAGCTGGGCGACCTCGGCGGCCGCGACCGCGCCGCTATTCTCGACCTTGACCGTGACCTCGAGCGGCGTCCGTGACGAGGCGACCGCGGGAACCTCGAGGTCCGAGAATTTGAATCGCGTGTAACTCAAGCCGAAGCCGAACGGGAACAGCGGGTGCTTGCCGGTGCTCGTCCAATAGCGATAGCCGACCATGAGGGCGTCGTCGTAGCGCACGTGGCTGGTCGCACCGGGCCGCGTCGCGGCAGGCATGGGATAGTAATCGTGATAGGAAGCGCTCTCCTCCCAGCTCCGGTCGAACGTGACCGGCAGTTTGCCCTCGGGCGCGTGCTGCCCGAACAAAATATCCGCGAGCGCGGTGCCGCCTTCCTGACCCGGATAATAGAGATCGAGCAGCGCGAGCACGCGATCCAGCCAGCGACGCGTATCGGCACCGACGCCGCCGGTCAAGGTGACGATGGTGCGCGGATTCGCGGCCGCGACCGCCTCGATCAGCGCGTCCTGTCCCCAGGGCAGCGCGAAGCTGCGATCCGCACCCTCGCCCTCCGTGTCCTTCGTGAAACCGACCGCAACGACAACGACGTCGGCGGCCGCCGCGAACCGCTTGGCGTTGGCGCTGACGAGTTCCGGCTCGAAGGCGACACCGACGCCGCAACGAAGGCCGGCGAAATGCGGCAGATACTCCGCGATCACGTCGATCGTCTGACCGGCGGTCAGCGGCACCAACCACGATGGCGCGATCTGGGCATCGGCATGGATCGGTTCGGCGAGCGGCCGACCGTCGACTGCAAGTTCGAGGCGGTCGCCGTCAGAGGCCGATGCGGTCGCGAGTATCACGTAGTTGCCTGCAACCGCCGCCTGATATCGGGCGTGATAGCGGATGCTGCGCGGAGCGGGATCGGCCTGCGTGAGCCCTTCTTCGGGGGCATTGTCGATCGTGCTGACGGCGGTCAACTCTGGCGTGCCCGCGAAGTGCGGACCGCGATACGTCGCCATCGTCACCGGGCCGAGCCAGCGAGTTTCGCGAAACACGTCGCGCATCGACGGTAGTCCCGGGTCGTAGAGCACACGCGTCGCGGGCCCGAGAAAGTTGGCGATGCCGGTCAGCGTGCTCACGGGTTCGAAGGCTTGCGTGAACGCCGAACCGCCGCCACCGGTCACGGCGGGGTAGGCATTCGGGCCGATGATGGCGATGGTTTTGATCCGCGTCGGGTCCAAGGGCAATAGCGGGCCCTCGTTTTTGAGCAAGGTCAGGCTCTCGAGCGCACCGCGCAGCGCCACGCTGCGATCGGCAACCGAATAAGTCGAGGAGGGCATCTCGCTCGAGGCCGAAGTCACCGGTGCCGAAGCCAGGAATCCATAGCGCAAGGCGACGCGGAGCAAACGCAACACCTTGTCGTCGATCGTCGCGCGATTGACGAGGCCCTTCTGGATCGCGGGCAACAGGGCCTCGGCATTCAGAAAGCGCGGACTCGGCATTTCCAGATCGAGACCATGATTGGCGGCGGCGACCGTGTCGTAGGTCGCATCCCAGTCCGACATCAGGATGCCGGCGAATCGCCATTCGCCTTTGAGAACCTCGAGATTCAGAAAACCGTTTTCGGTTGCATGCTCGCCGTTGATGAGGTTGTAGGAGTTCATGACGGCGTCGACGTGCGCCTCGCGCACCGCCGCTTCGAACGCGGGCAGGTAGATCTCACGCAGCGTCCGCTCATCCACATCGGCACTGACGTTATGGCGGTCGTATTCCTCGTTGTTCAGGGCAAAGTGCTTGACGGTTGCGACGACCCCGCGAGACTGGACCCCCTCGATGTAAGGAACGACGAGCGCTGCATTGAGGAAGGGGTCCTCGGATAGGTACTCGAAATTACGTCCGGCGACCGGCGACCGCGCGATGTTGACGCCGGGTCCCAACAGGAATTGCACGCCGCGCGCCCGCGCATCGCTGCCCAGACTCTCGCCGAGTTGCCGAGCGTAATCGCGATCCCAGGTCGCGGCCAAGGCGACACCGCCGGCATACGCGGTGGAGGGTCCCCAATTACGCACACCGACCGAAGCGTCCGACATCTTGAGGCGCCCGAGTCCGATCGCCGGCGCCGCATGCGTGTACATCGAATCGATACCGCCGAGCAACTCGATCTCCTCGTCCAGTGTGAGCCGACCGAGCAATTCGTGCGCCTTGCTCTCGATCGCCGCAGAGTCCTGAACGGGTGCGGCCCTCGCGAGACCGGTCAGGCAAAGGCCCGCGATGGCGAGCACGTGGCCGGCCAAAGTCCGGATGACGAGCCCACGCCTGCGGCCCATGCTGCCCTCAAGCCACGCGCAAATATGTGGAGTAGGTTTCATCGCTGATCGCCACGAACGGTACGAGGCTCATGGTCGCAGGAGTCCCAACGGTCCAGCGGCTTGGCGCTACCTGCTGCGCGGACAGCAATTGACTGCGCGTTATCCTCGTCTGCGGCGTGCCCGCCGCGTCCAGCGGGAACAATACCAGCGGGCCGCTGAGCAGGGCGACGGTATCGGGATGGCGCGGAGCGATGGCTTCCAAGCGCAGCCGACGCGGTAATTCCAGGTCGATCCGGTCGCCGTTGCGCCACTCCCGCGCGACCGTCGCGAAGGTCCCGGGCACGGGTGCCGCCGCGAGGGTGCGTCCATTGACCGCGATCCGCGCCTGATCTGCCCATGCGGGAATCCGCAGCTTGAGCGCAAAACGGATCGCAGCAGTCGTCTCGAGCCGCAAGGACACGAAGTCGCTCAGCGGATAATCGCCCGCTTGCGTGAGCGCCAGGCGTACGCCGCCCGTCTGCCACGACAGCGTCGAGGGCAGGTACAAATTGACGTAGATGGCCTGCGGGCCATGGAAATACGTGTTGATGCGATAGTCGGCAGCCACCTGCGGCAGGGTGCCGGAGCAGCACGGAAAGCGGTGATCCGAATACTGTTTGCTGCCGCCGTCGTGATAATCCGAGTAATAAAATGCCCGGCCGTCCCCGTGCATCGGCAGCGCGCCGAGCACCGTGTTGTACATGACTCGCTCCATGCTGTCGCCGTAGCGCGAGTCGTGAGTGGCGCGCAGCAGATAGCGCGTCAATTTGAAGTGGGCGTGGGCGCCACAGGGAGTCTCGAAGCTCTTGCCGCTCTTCTCCAGGCTCGTGTAGAGCGCATCGTCGTCGGACCCTTGCAGCATTTCATCCGGTCCCCAACCGCCGGTCGCGAAGCTCTGCGACTGCAGCATCGCGAACGCGTTGGTCGCGGCGCGCAGGTGCCTCTTGTTGCCCAGAGTCAAATAGGCCTGCATCGCCGAGCACAAGGAATTGACATAGCTGTAGGCGTGTTTATGGTGCATGACGTTCTTGCCGTCGGCGAGCGCATCGAACCAGCTCGGCTCGTCGAGATAGTCGATCGCCAGCGCGCGATAGCGGCGCCCCGCGCCGCGCTGGTAGGCGAGGAACAGATTTTCCGGAATCGTGTAGGACTCGTCCCAGCGAAACGATTGATCCATATTCCGCCGCCAGGGAACCTCGCGATCGATCGCCCGGCCGGGCAACTCGGGCAGCACAGCCGTCGTGGTCTTGGCCAGAATCGCAAACGCGTCGGGATCGGCGACATATTGATGCGAGTCGATCAAGCCGAGCAGCAGCTTGTCGTAGCAATAGGCCGGAAAGCGGTTCTTCTCGAAGTAAGCCGTGGAGATCGTCGCCGCGTAGAGCTGATTCAGGCGCAAAACCTTCGCGCGGATCTCGGTCGAGCCGGTGATCGCGTAATTTCGCGCGAGCGCCGAGATCCACTGGCCGAAGGTGGAGCCGGGCGCCAAGCCCGTGTCGTGGCTGAGGTCGTAGTCGGAGACGTAGGTGTACCAGCCGCCGAGGTCCTCGCCCGGAGCCGGAAGTCCCGCCATTTCGCGAAACGGTTTGAGCAGGCCGTCCTCGCTAAGATTCAGCAGAACTTCGAGCGTGCTCGCGCGTTGCGCCTCGTGCAGCGTACTCGTCATTGCGATGTTTCGGTAGCTGAATTCGCGCAAGGCAAGGGGCTGCACATCCGAGGTTGCCGCCGCGAGCACGCCCGGCGCGCCGATACACAGTGCGCCGCCCGCGGTCGCCCACCGGGCGAATTCACGGCGGGTCAGCATTTTAGTCATCGTTCAGTCTCCTGCCGCGCAGCTTGGCAGCGCGCAACGTCGATTTTCAAGTTGCCCGGGTCACGAGGTGGGTCGGTAGAACCTCGGATTCCGCCGGCTCGCCGCGGATCAAGGCCAAGGCCTTGCGTGCCAGGAGTCGTCCGCCTTCGTCCCAGTTCTGGTGCACGGTCGTCAGCGGTGGCACGAACGCCGCCGACAATAACATGTCGTCATAGCCGATGACCGAAACGTCTTCAGGCACGCGCAATCCCATCTCAGCCAGCGCCCGGACCGCACCCATGGCCAGCAGATCGCTGCCCGCGAGTATCGCGTCGACGCGTGCCGCACGCTTGTGCATCGAGCGGATCGCGCGATAGCCGCTCTCGATCGTGAAATCCTCGCAGCGCAGTTCGCCGGACTTGATGCCGTGCGCCGCCAGCGCCGTCTCGAACCCGGCGCGGCGCTCCGCGATCTCCGCATGGCTGGTGTCGCCGAGAAACACTGGATGCCGCCGGCCGATCGAAATGAAGCGTTCCGCCGCGGCGCCGCCGCCCTGACGGTTGTCGCTGCCCACGACCACGTGCTCGTCGCGCATTTTCTGCGCGCCCCAGATCACCAGCGGCAGGTGCAGTGCATCGAACAAATGTACCGCTTCCAAATGCGCGCCCTGACCGAGCAGGATCACGGCGTCGGCCGATTGGATCGCGGGCAGCGAGGCTCCCTGCCGCGTCGTCAGCAATGCGCTGAAGTTGTTGCTCGCCAGTTCCTGGAGAATTCCGCCGAGTAGATCGAGCGGGTAGGGATGCGACATCGGGCGGTCGACCGATGGCTTCATTTCGATGACGACCGCGACCGTGTGGCTGCGCCGCAACCGCAAATTGCGCGCGGAAACGTTGAGCTTGTAGCCATGCTTTGCCGCAACGCCGCGAACCGCCAAGCGGGTCTGCGGCGTGACGAGATCACTGTCGCCGAGCGCGCGCGAGACGGTGATCTTGGAGACGCCGGCCAGCCGTGCGAGGTCAGCCATCGTCATTGCGCGCGTCCTGGGCGGCCGCGTGCGTGGCTTCTTCGGCATTGAATAAGTCATCCCAGCGTCGCTTTTTGATCGCTTCCCCTGACCGAAGTCTGCTGTGCGCCGCCGCCGCCGTCTAGGCCCCACGCCATGTCGCGCTGCGATATGCAGATAACCACAGGATCTTGGTTAATAAGCAACGACTCTTGATATCGATATCATTTTTGTGTAGCTTTCGCACCCAGTAATGGATGGGGACCATTCGAGGCAATAAACAAGGCGCCGACGCATCCATGCGCCGGCAGTCAGGGAACGATCAACAGCCTGTTTTCTTGTTCCTTAAGGTTCCTCGACGGGCGAATTCGTGTGTCCGCGGCGCAGGCTGGCGTTTGCGTCGGGACGGACGAGGTTCGTGCGTGTTATAGCTATTACGACTGGATTGCCACAGAGATCATTTAAGGGGGAAAGTTTCATGAGGACGAAAAACAACGATCACGCTCACCTTGCTACCGGTCGGAAGGATTTTCGCAAGCGCGCCAGGGGTGTCACGAGCATCGCCGCCGCGGTCGCCGGAATCCTCTATGGGGTGAGTGGTGGGGCGATTGCCGCCGATAGCGACGCGCCGGGCGCGGCCAGCGAAAGCGAAAACCTCAACGAGATCGTCGTGACCGCCTCGGCGCAAGCGGTCAAGAAATTGGACGCGAGTTTCAACGTGACGACGGCGTCACTCGACGAGATCGAGATGGCGAATCCGGGCAGCGTCGCCGAAATCTACAAGCTGTCGCCGGGCGTCTGGCCGGAAGCCTCCGGCGGACAGACGGGCGTCAACATCGACGTGGCCGGTTTCCCGAACGGCGGCGGCGATTCGCCGTATTTCACGACCATGATCCAGGGCTCGCCCCTGTATGGCGCTCCCTACTTGTCCTTCATGGACAACAGCTCCCTGATGCGCTTCGACGACACGGTCGAACGCGTCGAGATCGTGCAGGGCGGCACCAGTGCGATCTATGGACCGGGACAGCCTGGCGCAACGGCGAACTTCATTTTGAGGACCGGCTCGGAGAAGACCACGGGGTCGGTCGGCCTGACCTATGGATCCGAAGGCATGGAGCGTCTCGACGCGTTCGTGAGCGGCAAGATCACCGACGGCTGGTATGCCAGCATCGGCGGCTTCGCCCGCCAGTCCGATGGCGTGCGCGATCCGCAGTACGCCGCGGATTTGGGTGGGCAGCTGACGGCCACCCTGAAGCACGATCTCGACAACGGCTCGGTGATGTTCTGGGCCCGTACCCTGCACGACCATAACCAATGGGTCGCGGATTTTCCCTACGTCGTTTGCGGCAATTCGGTCTGCCCTTATCCAGGGTTCAATCAGCTGAACTCCACCTACAACAGCAAGGCGTTGCAAAATTTCCAGGTCCCGAATCCCAAGGGCGGCTTCGAGAACGACGACATCGGCGATGGCCGCGGCGCCGATTTGAACTACCTGGGTTCCGAGCTCAAGTTGAAATTCGAGGGCGGTTGGTCGATCAGCAACAACTTCATCTTCGACGGCGGCTACGTGGATACGCATGCCTTGGTCAACAATGCCAATCCGACAACGCTGTCTGCCTTCATTGCCGGGCTGACTCTGCCCGCCAACCTGACGACGGGCGCGGTTCAGGCGAACTATCAGAACGGGACGGCGGTCAACGGCAATACCAGTGTCGTGACTCAGCAGGTCTGGGACGTCCAGAAAAAGATCGTCAGCGCCACGGATGAATTCCGCGTCGCCTACGATTTCGGTAACGGCAACATCCTGACCGGCGGCCTCTATGTCGCGCATTACACCGACAACGACAGCTGGGAGCTCGGCGCCAATGTGCTGATCAACAACGCGCCGAATGCGAGCCCGATCATCCTGACTGCCTCGCAGGGCGGAAACGTCTATAACGTCAGCAGCTCCCAGGGCATCTACAATGCCAACGGCAGCTACAACATCCTCGAGAATGGCAACGCGACGAACACGGCGTTCTATTTGTCGGACGCATGGAAGATCGAGAACTGGTTGGTCGATGCGTCGATTCGCGTCGAGCATATCGACATGACCCAGCAGACGAGCAACCTGTCGCCGACCCAGCTGGGCACTGCCTTCGATCTGTGGGACAACGCGGTGAACCTGCCCAACGGCACGTGGACGAATGCCGGTGAAAAGAACACGATTCCGACGTTCTCGCTGGGCGCGAACTACGAGTTCACCGACCATATGAGCGCCTATGCGCGCATCAACAACGGCGTGGAATTCGACAATTTCGACGATGTTCGTGCCAATGTCACGGGACCCGCGAACACGGCCGTCAATGGCTACAACAACGGGTATACGCCGCTGGCCAGATTGGAGAACTACGAGGGCGGTTTCAAGATTGCCAATCGATATACGTACATCGACGCGTCGGTTTATCTCAAGAAGTTCACGGGCTTGGAATACCAACCCGTCAACATCGAGAATCAGCCGCTCGGACCCCCGTCCACCTTCGGCTCGCACTCCGTCGGCGGTCGTCTCCTCGGCAGCGTCAACCCTCTGGCCGACAGCGACATTCAGTGGGTGCGCGACCTCAAGTTGACCGTGAACGGCATTTACGAAGACGCCCATTACGCGGACTTCGTCGGCTGTGCGATCTATACCGACATCAACAACGTCAATCATTGCATCGATGTCAACGGCAATCAGCTGGCACGTCTGCCGAAGTTCCAAGTTCGCGTCACGCCGAGCGATACGCAAAATTTCGGCTGGGGTTCGCTGACTGAACAGATGACCTACGAGTACATCGGCCAGCGCTATCAGGACTTCACGAACCTGAATCCGCTGGGTTCCTACTATGACCTGGGCTTCGCTGTCGTTGCCAATGTGGGCGACAACTGGCAGTTCCGTTTTCTGGGCTCGAACGTCACGGACCAGTTCGGTTTGACCGAGGGTAATGCCCGCGTCGGCGGCAACGCGGTCCAGGATGATGTGGGCTTCGGACGCTCGATCCTTGGGCACGAGTACAACATTCAAGCCAAGTACAAGTTCTAAGCAAGTCTCAAGTACGAACTCGACCCCTCCCGCCGACAGGCGCGAGGGGTCATTTTTTGGTGCTCGCGCCACGCGGGGCGCGGCAACTCGAACTGCTCAATTCCTCCTTCAGGCCCTCCTTCAGGCCGCCGTATCCGGCACGACGTCGAACGCGACCGTGAGGCGCGGCTGCCCGCTCTGGAACGGCAGCGTGCCGTGCCAAAAATAGGACGGAAACAGCACCAGTTGGCCGAGCGCGGGACGCACCGACAACTCGGGGCCGAGAGACGGCGTCGTGAGCACGCCGGGCGCACCAAAGCTCAGCATGCCTTCGCCCGTGTTCTTCGACGTCATGCTGTCCGGCAGCTGAATATAGCAAGCCGACGAGATCCAACCCCGAGGATGCACGTGGCTCGTATGGTAACCGCCGCGATGCAGCCTCACCGACCAGCTGCCGTTGAAGCGAGAAGCGCCTCGATTTCGACGCCGTAACGCGTCTTCGCCGCGTCCGATCCGTTCACGATAGTGCTCGATCGGCGCCGCAAAGGCGTGAAAAAGAGCCTGTATGACCGGATCCTGACTGCGCGAAAGATCTTGCGTGGTCTCGGTCCCCTGGCGCAACGATTGGTACAACAGTCGATGCCCGTGCGGATTGTGCAGGGCTGTCAAATGGACGGCGAGTTCCGCGAGGAAGGCGTTCAGAGTCGACCACCCCGGCGGCGCATCCAGCATTGTCGACATGACCATGGCGTCGTAGTCGCAGAATGCCTCATAACGGGGATCGTCGAGCAGCCGCAGTGCCGTGGTCTGCATCGCGATCAGATATTGATCGTCGGGATTCGCCGCGATCAAAGCCCCGCATTCGCTCAGTGCTTTCGCGCCGTCGCCGACGCCGAGATACGCGGAGCACAGGAGTTTGCGTGCCGTCGCATTGTTCGCTTGCGCCCGCAGGGCGCGTTCGGCCAGCTCCAAGGCGATCGCGGGATCGAACTCGAGTGCCGCGAGGCCCGCGCGGATCAGCAGCATGGGCGGCGCCTGCGGTGCCGCGACCCGCTCGGCGAGGCAGGCATACGCGCCGCGCCCGTCGCCGGCTCCCTGCAGCAGAGCGGCTTTGGTCCCGCGCAGCGCATCGTCCTGCGGGTAGGTTGCGAGCGCCTGATCCAACGCGTCCGTCGCGTCCTGCATGCTGCCGGTGCGCATCCAAATGAGTTGCGCCAAACTGTTGTGCGCATCCGCGAGGCGCGGCTCCAGGCGGACGCATTCGCGCAACGCGTGCTCCGCTTCGTCGAAGCGCTGCAAGCTGATCAGGCTGCGGGCATGCGTATGGAGCATCGAAGCCGTCGGTCGGGCGCGGGCGAGCGTTTGCCGAAGGACGCGCTCACTCTCGTCCGGCTGGTTGGCGGCCTGCAATGCGATGGCCAAGGTATGGCTTGCGACGTGGTCGTCCGGCGCAAGCGCGACGCGGCGACGATAATGCGCGACCGCCTCGCTCGGCCGCGCGAGAGCCGCGTACGCCGCCACGTGCAATTGCGCCAGCTCGGGGTCGGTCTTGCCGGCCTCGCACCACGGCGTTGCCACCTCGAGGGCCGCGCTGGGCCGGCCGGTGTCCAGATAGTGACGGACCAACAGCACCGCGGCGCGGGGGTAGGGCGGCGAGCCGCGGATCGCCCGCTGCAACAAGGGTACGGCCTCGGCGCCGCGCCCCGCCGTCAGTAACACCTCCGCCAGTGTCGTCAGTGTCGGGGTCCACCCGGGGTCGATCGCGAGGGCGCGCCGAAGCAAGGCTTCGGCTCGAGCGGGGTCGCCCAGGCTCTGTGTGGTGCCGGCCAACAGCCGCAGGCCTTCGACGTAGTTGGGATTTGCTGCCACGAGGGCCGTCAATTGCTCGTGCGCTGCGCCGTAATGACCCGCCTGCAGCAGGCCGCTGATGCGGCGCATGGATTCAGCCAGCATCGCGCCGGCCGCGCAGCCAGTCGGCATAGGAAATTCTGGGCGCTGCGAAGCGATCCGTGGTGCGGCAATACACGGAGGGTGAACCGAGACGTCCGATCGGTGCAAAATCCTGGATGTGCATGCGGCTGCCCAGCAGCCGATCGGCGACGTGAAACATCACGATTTCGCCGATGACCAGCGTGTTACTGCCGAGCTCGACCGAGCGAAACAAGCGGCACTCCAGGCTCACCTGGGCAGCGGTGAGGCGCGGCACCTGGACGCGCAGCGACGCACAGAGCGCCAGATTGGCTGCATTCGCTTCACTCTGGTCCGGTGGAAAATCGGCGGCTGAGACGTTCATTGCGCCGAGCAGCTCCTCGGTCACCATATTCACCACGAACTCGCCACTCGACAAGATGTTGGCCGCCGTATCCTTCGGGCTGCCATCAGCGCGCGTCCCGATGCTCACGGCGACACACGGGGGATCACTGCTGAGCGCATTGAAGAAACTGTAGGGCGCAAGATTCACGACGCCGGTTGCGCCGATACTCGTGACCCAGGCAATCGGTCGCGGCACGACCAGGTTGGTCAGCAGCTTGTAAGTGTCCGCCTCCGAATGCTCGGCGGGGTCGATGTTCATCGTCTGATTATGAACGAATATCGCCGGTGATGGTTGCCGCTCAGCGGTCCCTCGTCGATGAACACCAAGGCCGAGGAATTCGGTTCGCGTAGCTCGACTTCGACACCCTGTTCCAGGAGTTCACGTCCCGACAGCGTCAAGGTTCCCTGAGCACTGTCGTTCGTGAAGGAGACCCGGTAGCGCTGTTCCGGAGCCACGCCGCGCAATCGGAAGCGGTGCACGTCGTCCTGCGCAGAACTGCCGCGAAATGCATAGAGCACGCCGCGACGCTGCGTCGTGGAAAAGTACTCGATGCCGTCCCATCCGAGGCCGTCGGGCCGAGCGCCGACATGATAGAGATCGGCCGCGCGAATCAAGGGCCGGAGGCGCTCCTTGTAGACGGAGAATTCCTCGATCGCGGCAGAGCGCTGCTCGGGAGTCCATTTGCCCGTGTCTTGCATCAAGGAGAACCAGCCCATCATCCCGCTGCGCAGCATATAGCGAAAATTGGCGAGAGAGGGCGTGGGCCAACGCTCGACATAGGTCTCGAGCATCGCCGGTGGCAGCGCGTAGCTGGCATCGAAGAACGCGCGTCGATTCGCGACGGGGTCGTAAGTATCCGTCACCGAGAAATAATCGCCGTGCGCAGCGCTGCCGAAGTCGACCATGCGACCGCCGTCGTTGCAGATCTCGAGCAGTAAGCGCGGGTGGCGGCGGCGCAGACGCGCATAGATCGCATAGTAAGCACGCGTCGCGTAGTCGCTCACGTCCGTCTCGTTCGATCCCTCGACCCAGACATAGCCGGAGTCCTCGCTGACGCGCAGCGTGGCCGGATCCGGCGGCGCTGCCGGGTGGTCGGCGCGCGTGCTGCCTTGAGCGACGAGATACCCGTCGTGCTCCAGCATGTCGAGATCGTTGTCGTCGACGAGGCGCTCGAGTTCGGTGCTCGCCCAAGCCTGCGCGGCGGGAACGCCCAGGTCGATCGTGATGCCCTTGAATGGTTCGGTGTGCCGCCATCCCGCGGGTGGATCGGCGATCAGCCAATCGCGCGTGATCGGGTCGTCGACGTTGCGCGCGCCCGGACCGTTGGAGACGCCGGCCTGCGTCCAATCGATCCACAGGCCGAAGCGCAGGCCCGCGCGATGCGCCTCGCGCGCGACGCTGCGCAGGCCGCGCGGAAACTTCTCGGGATCGGCGCGCCAATCGCCGACGGCGCGAAACCAACCCGCATCCAAGTGGAACATTTCCAGGCCGAGCGCCTGCGCATCGCGGATCATGTGATGCGCCAGTCCGGCATCGACAGCCATGCCGCTGCCCCAACTGTTGCTGACGAGCAGCGGATATTCTGGATCCGCGATCGTGCGCGGATTGCCGAGGACAGCGCGTACCCAGGCGCGCAGTCGATTGCCGACGGCATCCGGATCCCCCGACGTGGCGCCGAGAAATACCGTGGGTGTCGTCAATGTGCCGCCCGGCTTCAGTCGCGTGCGGTACGGGCCCGGCGCGGGATTCAGGCCGGCTTCTCCTTCCAGCGAGTTGCCGGCACGTTGCAAGCTGATGTGGGTGCGGCCACTGAACTCGATGCCCAAGTAGATGGCAGGCGCCGTTCCCGGCGACTCCGGCCCGCTTGCCGGGGACCGATAGACGAGCACATAGGGAATCATCTCGCGCGACTCGCCCGCAATCGGGCGCGCGTACGTGCTCGAGTGTCCCTCCCAGCGATCGCCGTCCGCGAGCGTATCGTCGTGTGTTCCCTGCGCCGAGGGCGTGTCGGCGCCTTTCTCGACCCAGAAACGCCGCCACAATCCGTCTGCCGGAAGTTGCCACGCAAAACGCAGGCTCGGCAGCAAGGGTAACCACAGGATCTTTCCGCTCAAATTCTCGATTCGGATCGTGTGCTCCAGCGGGCCGTGGTCGCTGCGTGCGCGCCACTCCCAAACCATCCGCAGGCGCGGTGCATCGGCGCGATAAACGAAGGTCACCGTGCGCCGACCGATACGGCTTGCCGCTCGGTCGAAATGCCAGACGATTCCTTGAGTTTTCTCGGCGACAACGCCAGCCTCCGGCGCCGGCTCCGCGGCGGTGTTGCTCCAAGCGGGCCCGGTCCCTGGTGTGAGTTCGGTGAGCCGCGGCGCCGTGGGTCCCGCGCTCAGGCGGATCGCCATGTCGGCATTCGCCAGGTTCGCGTAAACTTCGGTCGGCGCAGCACGACCTTGCGGCGACGCCGTCGCCGCGCAAGCGAGCAGCAGCGTGCATGCGATCGCACGGGCGCGCAGACGGGAAACGCACTCGACAAGCCGTCGGCGCTCGCTCATGATCGCGCGCTCATGGGGCTGGCACTCCCTCTCGACCGAAGGATAAAGAACATGCGGTATCGATCCGTTCTCGTTCGCTGTTGTCTGCGCGCATCGCTGCTCCTCGCGGTCTCGCAGCCGGCTGCGCATGCCGCTGTGCAGTCCCCCGACACGGTACCGCCGGCGCGGCTCGCCTTCGGCGTCGACGAGGGCCTGAACCTCAATCGTTTCCTGCGCGAGGGACCCGTCGCGGCTCATCTCGTGCTTCGCTCCGGACATGAGCCGCGTCTCCTCGTAGCCTTCCCCGCGGGCAACAGTGGCGTCGGCCTGTGGTTCGAGCACAGCGACCAGCCCGTGACTTGGGCCATGAGCGGCGATCTCGAACCGGTCAAGGATCACGATTCCCACGGCCGGCCCTTGTTCGGCATCACGGGCAACGTGATCGCGACGGCGACGGAACTCGTGCCGCGTCAGGCCTTGCTGTCGAGCGTGCGCATCTTACGCCTTTTACAGTCCCGCGATCCGATCCCCGCGCAGGTCCGAGTCGCGCCGCGTATCGAGGCAAGTCAAATGATTTGGGAGCGCGACCGGCTCGACGGCGCGGCGGGTTACCGGCTGAAGGTCGAGGTCACCCATGGCACGCTCGTCGACGGCCGCATCCACGCCGGCGCCGACGGCACGATCGGGCTGCGCTTCACGGCGCTGACGGGCGAGAAGCCGCTGACGCCGCTGGCCGGGACGGATTTGTTCAATGCCCACGCGGCCGCCGACCCGGCCGCGCGCGACGCCTTGAGTTTTCTCAGTTACCGCGAAAAGTTCCTGGCGGGGTCTTGGCGTTTCGACACGTACTTCGGTCGCGATACCTTGATGTCCGTGCGCCTGTTGATGCCGGCGCTCGCACCGGGAGCGATCGAGTCGGGCTTGGGCGCGGTGTTGACGCGGCTGTCGCCCGATGGCGAGGTGGCGCACGAGGAGGACGTCGGCGAGTTTGCGATTCTCGATCACCTGAAAGCGGGCGAACAGGCGTCCGACCGTACCGTGTTCGATTACAAGATGATCGACGGCAATTTCATGCTGGGTGCCGTGGTCGCCGCCTGGCTGCTCGATGACCCGCGGGGCCGCGCGGCGGCACCCCGGTTTCTCGCGATGCTCGACGGCCGCGACGGCGCGGCCGCACGCGCCTTCGGCTTCGACCTGGTCAGCAATCTGCGCTTCGTGCTGCACAGTGCGACCGCCTTCGCCGATGATCCGCGCGTGGATCATTTGATCGCGCTGAAAGCGGGATTCTCGGTCGGCCAATGGCGCGACAGCGAAGAGGGCCTGGGCCGCGGCCGCTACCCCTATGACGTAAACGCCGTGTTCGTGCCCGCGGCGGTGCTCGCCGCGCAGCGTCTCTACGACAGCGGTCTGCTCCGCCCCTACCTGGTTGGCGCCGACCGCACGGTATTTTCCCGCGCCGCGCGCATCTCGCGCGTCTGGAATCGTCGCGCCGCAGGACTGTTCGACGTCGTCGTGCCGAACGGACTCGCGCGGCAAGAGGTCGCCGCCTACAGTGCGTCGCTCGGCATCGATCCGGCCGCATCGCTGGCATCGCTCGGGCAGGATCCGGTGCGCTTCCATGCGCTGAGCTTAGGAGAGGACGGTGCCGCGGTGCCGATCCTCAACTCGGACGAAGGTTTCGAGTTGCTGTTCGGCACACCGGATCCGGCGCGACTCGACGCGGCGCTCGTCGCGATCATGCGCCCCTTCCCCGCGGGGCTCGTCACGGATGTCGGCATCGTGGTTGCCGATCCGGTATTTGCGCCGGCCGCGGTTCAGGCGCGATTCGGCAAGAACGCCTATCACGGCACCGTCATCTGGTCCTGGCAGCAAGCCGTGCTGGCGGCCGGATTGGATCGCCAATTGCGCCGCCCCGATTTGAGCGAGGCGCTCAAACAAAGATTGCTCGCCGCGCGCAGCCGATTATGGCAAGTCATCGATGCCGGCCGCAGCCTGCGCAATTCCGAGCTGTGGTCCTGGAGCTACGACGGCCAGCACTTCGAGCTGGCCTCCTTCGGGGCCAATGCCGCCGATGCGGACGAGAGCAACGCCGCGCAACTGTGGAGCACCGTGTATCTCGCCATTTCGGAGCCCCGCAGTCTGAAGCCAGCAGCGCCTTGATATCGATATCATTCTTGTGTAAGGTCCCGGCTCGTCAATAAAAAACTCCCGGCTCTGACCGGGGTCCGATGCTTGAAGGGGGATGCCTGCTTGTTATCCACAGAGCCCGCGGCTGATGTGGCCTCGTCGCCTGTCATCGACCGCTGGCATCTCTCGATGCACGATGATGGACCCTCCGCGAATGCAGCTCAGGCCGAGACTTTGTTCGCGATCGCCAACGGTGCCCTCGGCGTGCGCGGCGGTCGCGAGGAACAACCGAGTGCGAGCGACGGTGCGTTCTTGTCCGCGGTCTATGATCGCGTGCCGATTTTCTATCACGAAGGATTTCCGGGCTTCGCACGCTTTTCAGACACCCGCGTGCCGGTCGCCGACGGCAAGCGGATCCGCGTTCGCTTAGGTGCAGAAGCCCGGGACTTGAGCGCGGGCCGCCGAACATCCTGCCGACGCACGCTCGATTTGCAGCACGGGCAATTGCATCGCGAGACCCACTGGGAGGCGCCGGACGGCGGTCGTGTCGAGGTGCGCGTGACGCGCTTCGTCCCCTTGAACGGCGGCCCGTTGCTGGTCCTGCGATTTTCTCTGCGTTCGATCGACTTCCGCGGCCCTGTAGTGCTCGAGTCCTGCATCGAAACGACGGCGGCCGCGGTCCGCGCCGACGACCCGCGGATCGGTGCCGGGCTCGGTGCCGGACTCGTCGTCGGCGACCGGTGCATCCTCGATGATTGCGCCTTGCTGACGCAGTTGGCGCCGCACTCGGAAATCCAAGTGGTCGCCGCGCAAACGCATCGGGTCAGTGCGCCGCTTGCGGGCGAGACCCCGCTGCTCACCGAATACAATTCCGTCGGCCAGCGTTACTCCGCAGTGCTGGTCCCCGGTGCGCAGGTGACCCTCGAAAAATTCGTGACCTGGGCGGTCGGCACGGATCCGAAACTTCTGGCCGAGGAGGCCACCGCCGCGGTCCGGGCGGCGGCAGCGCGTGGTTGCGAGTCGTTGGAGCGGGAACATCGCGCGCAGTGGTCGAGTTTCTGGGAACTCGCGAGTCTCGGGATCGACGGCGATCCGTCGCTCGATCAGGCCCTGAATTTCAGCCTGTTCCATGTGCGCCAGTCCACGCCCAGCGACGGCAAGCATGCCTTGTCGGCCAAAGGGCTGACGGGGCAGGGGTACGAGGGGCACGTATTCTGGGACACAGAGATATTCGCGCTGCCGGTGCTCGAAATGACGGCCCCGCATCTGGTGCGCGCGAGCCTCGACTGGCGCTCGCGCACTCTTGGTGCCGCCCGCGCGCACGCACGCGAGATGAATCATTCAATCGGCGCGCTGTATCCATGGCGTACGATCGCGGGCGACGAAGGCTCGGGCTATTTTCCCTCGGGCTCGGCGCAATATCACATCAATGCCGCGGTCGCTTTCGCATTACGGTTGCATCATCTGGGCGGCGGCGCCCAGCCGCTGCCCCGCGCCGACGCTGCGATGTTGTTCGAGACCGCGCGCATCTGGATGCAGATCGGGCATTTCAATCCCGCGCGTGACGGCGCCTTTTGCATCCATTCGGTCACGGGCCCCGATGAATATGCGGCCTTGGTCGACAACGACTGTTATACGAACCGGATGGCGCGCATGCATTTGTCGTTTGCCGCCGATGCGGCACAGAAACTCGCGGCGCAAGCGCCCGAAGTCTTTCGCGCCGTGGCCGCGGAACTCGATTTACTCGATTCCGAGCCGCGCGCCTGGCGGCGCGCCGCCGAGGCGATGTATTTGCCGGTGGATGCGCGGCTCGGCGTCCAGCCGCAGGACGACGGATTCCTCGCACGGCCGCTGTGGAACTTCGCGACCGAGCCGAACGAGCATCGGCCCCTGCTGCTGCGTTTTCATCCGCTCACGCTCTATCGGCATCAGGTCTGCAAGCAACCGAGCGTCGTGCTCGCCGACGTGCTGGTCGGCATGGGCATCGACGCTGCGCAGAAACGCAAGGACTTCGATTATTACGAGCCCTTGACCGTGCACGACTCCTCGCTGTCGGAATCGACCTGGGCGATCCTCGCCGCGGAACTGGGATTGACTGCCAGGGCGCTCGATTACTTCCAAGTGACCGCGCGCCTCGATCTCGACGATTTGCACGGGAATGCGAGTCACGGTGCGCATATGGCCGCGATGGCCGGGACCTGGCTCGGCCTCGTCTGGGGCTTCGGTGGTTTGCGGATCGGCGACGATGGCACGCTGCATCTGCGCCCGACCCTGCCACGCGATTGGCGCGGCTACCATTTTTCGCTGCATTGGCAGGGCCGTGTCGTGCGCGTCGATGTCTCGCCCGCCGGTGTCAAATATCGCTTGCGCCGGGGTGGGCCGCTCGGCGTCTTTCATGACGGAGAGCGGATCACGGTCTCGGCGGAAGCGACGACCCTTGCCCTGCCGTCCGTCGTGCCCGCGGCCTGCGCCGGACGCATCGAGGCAGTCATATTCGATCTCGATGGGGTGCTCACCGATACGGCGGAACTGCATTTTCGCGCTTGGGCCAAGCTCGCCAGCGAAATCGGCGTGCCCTTCGACCGGAAAACCAACGAGCGGCTCAAGGGCGTCGATCGCGCGACCTCTCTCGACATCATTCTCGAGCGTGCGATGCGCACCGTCGACGCCGCCGAGCGACAGGCACTCGCGGCCCGCAAGAATGCTTATTTCGTCGCGTCGATCGAACGTCTGACGCCGGAGTCGATGCTGCCCGGTGCGCTGCGCGCGCTCGATGACGCGCGCGCGCGCGGTGCCAAAGTTGCGCTCGCATCGGCAAGTCACAATGCGCGCGCCATCGTCGCGCGGCTCGGTATTGCCGATCGTTTCGACCACATCGCCGATCCGGACCCAGCGCTGCGCCCGAAACCGGCGCCCGACCTGTTCCTGGCTGCGGCCGCGGCCTTGGGTGCGGACCCGGCACGCTGCATCGGCGTCGAAGACGCCATCGCGGGCGTCGCGGCCATCAAGGCAGCCGGCATGTTCGCGATCGGCATCGGCGACTCGCGCGGACTCGTGGACGCGGATGTGGTCGTTCCCGATACGCTGTCCCTGCATCTGCAGCGGTTTCTTTGATGAACCGCTGGCGCATCCTCGCAGCGCTGGCACTGATATACATGCTGTTCGCGGTGTTGCTCAACAGCGTCGGTACGGTGATTTTGCAGTCGATCGTGACCTTCGGCATCGACAAACCGCAAGCCAGCATCCTCGAGGCCTGCAAGGATCTGACCATCGCGGCCACCTCGCTCTTGGTCGCGTCCTTTTTGCCGGCGGTCGGCTATCGGCGCAGCATGATGCTGGGCCTCGTCCTCGTCACGGTCGCCTGTCTCGCGATGCCGATGTTCCCGGCGTTTCGCACGACCGAGCTGCTGTTCGTCTGCGTCGGCCTGTCCTTCGCCCTGATCAAAGTGGCGGTCTATTCGTCGATCGGGTTGCTGACGACGGACCAAGCGTCGCATTCGCGCCTGACGAACCTCATCGAGGGGCTGTTCATGGTCGGTGTCCTGTGCGGCGGCTGGCTCTTCAGCGCGTTCATCGATCCGGTCGCACCGGCCAACGCGAGTTGGTTCCGGGTCTACTGGCTGCTCGCCGCGATCGCCTGCGCGGTGCTCGTGCTCGTCAAGTCCTCGCGGCTCGATGAGTCGCAATCGCGTGCGGCGGCGAGTGCGGCGATTAGTGCAACGCCGGGTGCCGCAGCGCACACCGCTGTGCAGGCCGCCACGGCGGCGCCGCAGCGCCCCTTCGACGACATGCTGAGGATGCTGGGTTGGCCCTTGGTATACTGCTTCCTCGCCTCGGCATTCCTTTATGTACTGATCGAACAGAGCTTCGGGACTTGGCTGCCCACATTCAATCGCGAGGTCCTGATGTTGCCGAACACCGTGAGCATTCAGCTGGCGAGCATACTCGCCGGCGCCACGGCGCTCGGGCGAATCGGCGCGGGCATGCTGCTCAAACGCGTTCGCTGGCACGTGCTGCTGAATGCCTGCGTGCTCGCGATGGGCTTGCTGATCGTCCTGACGCTGCCCCTCGCGGCGCACGCGTCCCGGCCCGCGCGGCTCGGCTGGCTCGATGCGCCGCTGGCCGCTTACGTGATTCCCCTGATCGGGCTGCTGATGGCGCCGATTTATCCCGTGATCAACTCGGTGGCGCTGAGCTCCTTGCCGAAGCCGCTGCACGCTGCGATGACCGGATTGATCTTGTTGTTCTCCGCTCTCGGCGGCACGCTCGGCTCACGCATCACGGCGATCGTGTTCTCGCGCTTCGACGGCGTGCACGCCTTTTATTTTTCCCTGTTGCCGATGTTGCTGCTCCTGTTGACTTTGTCGCGGTTCCGCCGCGAGTCCGAGCGCGCGTCCGTAATGCCCGTCGGCCCGGCTTTCTCGTCGACGGCTGCCTAACGAGAGACCAGTAATGCCATTCGTGACACCAGAATCCATGCGCGGTCCCTATGACGTGATCGTCGTCGGCTCGGGCGCCGGTGGCGGCCAGGCTGCCTATACGTTGTCGATGGAGGGCGCGCGCGTACTGATGCTCGAAGCCGGTCGGCGCTATGTCCCCGAGAGCGAGACCCCGATGTTCCAGACTCCGGATCAGGCGCCCCTGTTCGGCGAGGGGACCTCCGACAAGCCCTTCGGTTTTTACGACGCGACCGTCGATGGCGGCTGGCAGGTGCCGGGCGAACCGTATGTGAGCGACGTGCCGGCAGCGCACGAATTCAGATGGTGGCGCGCGCGCATGCTCGGCGGACGCACGAATCATTGGGGCCGTATTTCGCTGCGCAACGGTCCCTACGATTTCAAACCGTTTACGCGCGATGGCCATGGGTTCGACTGGCCGATTGCTTACGAGGACGTCGCACCGTACTACGACAAAGTCGAGATGCTGATCGGCGTCTACGGCAGCAACGAGGGCTTGGAGAACACGCCGAACTCCCCGGCGGGGTGCTTGTTGCCGCCTCCGGCACCGCTCGTCAGCGATCTGATGATCCAGAAACATGCCAAGGCACTCGGGATCCCCACCGTGCCTGCGCACCGGGCGGTGCTGACGCGCAAGCTCGATGCCGACAGCATCCCGGCGCGCCTCCACCCCGGCAATCCGGCGGCGCAACGCATCCTGGCAACGGCGATGCGCGAACGTGGTGCCTGTCTCTGGGCGACGGCCTGCGGTCGCGGCTGCTCGGTCCGTGCCAACTACCAGTCGCCGACCGTGCATCTGCCGCCCGCACTCGCGACCGGCCGGCTCGACGTCGGTACCGATGCGATGGTCCACGAGGTCACGCTGGGACGCGACGGCAAGGCCCGCGGCGTTTCCTTCATCGACCGGCGCACCGGCCGCGAGCATTCGGTGCGTGCCCGCGCCGTGATCCTGGCCGCGAGCGCCTGCGAATCGGCGCGCATCATGCTGAACTCGAAAAGCGCGCAGTTTCCGAACGGGCTCGCCAATTCCAGCGGCCTGGTCGGACGCTATATCATGGACACGGTCGGCAGCTCGGTCGAGGGTCAGATCCCGAAGCTCGAGTCGCTGCCGCCGCTCAACGAGGACGGTGCCGACGGTCATGCGCTGTACATGCCTTGGTGGCTCTACGGCGAGCAGAAAGCGGGCCGCCTGCCGTTTGCGCGCGGCTATCACATTGAAATCGGCAGCGGCCGCCGCCTGCCCGGATTCGGCACGCCCGCCTCTCTGCAATGGCTGTCACCGGGCGCCTACGGAGCCCGGCTCAAGCAGGATTTGCGCCGTTACTACGGCTCTCTCGTTTCCTTCGACGGGCGCGGCGAAATGATTCCGAACGAACGCTCCTATTGCGAGATTGATCCGACGGTCAAAGACCGCTGGGGCATCCCCGTGCTGCGCTTCCACTGGGATTGGTCCGATCACGAGCGCCTGCAGGCCGTGCACATGCAGCGGACCTTCGCGGAGGTGATCGAGGCCATGGGCGGCCGCCTGCGCCGCCCGATTGAAACCGATGGCGCCAAAGCCATCTCCCGCGGCGGCGAGATCATCCACGAGGTTGGCGGCGCCATCATGGGATCCGAGGCGCGGCGATCGGTCACGAATGCCTGGGGCCAGACCTGGGACGTCGCCAATCTGTTTGTCGCCGACGGTGCCGTGTTTGCCTCGAATGCCGACAAGAATCCGACCCTCACGATCATGGCGCTCGCCTGGCGCACCGCCGACCACGTGCTCGAGCGCATGCGCCGCAAGGAGCTTTGATGGATCGACGTACGACGATCAAATGGCTGATCGCGGCGCGCGCCGCGTGGCCGCTGCGCGGCCTGGCGAGCGTGGCCTCGCGTCCGGCCTCTGCCGCTGATGGCTATGGTACGGACCCGGATCTCCTGCGGCCGTATGTCCCGGGTGAGCTTTGGCCGCTCTGCTTGACGGCGCGCCAGAAGGAACTCGCAGCGCTGCTCAGCGACGTGATCATACCGGCCGACGAACGCTCGCCGAGCGCGTCTCAAGTCGGTGTCGTGAGTTACATCGATGAATGGGTCAGTGCACCGTATTCGGAACAGCAACAGGATCGCGTCGTGATTCTGCAGGGACTCGCCTGGATCGATGCCGAGAGCGTCCGCGTTTTTGGCCGACCCTTCGCGGTGATCGCGGCGGACGAGCGGCAGCGTCTTTGCGATCGGATCTGCGACACCACGACTGCGGCGCCCGTCGATGCCGACGCCGCCCGTTTCTTCGCCCGCTACCGGGAGTTGACGGCCGGAGCATTTTATTCGACTGCCGCAGGCCGGCGCGATTTGAACTACATCGGTAACGTGCCGATGACCAGTTTTCCGCCACCCCCACCCGAATTGCTACGGAGCCTCGATCTCCTATGAAAGCCAGCCGCGACGACTACCGCTTATCGAGGCGTCTCGGCCTCGCCACAGTGCTTTGGCTCGGTCTCACGACGGCCGCGCTCGCCGCGGACTCTGCCTGGCATGCGCTGATCGGGCCCCATGCCGCGCCAGCCCTGCGCGGCTGGAGCGACCCCGGCCTGCCGGCCGGTTGGCAGGTGCACGACGGCGTGCTGTCCAAGACGGGTGCCGTCGAGGATCTGGTGACGAGCGCCACTTACGGCAATTTCGAACTGCGATTCGACTGGAAAATCGGCAAGGCCGGTAACAGCGGAATCTTTTATCGGGCGACGCATGAATACGATCATGTCTATTGGAGCGGCCCGGAATACCAGTTGCTGGACGATGCCAATGCACCCGACGGGGCGAATCGGCGCACCGCGGCCGGGTCCGCATACGCCTTGTACGGCGGTCCGGCCGGTGTCGTGAAGCCGTTCGGCCAGTGGAACACGGCGCGCGTGCTCGTCGACGGGCATCACGTGGAGCACTGGCTCAATGGCCGAAAAGTGGTCGAATATGAATTGGATGGCGCCGAGTGGCGGGCCCGGGTCGCTGCGAGCAAGTTTGCCGAATATCCGCATTACGGCCTCGCGCCGACGGGACTGATCGGTATCCAGGGCGATCATCCGGGAGCGCTCGAGATTCGCAAACTGCGGATTCGCGAACTGCCATGAGCGGCGCACTGCGCTGCGTGCTCGGCGCCGCGCTGTGCCTGTTAGCTGCCACTGCCTGGACTGATGACGATGCCAGCTTCACGCTGAGCGCGAGCAGCGAGGATTTCAGGGCCTATTTCCCGGGCTTGCTCGGCAACGGCTATTTCTCCACGCTGACGACACTGCGCGGCACCGAGGCCACACCCGGGTATCTCGCCGGGTTCATGGATCGAGATCCGGCGGACGTCTCGCGTCCCGCCGCGGTTCCCGGCTGGACCTCGATCGACTACAGCACGGGGCCGACGATCACCGGCCAATCCTGGCTGAACAAGGCACCGCTCAATTCCCGCCACTTTCAAGATTACCGGCAGACCCTCAATACCCACGATGGGACCTTGACCACCAGCTACGGCTACCTGGAAGGCGACAAGCTCACGCACATCGAAGTACAGACTCTGATCAGCGCCGCCGCGCCGCATCTCGCCGCGACGCGCCTGCGCTTGACGCCGCAGTTCGACGGCGAGGTGCAACTGTCGCTCGCGCTGAATCCATGGGCGCTGCACGCACCTCGGTTCGCTCTCGCGCAGTTGACGGGCGCCCAAATGGAGCTTGCGGTCGCTGCGAACCAATTGACCCTCGAACCGGAATTTCCGGCGCGCGCCGACCGCGCCACCATCTGGTATTCGGGCGATACGCTCGTGGACTCGGCGGCCGTCGATCCGTCGGCGCTGACGCTGAGTCTGTCCGGCCGGGCGAGAGAGGGTCTCGCGATGGCGGAGGCGGTCGCGATCGAATTGCCGGCGGGGATCCCGCCCGGACAAATCAGCGCGGAGCAGAGCGCCTACCGCTTGGGCCTGAACCTCCGCTTGCGGGTCGAGCGCGGGCGGACCTACGTATTCACGAAGTACGCCGCGGTGTCGCGTGCCGGTTGGGGCGGCGATGTGCAAGACGACCTGCGCCTCGCCGAGACGGCGCGTAGCGCCGGCTTCGATGCGCTCCTGCAAGCCCAGGTGTCGGCCTGGCATGCGCTCTGGAACACCGATATCCTCATCGAGGGCGATCCCGATGCCCAGCGACTCGTGCATTCGGAACTTTACTATTTGCTCGCGAGCACGACCGCGCAGACCGACTGGTCGGTCGGCGCCTGTGCGCTGACCACGGGCTATTTGGGACATGTTTTTTGGGACGCGGATTCCTGGATATTTCCGGCGCTCGTGTTGCTGCATCCCGAGCGAGCCCAGTCGATGCTGTCGTTCCGCACGAAGACGCTGCCCGCGGCCGAGGCGCGCGCGCAGGCGCACGGGTTCGAGGGCGCGATGTTTCCGTGGGAGTCGGATCCCGAGAACGGCAGCGAACAGACACCGCATTTCGCGTATGTACTCGGCGATCGCGAGATCCACGTCAACGCCGATGTGGCGATCGCGCAATGGCTCTACTATCTTGCGAGCGGCGACCGCGAGTGGTTGCGCCGCGCGGGCTGGCCGGTCATCGAGGCCGTGGCGAAGTTTTGGGCGAGCCGCGCCACCTACGTCCCGAGCGCCCATCGCTATGAGATCCTGCACGTGACCTCGGTGGATGAGAGCTACAGCGACGTGCCGAACGACACCTTCACGAACTTAGGCGCGGCTCGCGCGCTCGGCATCGCGACGGCTGCGGCCCGCGCCCTCGGCCAGCAACCCGATCCGCGTTGGGATGCGGTTGCCGCGCGGTTGTTCATTCCGCTGGCGCCCGACGGCAAGTCGCACATCGAGTTCGATCCCTCGGTCGCGCGACGCGATTCCGGCTGGACGGGAGGCTCCTTGTCCTTGCTCTTCCTGCCGAGTTTCGATCTGCCGATGAGCGAGGCCTTGCGCCGCGCCGATTTCGCTGTGGCGATCGAACCCGCGGACAAAGCGCACATCGGCTCGGGCAGCATGGGCTTGCCGCCTCGGTCGATCGCCGCCGCGAGTGTCGGCGACCTCGAAACGATGACCGCGGCGCTGCGCGCCAACTTCACGGGCG
>Ga0116228_10000068_pt1 | contig 59968 bp, 49 predicted proteins | sample S1TSphfallax_2_FD_89694 | JGI IMG/M metagenome (GOLD analysis project Ga0116228, IMG submission 89694) | Host-associated microbial communities from peat moss isolated from Minnesota, USA - S1T2_Fc - Sphagnum fallax MG | ecosystem: Host-associated > Plants > Peat moss > Unclassified | place...
CAGGGTGCCGACCAGCAGGGCGACCGCAATACCGACGGACACCTGAAACAGCGACAGGCGCAACAAACGCTTCAGCGGCAATTCCTCGCTTGCAGCATCGGCGAACGGCAGCAGGGAGGTGCCGAGGCCGGACCAGAAGGCCTGGACTTTGGCATTTTCCGTGCCCGGAATGGCGCGCAGGATCTTCATGGCGAGAAAGGCCAGGGGCTCTGCCCCTGGACCCCGCCGGCGTGCCGCCGGTGTCGCAAGCGCTGCGCGGCACAAGAAGTCATTCTCATGCCCTTACAACCTCCAGCGCCTGCGAAACATAAAACGCCCGGCTCACCCGCTGCGTCCGCGCCGGCTGCCACGTCGCCAGCGCCGGCGCCGCCTCCATATGCCGCAACAACGTCTTCTCCAGCACCGGCTCGATCGCCGGCGCCCGATCGCCACGCGGAAACAAACGTCCCACCGCGCGCAACGTCACCAGCAGCGGCGTGCCCGGCGCAAACGTAAACAACATCGACCGGTCGATCCGCGACGATAATTGCGACAACGCCGCGACCGTATCGGCCACGCGATAATGGATCAGACTATCCATCGCCACCACATGGTCGAACCGCCCCAGCGCCGGATCGAGCATGTCGCCGACCGCGAAATCAATCCGCCCCACCCCGATCTGCTGCGGCAGCCGCTCGCGCGCCAATTGCACCAGCGTCGGCGACAGATCGATCGCGGTCACATGCGCGCCACGGCGCGCCGCCTCGACCGCGAACGCGCCGGTGCCGCAGCCTGCATCCAAAATCCGCCGCCCGCGCAAATCCTGCGGCAGCCACTCCAGCAGCGTGGTGCGCATCGCATCGCGCCCGGCCCGCACCTTGGCGCGAATGCCGCTGACCGGCGCATCCGATGTCAGCCGCGCCCACGCGTCCGCTGCAACCCGGTCGAAATAATTTTCAATCTGCCCGCGGCGCAGCGTGTAGGTGGAGGATTGCATCAGTCGAACCCCAGCAGATCAAAGATGTCGCGGTCCTTCAACGGCCGTGTCGCCAGCGCCGGCGTGCCGGCCCATAATTTCGCCGCCAGCCGCAAATACTCTTCCTTCACGGCATCCAGCTCCGGCGAACTCTCCATTTCGAACAATGTCGATTTCTTCAGCCGCGACCGCCTTATAACATCCAGATCCGGGAAATGCGCCAGCGTCTGCAACCCGGTCGCCGCATTATATTTATCGATCTGATCGGTCCCGGCGCTGCGGTTGATGATCACGCCGCCCAGCCGCACATCGTAATTCTTTGCCTTGGCGCCGATCGCCGCCACAATCCGGTTCATCGCAAAGATGCTATCGAAATCATTGGCCGCGACTATCACGCCGCGCTCGGCATGTTGCAAGGGGGCGGCGAACCCGCCGCACACCACATCGCCCAGAACGTCGAACACCACCACGTCGGTTTCTTCCAACAGGTGATGCTCCTTCAACAGCTTCACCGTTTGCCCGACCACGTATCCACCGCAGCCGGTGCCCGCCGGCGGCCCGCCGGCCTCCACGCACATCACGCCATTATAGCCGATCTGCACGTAATCCTCAGGCCGCAATTCCTCGGCATGAAAATTCACGCCTTCCAGCACATCGATCACGGTCGGGATCAGCGACTTGGTCAGCGTGAAGGTGCTGTCATGCTTCGGATCGCACCCGATCTGCAGCACCCGCTTGCCGAGCTTCGAAAATGCCACCGACAAATTCGAGCTCGTCGTGCTTTTGCCGATCCCGCCTTTGCCATACACGGCGAAGATCTTCGCGGTGCCGATCTTGGCGGCCACATCCATGTGCACCTGCACGCTGCCGTCGCCGTCACCGCGCGACTGCAACGCGCTCGGGCGCGTCACCGGTTTTGTCTCGATGGTCATGCTGCTACCTCCAGGGTCACGCCCTCAAGACGATCTTCCAATTCTTCACCCGCCAGACGCAGGCTTTCCAGCGTCGCCGCGTCCGGCTGCCAATATTGACGCTCATGCGCCTCGATCAGCCGGTTGGCGATTTTCAGCGACGCCGCCGGATTAAGCTCCGCCAGCCGGCGCCGCATATCGGCATCCAATACGAATGTCTCAGTCAATTTCTGATACACCCAGGGTTCGACCTGTCCGGTCGTCGCCGACCAGCCCAGCGTATTGGTCACTTGCGATTCGATATTCCGCACGCCTTCAAACCCGTGCTCCAGCAGCGCTTCATACCATTTCGGATTCAGCGCCCGCGTCCGCGTCTCCAGCGCTACCTGTTCGCCGAGCGACCGCACCGTGCCGGACCCGCGCGTCTGGTCACCGACATACACGGCAACCGGCGCGCCCTTGGCCCGGCGCACCGCACCCGCAATCCCGCCAAGACTGTCGAAATAATGGTCGATCGTGGTCACCCCAAGCTCAACCGATTCCAAATTCTGATAGGTTGCATCGACCGTCTTCAGCAGCGAGCCGAACACCGCATCCTGCCGCGCCGGCCGCCCATCCACGCCATAGGCAAAGCCCTTGCGGCGAACGAACGCATTCGCCAGCTCATCCTCGTTGGTCCAGGTCCCCGCGTCCAGCAATTGATTCACGTTGGCGCCATAAGCGCCGTCGCCATTGCTGAACACGCGCAACGCCGCATCCGCCATGCTGCACCCATGCTCGGCCTGATAGGCGATCGCATGCGCGTGCACGAAATTCAGCAACGCCGGCTCGTCCGCCTCGGCCGCCAGTAGCGCCGCCTCGGCGAGCAATTTCGTCTGCATCGGCAGCAGGTCGCGGAAAATGCCCGACAGAGTCACGACCACATCGATCCGCGGCCGCCCCAGTTTTGCAAGCGGCACCAGCGCCGCCCCCACCACACGGCCATACGAATCCAGCCGCGGTTCGGTCCCCATCAGCCACAGCGCCTGGCCGATCGGTCCGCCTTCGTTTTTCAGATTGTCGCTGCCCCACAGCACCAGCGCCACCGTCTGCGGCAGCGCGCCGGCATCCTGCACATGCCGCGCGAGCAAGCGCTCGGCCTGCTCGGCGCCATCCTGCACCGCGAACCGCGTCGGCAGCCGGAACGGGTCGAACCCGTGCAGATTGCGCCCGGTCGGCAGCACATCCTGATTGCGCAGCAAATCGCCGCCCGGCGCCGGCCGCACATAGCCGCCATCCAGCGCATGCAGCAGGCTCGGCAATTCGTGATCCTCGGACAGCAACTTGTCCAACACGGCGCGCCGCGCCGGATCGGTCACGCCGGCCGCATCGAGCAATTCCGCGCGCGCCGCCGCATGCGGCGGCTGCCCGATCACATGCAGCCCGTTCGGGATCAGCGTATATTCCAGATCGAGCAATTCGGCCACCAACCGCACCACTTCCGGCTGCGGATCGACCCACGCCGGTTCCGCCGGCGCCAGATCCACCGCAGCCGCCTGCGCCTGGATCAGTTCCGCCAGCCCCGCCAATTCCGGCGAACCCGGCTCTATGCCGCGCCACCGATCCAACGACGATTTCAGATCGGCCAGGCCGCGATACAGGCCGGCCTGCGAAATAGACGGCGTCAGGTGGCTGATCAGCGTCGCATTGCCGCGCCGCTTGGCCAGCAGCCCCTCGGACGGATTGTTCGACGCATACAGATAAAAATTCGGCAGATCGGAAATCAGCCGGTCCGGCCAGCATTTTCCCGAAAGCCCGGTCTGCTTGCCCGGCATGAATTCCAGCGCGCCATGGGTGCCGTAATGCACCACCGCATCGGCGCCGAAATCCTGCCGCAACCAGCGATAAAACGCCGAGAACGCATGCGTCGGCGCGAACCCGGTTTCGAACAGCAACCGCATCGGGTCGCCTTCATAGCCGAAGCCCGGCTGCACGCCGACAAACACATTGCCGAAATGGTTGCCGAGCACGAAAATCGTGCTGCCGTCGGACAGCGCCTTGCCAGGTGCCGCACCCCACGTCTTTTCGATTTCGCGCAAATGCGGCTCCCGCCGCACATGGTCGGCGGCGGGAATACGCGCCGCCACATTGGCGACCGCGCCATAGCGTTCCGCATTGCCGGCAATGATCGATTGCCGTAGCGTATCGACACTCTCCGGCAATTCCACCTTGTAGCCGCCGCGCGCCATGGCGTGCAGCGTGTTGAACAGCGATTCGAACACCGCGAGATAGGCGGCAGAGCCGGTATTGCCCGCATTCGGCGGGAAATTGAACAGCACGATGGCGACCTTGCGATCGGCCCGCGCGCGCCGGCGGTTCGCCACCAATTTTTCCACGCGTGCGGCCAGCATCACCGAGCGTTCCGGGTGCGCCGCCATGTCATGCCGGTTTTCGTCCGTATCGCCGGTGCGCCCGCCGAACGTGATCGGCCCGGTCGCGCCATCCAGTTCCGGCATCGCCACCATCATCGTGGCCTCCACCGGGGTCAAGCCCCGCGCATCAGCTTCCCAATCGGCCAGCGTCTGAAACTCCACCGGGTGCGCCGCGACGTAGGGCACATCAACCGCCGCCAGGATCGTCTCCGCCGCCATCGCATCGTTGTAGGCGGGGCCACCGACGAGCGAAAATCCGGTCAGCGACACCATCGCATCGATCACCGTCTGGCCATCGCGCCGGAAATAGCGCTCGATCGCCTCGCGCCCATCCAGTCCGCTCGCGAACGCCGGGATCACGCGCAAGCCCCGCTGCTCCATCGCCGCGATCACGCCGTCATAATGGCCCGCATTGCCGGCGAGCAGATAGCTGCGCAGCAACAACAGCCCCACCGTGCCGCGGTCACCCGCCACGCGCGGCAACAAGGCCAGATCTTCAAAAATCTTGCCGCGCACGGCAGGATGATACAGGCCCACGTCAGGGTATTCGATCGGCGCCGCCGCGTGCACGCCGCGGCCGGCCGTGGCGCGCGGCCCGGTCGCATAGCGCCCGACCAGCATGCGCATCATGTTGGCCAGGTTCTCTTCCGAGCCGGCCAGCCAATATTGCAGCGCCAGGAAATAGACGCGCGCATCCTGCGCGGTTCCGGGAATGAATTTCAGCAGCTTGGGAATCTGCTTCAGCGTTTTCATCTGGCCAGCGCCGGACGTGCCGGGGCCCTTGGCCTTGCCGCGCAGGCGCTTGAGCAATCCGGTAATCCCGCTCGCCGGCGCCGACATGTCCAGCTTGCCCAGGCGGGTCAGCTTTACCACCTCACCGGCGGACAGCGCGCACAATATCGCGTCGCAATGGTCGCGCCGCGCGGTCAATGCCGGCAGCACGGCGCGGATATGCTCGTCGAGGAAAAGCTGGCCGGCGAACAGAATATCCGCCCGGCTGATATCCGAAATGCACGCATCCAGCGCCACTTGGCTTGCCCCGAATTCATCGGCGCAATGCATGCACACGTCCAGGCCCGGCAATTCCTGCCGCACCCGTTCGGCGGCCTTATACATCGCACCGTTCAAGTGGCTGTCCATCGTGACAACCACCATCTTCATGGGAACCGCTTTAGCGGGCGAAATGGGCTTTTGCATCATACAACGTCTCGACCGTGATCGTGGCGAGGCCCTGAAGTGCCGCATAACTCTCCGTGTTGCGGCGGGCCTTGCCGCGCACGAAGAAAGGAATTTTTCCGAGTTCCTTCTCGGCTTCCGGCGCCCACCGCGCCGCCAGCTTCATTGCATCAACAGGCGCCTCCAAAACAGCCACATAAGCCGCCGCAGGTTCCGGCGCACGCGGTGCCGCCTGCGTGCTCGCACCCAGATGCGACGCAGCCGCCTCCGGATGAAATTCGAAATCTTCACGGAACATCGTCAGCAGATGTTCCTCCAGCCCCATCATCAGCGGCGCCACCCAGGTGTCGAACAGCACGTTCGCACCTTCGAACCCCATCTGCGGCGCATAGCGCGCGGGGAAATCCTGCACATGCACCGGCGCCGAAATCACCGCGCACGGCACGCCCAGCCGTTTTGCGATATGCCGTTCCATCTGCGTGCCGAGCACCAGGTCGGGCATCGACGCTGCAATCGCCGCCTCGATCTCCAGATAATCGTCGCTGATCAGCGGCTCCACGCCATATTTGCCCGCGGCCGCCCGCACGTCGCGGCCGAATTCGCGGCTATACGTGCCCAGGCCGACCACCGCGAACCCGAGCTCGTCGGCCGCCACCCGTGCCGCCGCCACCGCATGCGTCGCGTCACCAAACACGAAAACCCGTTTGCCGGTCAGGTAATTCGCATCCACCGACCGCGAATACCACGGCAAACGCGAGCTCTGTTCGGCCAGCAACGGGCCCGCATCCACGCCGGCCAACGCGGCCACTTCGGCGATAAATTCGCGCGTGGCGCCCACGCCGATCGGCACGGTGCGAACGATCTTCTGGCCGAAATTGCGTTCCAGCCACGAAGCCGCCTGCCCGGCAATTTCCGGATAGAGTAGAATATTGAAATCCGCCTCGCCCAGCCGCGCCAGATCGGCCGGTGACGCGCCCAGCGGCGCCGTCACATGCACGTCCACGCCGAGTCGCGCGAGCAGCCCGGTAATTTCCCGGATATCGTCACGATGCCGGAATCCCAGCGCCGTGGGCCCGAGCAAATTCACCCGCGGGCGGCGCCCTTCCGGCCGAGCATCACGCGCCGTGCCGGGCGGCGGCGCATGCGGCCCCGCGAACGCCCGCACCAATTGATAAAATGTCTCGGCCGCGCCCCAGTTTTCCTTCTTCTGGTAGGCCGGCAATTCCACCGCCACCACCGGTATCGGCAAGTTGCACGCGCGCGCGAGCCCGCCCGGATCATCCTGGATCAATTCGGCGGTGCAGGAAGCACCCACCAGCAGCGCCTGCGGCTTGAACCGCTCATACGCATCGCGCGCCGCGTTCTTGAACAATTCGGCGGTATCTTTGCCCAGATCACGCGCCTGAAACGTTGTGTATGTCACCGGCGGCCGCGTATCCCGCCGCTCGATCATGGTGAACAGAAGATCCGCATATGTATCGCCCTGCGGCGCGTGCAGCACGTAATGCAGGCCGGTCATCGCGCTGGCGATGCGCATGGCGCCCACGTGCGGCGGGCCTTCGTAGGTCCAAAGGGTTAGTTGCATAGCTGATGGCACCAAGGATGCTGCAATTTCAGCGCGCGCGTTGATCCCAGCGAAGGAGCAAACATTTTTTGCTTCTTTTTTTCAAAAAAGAAGTCTTCCTTCTTCATGCTACACCTTCAGCACTTCACGCCGCGCCAACGGCCGCGCAAACAATCCCGCCAAATCCGCCGCCTGCTCATACCCCTGGATCGGCGTAAACAGCAGCTCGATCGACCATTTCGTCGCCAGGCCCTCCGCCTCCAGCGGATTCGCCAGTCCGAGCCCGCACACAGTCAAATCGGGCCGCGCCGCCCGGCAACGATCAAGTTGCTTATCGACATCCTGCCCTTCGACAATCCGCACCTCATCGCCCAGCAACGCCATTTCGTGCGCCAGATGCTGCCGATGCAGATAAGGTGTGCCGATTTCCAGCACATCCATGTTCATTTCACGCGCCGCAAACCGCGCCAGCGGCAATTCCAGCTGCGAGTCCGGGAAGAAAAATATTTTTTTCCCTGCCAGCCGGGCGCCGGCGCGCGCGATCGCGCCCCGCGCCCGCTGCGCCGGCAATGACGTCGCCGCGGTGAACCGGCTTGCATCCACGCCGAACACCACTGCCGCCGCGCGCAACCATTCGGTTGTGCCCTCGGCACCCAGCGGAAACGGCGCCGTCAGCAGTGTCGCGCCGCGCCCCTGCAACGCATGCGCGGTATTGGCCAAAAATGGTTGCGCCAGCAGCAACCGTGTATTCGGCCCCACCGCCGGCAGCGCGCGCGCGCGCCGCGGCGGCAGAAACTGCACCCGGTCGATTCCCATGGCGGCAAACAACACCAGAAACTGATCCTCGACCGCTTCCGCCAGCGCACCGACCACCAGCAGACTCGGCGCGGCCGCCGGCGCTTCGGCGGGCAATTCGGGCACCAGCGAGGCCAGGCACGCATCCTCGCCCTCGGTGAACGTGGTCTCAATTCCGCTACCGGAATAAGACAGCACGCGCACGTCCGGCATCATCTGCCGCGAAAGCCGCTGTGCCGCCCGCGAAAGATCCAGCTTGATCACTTCGGACGGGCAGGACCCCACCAGGAACAGCAGCTTAATATCCGGCCGCCGCGCCACCAGTTGCGTCACCACGCGATCGAGCTCGTCATTCATGTCGGCGAGGCCCGCCAGGTCGCGCTCTTCCATGATGGCGGTGGCAAAGCGCGGTTCGGCGAAAATCATCACGCCAGCGGCGGACTGGATCAGATGCGCGCAGGTGCGCGACCCCACTACCAGAAAGAACGCATCCTGAATTTTCCGGTGCAGCCAGACAATCCCGGTCAGGCCGCAAAAAACCTCGCGCTGCCCACGTTCGGTGATCACCCGAGCGGCCGCCACTGGCGGCGCGCCGCACCCGGTCTTCTCGGCAACCAGCGAGGCGCTCACGCGTGCTGGCCCGCGGCGCCGCGCTGCGCGCGATCGGCCGCCTCCTGCACCCGCGCGGCCCGCAATTTCATCACGAATTGCGTCGCATTCACCAGGTATGCGGTGTATCCGGCCAGTGCGAGCAGCATCTGGTCCCGCGCTGCCACAGTATTGGTGAACAGCGACGCGACATAGGCCGTGTGCAGGCCCAGCACCAGCATGCTGAACACGTCTTCCCAGAAGAAGGCGGGCGCGAACAAATACCGCCCGAACACTTTCTTCTCCCAGATCGCGCCCGTTATCATGATCGTATACAGCACCAGCGTCTTCACCACGACGCTGGCGGTTGCCGCCATCAGCCCCTGGCCCGTCGCCAAAAACCGCAGCACCAGAAACAGGCTCATCAGAAACACGCAAAACTGCACCGGCGCCAGAATGCCCTGCACCAGCGTCCACGCGGTTGCGTCACGCTTGCGGCGTTGCTCCGGCGTATACAGAAAAATCCGCTTCCCGGCGCGCGGCGCATCATGGTGCGGCGCAGCGCGACCGGCGGCCGAGCCCCATGGCGATCCGTCGAAAGCGCTCAGCAAGCGGCCCACACCAAATTCTGCTAACATAGCTTGACACCGCTCCCGTTGCGCAGTCCGCTCGGAACTCGCCCTGCGCGTGCAGGGAAAATCGGGGCGGGCGGCAATGCCTTCGTGGCCAGTTCTGTGGGCGGCCGGGTCATCCCGAGGGGGGATCCCCGACCGTCACCGAAAAGCTAAAACGACGGACCGACGTCTGTCAAGCAAACCTAACGTCAATAAACGTTGACACATCTGCCTGGGTGGGCTGATGTGATCGGGCGCAGGGGGAACATAATGAGCGTACCTATGCAGCAGGTCGGGACAGCCGGAGACGGCGAGATTTGCTTTTCCGTCACAACGCCGCCGGCGCGCTCGGCCGTGCGCGCGCAGCGGGAAGCGCTGGTCCGCACGATAGAGGATCAGATCGTGCCGCGCCTGCTGGTGGCCCGCACGCCGCCCGACCTCTGCCAGGCGCCCGTTGGGCCCACGCCGCCATCCGCTGGTGTGCTGCACCTCGTGACCCTGGCCCTCGGCGCCGACGACACGGCCTCACGGCTTCATATTGCCGCGCAGGCGGCGCAGCTCACGCTCGAGGCGTTATGCCTGGATCTGTTGCAACCCGCCGCCGCGCAGCTCGGCGAAATGTGGATGGAGGATACGGTCAGCTTCACCGACGTCACCATCGCCATGATGCGCCTGCATGATGGGCTGAACGCGGTGACCGGCCTTGTGCGCGACAGCGTGCCGGAAGCGCGGCGGCGCCACCGTATCCTGCTGGCACCCGCCCCTGGCGACGACCATCGCTTCGGCCTCGCCATAGTCGCCGCGCTCTTCGAACAGGCCGGCTGGGCTGTCAGCACGGCGCATCAGGAAAGCGTCGACGCGTTGTGCCACATGCTGCGCCAGGACTGGTTCGGTGTGCTGGGTTTTTCGGTCAGCGCCGAAGCGCACGTGCCGCCGCTCGCGCGCGCCTTGCCGCGCCTGCGCCGCGCCTCGCGCAACGCGTCGCTTGCCATCATGGTCGGCGGCCCGGTCTTTACCGCCCGCCCCGACCTGGCGCGCGATATCGGCGCCGACGCCACTGCTGCCAATGGGGTACAGGCAACCTGGGTGGCTGAGAATATGTTGGCCGGCAGGCCACCTTATAGTTGAGGACGGTAAATCATTGAGGCCAGGATGCCCTGGCGGATCGACTCATCAGTCACTCGCGTGGGCGTAACACGGCGCGCTGGCCAAGGAGGGTTTTGTTTGTTTGTGAAGGCTTTCCGCGCGGCCAAGACCTCGCTCGGCACTCTGGATGCCGAATCGACCGGCGCGCTGGTGGCTGCCGTGACCGACGTCGCGCTGGTGATCGACGGCGACGGCATCATCCTCGACCGCTCGTTTCAGAGCGAGGATCTGGCTGCCGAGCTCGAGGGCGACAAACCCTGGATCGGCCGCGCCTTCATCGACACCGTCACTGTCGAATGCCACGCCAAGGTGCGCGCCCTGCTGAAAGATGCGGCCGGCCCCGACGGGCGCACGCGCCATATCAACCACCCCGGCCCCAACGGCGCCGACGTGCCGATCCAGTACAATGCCTTGCGAATCGGCAAGACGAAGAATGTGCTGGTCTCCGGCCGCGACCTGCGCATCATCTCCACCCTGCAGCGCCGCCTGCTCGACGCGCAGCATTCCATGGAGCGCGACTACGCGCGCCTGCGCCAGGTCGAAACGCGCTACCGCCTGCTGTTCCAGATGTCGCCGGAAGCGGTGCTGATCATCGACGCGCTGACCCACCGCGTGGTCGAAGCCAACCCCGCCGCGCAAAAATTGCTCGACCAGGTCGGCCCGCGCATGACCGACCGCAGTTTTACCGAACTTTTTACCGGCGAGACGCAATTGGCCGTCCAGGCCCAGCTTGCGGGCATGCGCGCCACCGCGCGCGGCGAGGAAGTGCTCGGCCGCCTCGCCGCCGGCAACCGGCAGGACGTCGCGGTCACTGCAACCTTGTTCCGGCAGGAAAACGCCACCTTCTTCCTGGTCCGCATCGTCCCCGCCGGCAACGAAGCCGCCGCCGGCACGCTGCTGCCGCCGCCGCAATCCAAATATATCCGCCTGGTCGAACAGGCGCCCGACGGCATCGTGCTGACCAACGCGGACGGGCTGATCATTGCCGCCAACCGTGCCTTTCTGGACATGGCCGAGCTGGTCGAGGAAGATCAGGCCCGCGGCGAAGCGCTCGACCGCTGGCTCGGCCGGCCCGGCGTCGACCTGGACGTGCTGCTGGCCAATCTGCGCCAGCGCGGCGCGGTGCGCCTGTTCGCCACTACGCTGCGCGGCGAAATCGGCGCCAAGACCGACGTCGAACTCTCCGCCGCCGTGGTCGCGGAAAGCGAAGGCTCCAGCTTCGGTTTTACCATCCGCAATGTCGGCCGCCGGCTCGCGGGCGAACGACGCCCGGTGCTCGAACTGCCGCGTTCCGTGGAACAACTTACCGAATTGATCGGCCGCGTCTCGCTGAAGGAGCTGGTGCGCGAATCCACCGACATGATCGAACGCCTCTGCATCGAGGCCGCGCTCGAGGTCACCGGCGACAACCGCGCCTCCGCCGCCGAAATGCTCGGCCTCAGCCGCCAGTCGCTCTACGTAAAACTGCGCCGCTACGGCCTGGGTGATCTCGATGACCCCGAGGAAAAGTCATGAAGAAGAAAGTGTTCTTTTTTGAAAAAAAGAACCAAAAAACTTTGGCTCGTGCGGCCAACATGGGTGCCCAATGAGCGACCTAGGTGCAGCCGCGAACGAGCAAAAGTTTTTTGGTTCTTTTTTTCAAAAAAGAACACTTCCTGAGGCGCGCGCCGTCGCCACCCTGCTCAAACCGATCACCTGGTTCCCACCCATGTGGGCCTTCGTCTGCGGCACCATTTCCGCCGGCCATCCCGCCGCTGGCCACTGGCCGCAAATCATCCTTGGCGTCGCGCTGGCCGGCCCGCTCGTCTGCGCCTGTAGCCAGGCCAGCAACGACTGGTACGACCGCCATGTCGACGCCATCAACGAACCCAATCGCCCGATCCCCAGCGGCCGAATCCCGGGCCAATGGGGCTTCTACATCGCCATTCTCTGGACCCTGCTGTCGCTCGCCGTCGCCGCCAGCCTCGGCCGCATCTGCCTGGTCGCCGGCATCATCGGCCTGGCGCTCGCCTGGGCCTACAGCGCGCCGCCGTTCCGGCTGAAGGGCAATGGCTGGTGGGGCAACCTTGCCTGCGGCGCCTGCTATGAAGGCCTGCCTTGGGTCACCGGCGCTGCCATCCTGCTCGGCCACCTGCCCGGCTGGCCCGTGCTGGCCGCAGCCGGGCTCTACGCGCTGGGCGCCCACGGCATCATGACGCTGAACGACTTCAAATCGGTCGAAGGCGATCTCGCCATGGGCATCCGCTCGCTGCCCGCGCAACTCGGCATCAAGCGCGCCGCCATCGTCGCCTGTATCGCCATGGCCGTCCCGCAAGGCGTGGTGATGGTTCTGTTGTCAGCGGCCGGCAAACCCTACCATGCCATCGCCATCGCAGCCTTGATCGTCCTGCAACTGCACTTCATGCGCCGCCTGATGGCGCAGCCAAAGGAACTCGCCCCCTGGTACAACGGCAGCGGAATAACCTGTTACGTCGCCGGCATGATGATCACCGCCTTCGCCCTCCGCTAAACAAATCTCTCCCCGGGTGAGGGGGCAGTGCCACCCGAAGCGGGCGGCCAGTTCAAAAGAAGCAAGAATGTTCTTTTTTGAAAAAAGAACCAAAAAACTTTTAGCTGTTTAAGAAAGGTCGGCAACCATGAGTGACATGTTCGACGTGGTGGTGGTGGGTGGTGGGCCGGCGGGGGCAACCGCGGCGCATGATCTCGCCAAACAGGGACTTTCCACCGTGCTGCTCGACAAAGCCGGGCGTATCAAACCCTGCGGCGGCGCCATCCCGCCCCGCCTGCTGAAAGATTTCGACGTGCCGCACCATCTGATGGTGGCACAAGTCAACGGCGCCATGATCGTATCGCCGAAAGCCAAGAAAGTGCGCATGAACATCAACACCGGCGGCTTCGTCGGCATGGTGGACCGCGACGTGTTTGATGAATATCTGCGCGCCCGTGCCGCCGACGCCGGCGCCGACCGCCGCACCGGCACCTACGACCATATCGAGCGCCCCGATGACGCCAATCGCGGCCCCGCGACGGTCCATTACACCACGCGCGACGGCGAGAAAAAACAGATCCGGGCCCGCCAGGTGATCGGCGCGGACGGTGCCATCTCCGCCGTCGGCCGGGAAAATATCGGCCCGCACGCGCCCTATGTCTTTGCCTACCACGAAGTCATCCGCGCGCCGAAAAACACCGACTTCGACGGTAAGACGTGTGACGTCTACTACGACGGCCGCCTCTCGCCCGATTTCTACTCGTGGGTCTTCCCGCACGGCGACACCATCAGCGTCGGCACCGGCTCGGCGCAGAAAGGGTTCTCGCTGAAACGCAGCGTCGGCAATTTGCGCGACATCGCCGGTCTCGCCAACTCCGAAACCCTGCGCCGCGAAGGCGCCCCGCTGCCGCTCTATCCGATCAAGCGCTGGGATAATGGCCGCGACGTGGTGCTCGCCGGCGATGCCGCCGGCTGCGTCGCCCCCGCCAGCGGCGAGGGCATCTACTACGCCATGCTTGGCGGCCGCCTGGCCGCCGACGCCGCTGCCGAAGCCATTCGGACCGGCGACCCGCGCGCGCTGCGCCAGGCCCGCAAGCGCTTCATGAAGACCCACGGCAGCGTTTTCTGGGTGCTCGGCTTCATGCAGAATTATTGGTACAAGACCGACTGGCGCCGCGAGCGCTTCGTCGCCATCTGCAAAGACAAGGATGTGCAGGACCTGACCTGGGACGCCTACATGAACAAGGAACTGGTGGTGGCCAAGCCGATCGCACACGCGCGAATTTTCTTCAAGAACATGGCCTACCTCACCGGCCTGGCCGCGGCATGACCCCACCCGGCGGGGGAGGCTGGACACCGATCATCATCTCGGCCGGCGCAGCCACGGCGACCGCCCTGGCCGGCGGTCTGCTGACCAGGATCGGCCCCTGGTACCGCGCACTGCGGAAACCGAGCTGGCAACCGCCGGACTGGCTGTTTGGCCCGGCCTGGACGCTCATCTTCATCGGCATCGGCTCAGCCGGCGTGCTCGGCTGGAATCGCACCCACACCGCCCCGGCGCGCGCGCTGATCGTGACGCTATTCGCGGTCAACCTGACCCTCAACGTCGGATGGAGCTATTTCTTCTTCTACAAGCGCCGCCCCGACTGGGCCCTGCGGGAGGTCGTTCCGCTGTGGCTTTCCATCCTCATCCTCGCCCTGGCGGTCGGTTCCGTTTCCCACCTTGGCGGCCTGCTGCTGGTGCCCTACCTGTGCTGGGTCTCCTTCGCGGCCTACCTTAATCGCACGATTGTCCGGCTCAACGGCAGCTTCGAATGAGGTTGCTCGCCGCAAGCGCGCTGCTTGCCTGCACGGCCGCGGCACCGCTCACCGTCACCGGCCTCGTCCAGCACCCCGGCCCGGTCGCGCTGGACAAGCTGCCCGCCGTCACCATCGACGCGAAATTCAGCAGCATGCACGGCCCGCAGGCACATCACTGGACCGGCCCGCTGCTGCGCGATGTCATCGGCTCCGCTGGCATCACCGACGAACCCGGCCGGAAAACCTTCATGCGCCACGTCATCCTCGCGCGCGGCGCCGACGGCTACGCCGTCTCCATCGCCATCGCCGAAATCGACCCGATGGGCGAAGCCAAGCAGGTGATCGTTGCCCTCCGCCAGGACGACAAACCGCTGCCCACCCCCCGCCTCATCGTCCCCGGCGATGCGAGCCTCGCCCGCGGCGTCCACGACCTCACGTCGTTGGATGTAAGGTAAGGAAGGCCTTCTTTTTTGAAAAAAAGCAAAAAACTTTATCTGTTTGCCTCCGCGCAAGCTGAAGTGAATGCCAGCACGTGATGCAGGCGCAGGAGCAACAGTTTTTTGCTTCTTTTTTCAAAAAAGAAGGCTTTTCTTCCTTACTTCGCCAACGCCGCCGCCACCCGCCGCGCAAAGGCCGCCGCATCGCGCGGCGCCTCGCCGTCCTGCACGCGTGCCAGGTCCAGCAGCGTTTCGGCGGCCTCGGACACGTCAGCGCCGTCGGCGACCTGCGCCGCGAGGGCGCGGATCAGCGGGTGGCGCGGATTGATGTCCAATATAGGCGGCAGCGCCGGCATGTCCCGCCCGGTCCGCCGCATCAGCCGTTGCAACTGCAAATCCGGCCCCTTGCCCGACGCCGACAACACCGCGGCACTCCCGGTCAGGCGGTCCGTCGGGCGCACATCATCCACTGCGTCCCCTAGCGCCGCCTTCAACGCCGGCACAAGTTTCGACATATCCGCCGCCTCGCCCTCATGCGCCGGCGCCGGTAGACGGGACAAATCCTCGGCGCCCTGCGTCACGCTGCGCAACGGCTTCTCGTCGATCTTGTCCATCCGTTCCGGCCAGAACGCATCCACCGGGTCGGTGAACAGCAGCACCTCCACGCCGCGCGCTGCAAACCCCTCCAACTGCGGCGACGCGGCCAGCACCTTCGCGTCATCCCCCGCGAGATAATAAATCGCCTCCTGGTTCGGCTTCATGCGCGAGATATAATCCGCGACCGATACCCACCCCTCCTGCATTGTCGACTTGAAGCGCAACAACTCGGTCAGCGCCGGCCGATGCTCGGTATCGCCCCAAATCCCTTCCTTCACGATCGCGCCGAAATTCTCCCAGAAAGTGGCGTAGCTCGCGGCGTCCTTCGCGCGCGTCTTCAATTCGGTCAGCACGCGGTTGGTCAGCGCCCGCCTGATCCGCGCCAGCACCGGCGTCGCCTGCAACATTTCGCGGCTGACATTCAGCGGCAGATCCTCGGTATCCACCACGCCCTGCACGAACCGCAAGAATTCCGGCAGCAGCTTGGCATCCGCGCTGATGAACATGCGCCGCACATGCAGCCGCACATGGCTTTCGCGATCGCCGTCGAACACGTCGAACGGCCGCGCCCCTGGCACGAACAGCAGCGCATAGAATTCAAGCTGCCCTTCGGCCCGCCAATGCAACGTCGCCCACGGCTCATCGAATGCATGGCTCAGATGCCGATAGAGTTCGGTGTAGGATTTCTCCTCCACCGACGCTTTCGGCTTGCGCCATAGTGCCGTGCCCTCATTGGCCGGCACGTCCTTGCCGTCACGCGTGATCGTTACTGGCAGCGTCACGTGATCCGCCCATTTGCGGATGATCGTTTCCAGCCGGTAGGCGTCCAGATACTCGTCCGCGTCGGTCTTCAGATGCAAAACGATCGTCGTGCCGGGATGCGACCGCTCGGCGGGTGCCAGCGTGAAATCGCCGCGCCCGTCGCTTGCCCAGGTCCACGCCGCGTCCGTATCGGCGCGCCGCGACGTCACCTCCACGCGGTCCGCCACCATGAACGCAGAATAGAACCCAACGCCGAATTGCCCGATCAGCGCCGGCCGCTCGTCCGGCTTGGCGCCTTCCAACGACGTGGTGAACGCGCGCGTGCCGGACCTCGCGATAGTACCGAGATTCTGCGTCAGCTCCTCACGGCTCATGCCGATGCCGTCATCCTCGATCGTCAGCGTATGGGTCGGACGATCGGGCACGACGCGGATTTTCGCGTCGGTGGGGGCCGCAATGGCCTGGTTGGTCAGCGATTCGAAGCGGCGACGATCCGTCGCGTCCGCCGCGTTCGCCACCAGTTCGCGCAGGAAGATCTCCCGCTCGGAATAGAGCGAGTGCACGACGAGATCGAGCAGGCGCCCTACTTCCGCACCAAAGCTGTGACGCTCAACGGCGGGCGATGTCTCGGTATCGGACATTTGGTTCCTCATAATGTCGGGGCGGCCGCGATATTTGGTGCCCAGGCAGAGAAATCAACCGCCGCGCGATACAGCGAAAAAGGATGTTCTTTTTTGACAAAAAGAACCGCAAAACGCTTGTCTGGCGGGCTCCGCGCAGGCTGGAGCAGCTACGCGCCAGGTGACGACGGCGCAGGCGCAAAAGTTTTTTGCTTCTTTTTTCAAAAAAAGACTTTTCCTTTCAGTATTGCCTGACGCTGTGCGCCGGCAAGCGCGCGGCGATCTGCACGGGCATGGCGCGATAAGCATCCAGCGACCGACCTGTCGTCCCAGGCGCCGCCGGCAACCGAAATGTGCGGCTGAATCCGGACGCGGCCGGCAGCGCCACGGGCGCGGCCGGGTCCGCTACCGGCGACATCGCCGTGCGCGGCGACGAGCGTTTTTCGGCCGCTTCCGTTTGCGCGGGCCGATCCGGGTCCGCCCAGGCCGCCAGCACGCGCTGCTGATACGCATCGCCCAGCGCCTTGGTTTGCGAATGATAGGCCGCCGCCGCACGCGGCCAACTGCCGGTTTGCTGATGCAGCGACATCAGCAGCCGTGCCGCGTACGCCGCATTCGCGGCCGGGTCGAACGCCTGGTCCAGCGAGACGAACGCATCCGGGTGATACATGATATTCACTTGCAGGCAGCCGACATCGAGCGACCGGATACCGCTCGCCTGAAATTGCTGCACCGCCGCGATCGCTTCGGCCTTCGACGCGTAGAAATGGCCGGTGCCGGCTGCATTCACGGTCCATGGCCAGGGCGCAACCAGCCCGTTTTCGGGCAGCACGCGGCCCGATTCGACCCGCCCGATGGCGGAGAGAAACGCGTCCGGAATGCGCGTGGCGGCTTCGGTGGCGGCGATCGCGCTACGGCATAGCAGCGCGGGCGCCGCGGCCATGCCGCCAATCGGCATCGCGTCGGCCATCGCCGGGGCGGCGCCGAGCAGCAGTGTGACGGCGATTAAACGGTGCATCCTGGCACGCTAGGCGGCGCCGGTTGCCAAAGCGTTACACCCCGCCACCCACTACCAACCGACTATGCTGCACCGCAAAAAAGTGCTTGCAGGCGCCTGCCCCCGACCATAGATTGTGCAGCGCAGCGCGCTTCGGTGCGCTGCTTCTTGGACGTTTCCTCCCTAAACTTGGCGGCACTCTCGGGTGCCGCCTTTTTTTTCACTCACACGAATGTTACATGGGAACTAATTAATTAGACGTTTTTGGCCGCTTTAGATCAATTTTAAGTTGTCACCTGTTCTGTTACATGGCATTTTCCGGCGTACGAAGTGTCGGCACGGCGAGACCGACATGTCCGAAATCATTTTGTAAAGGAGGATACTAGGTGGCCCATATGTTCGTCGTTCTGCGCGGGTTCGCGAATGATCGCCGCGGCGTGACCGCGCTGGAATACGGCATCATCGCCGGTGTGCTCGGTTTGGCATTGATCACCATTTTCAAGACCTTTGGTGGCAAGCTCAGCACGCTGTTCTCCGGTATCGGCGGCAGCATCTGAGCAGCGCGTCACGGAGCGGCGGCGAGGTCCCGCGCCGCGTCCGAGAGGCAACCGATCCACTCGGTCAGGTCGGCCTGCAGCCGCGCGAAGCCGGCCCGGCGTTCCAGCGTCGTCTCATCCATATACAGGCCGCGCGCCGCCTCGATTTGCAGTGCATGCACATTCTCCCGCGGGCGGCCGTAATGGCGGGTGACATAGCCGCCGGCATACGGGTCGTTGCGTGCGACGAGATAATTTCGGCCGCGCAGAAACGCGTCCGCGCGGCGTGACAGCGACACGGCGCACGACGCACCATGCACGTCCCCCAGCACAATGTCCGGCGGCGACCGCCGGCCGGCGGTCGCACCCACGGGCATCGAGTGGCAATCCACCAGCACACATACGCCGAACTTGGCCCGCGTGTCGGCGATCAGATGCGACAGCGCATCATGGTATGGCTGCCAATAGTGCCGCACGCGGCGCTCCGCTTCGGCGAAACGGAGTCGAATACCGTAGATCGCCTCGCCGTTCGCAACCACGCGCGCGATGGTGCCGAGGCCGGCACCCACCCGCGCGCTGGTGGTGTTGACCCAGTCAGGCAGCGCGTCCTCGAACATGCCGGGATCGAGCTCCCACGCCTCGCGGTTCACGTCGCAAAACGCGCGCGGGAACGTCGCCGCGATCAGCGGCGCGCCGAGCGCCGGCGCCGCGGCAAATAATTCGTCAACATAGCTGTCCTCGCTGCGGCGCAGCGTAAGCTCGTCGAGCCGGGCCGAGGCGATGAAATCGGCGCTGTAGCGGCGGCCGGAATGGGGCGAGGAGAATACCAGCGGCACGGTTTGCCGTGCCGGCGCATGCACCACGAAAATATTGCCGTCGGCGGCCTCGGCCTCGGTACCCGGCCAGGGGGGGCGTGCCAACGGGCGTATCGGGGGGCGTTGTTCGGCCATGGACCAGTTATCAGGTGTCAGCCTCCAGTTGTCAGGTGGAACTTGCCGCCTGACAACCGAAAGCTGACAACCGTCCATCGGAAGCTGAAATCGGTTCGGTGAAAAAGCGCTGACGGGTCCGGTCGCGCAGGCCAAAAGACCTCCGGACCCGTCAGCCGGCGCACGCCGTGAGGCACCACGGCGTGCAACCGCTTGCGCGCCCCGCGTGATCGTTGGGGGACCAACCAACCCGCCGGTTTGCGTGGCGCCGATATGAAGCCCGGCTGCTTTTATGTCCTGAATCCGCGGATAAAATGTTCTGAATTCTGTTCTGAACGCGGGCCTGCGGCGTCGGGTGGCGCGGTTTTGCCGCGCCAGCGTATAAGGCGGCGCTGTCCGCGGCCCGCTCCTGTGGCCGTGCTGGGAGGCGCTTTGGGCGACGACTGCGCCATCGTGGAATTCGGGCCGTTTCGCCTCGATACCGGCCGCCGCGTGCTGACGCGGGACGGCGCGCCGGTGACCGTCAGTTCGCGCGCGTTCGATGTGCTGCGCCTGCTGGTCGAAAACCGCGACCGGGTGATGAGCAAGGACGATCTGATCACCCATGTCTGGCGCGGCGTGGTGGTGGAGGAGAACAATCTCGCGGTCCAGGTGTCCGCGCTGCGCCGCGCGCTCGGCGAGGCGGAGCTCGATAGCCCGCTGATCCTGACGGTCCCCGGCCAGGGCTACCGGTTTGTCGGCCGCATCGCCGACCCGGTTCGGGTCGAGGCAGCGGCGCCAGTTGCGGAAGACGCGCCGGCGGCGGTCGCCGAACCGGTCGCAGCGCCCATCCCGCCCGCCCCGCCGCGGCCCCCGCGCCGGTGGGGCTTTGGTCTGGCGGCGGCGGCCGCCTGCCTGGTCATCGGCGTGTCTGCGGCGTCGTTCCTGTTCAAGAGCGGTGGCACGAAGCCCGTCCCGGGCCCGCCGCGCCTGTCGATCGCGGTGCTGCCGTTCCGCGATTTGTCCGACGATGGCTGCTGCGCCCGGTTCGCCGACGCGGTCAGCGACGACCTGACCACCGACCTGTCGCATATCCCCGGCAGCGTGGTGATCGCGCGCGAATCGTCCGACGTCTATCGCGGCAAGACGCTGCCGCTGGCCGATATCGGGCGCGCGCTGAACGTGCGCTATTTGCTGGAAGGCAGCCTGCGCGCCGAAGAGGATAGTTTCTCGATCAACGCGCAGCTGATCGAGGCATCGACGTCGGCGCATTTGTGGGCGGCCCGCTTTCCGGTGGCACGAGGTCATCTGGGCCAGGTGCAGGATGCGATCGTGCACCGCATCGCCAGCGCCCTCGGTGTCACGCTGATTCAAATCGAGGGCAGCACGGCGGCGCGCGAACGCGCCAGCAATCCGGACGCGCTGGACCTGTTTTTCCAGGCACGGTCGATCCTGGACCGTTCCGACACGCTCGATCAGATGACCGCCGCGCAGCAATTGCTCGAGCAGGCGCTGGTCAAGCAGCCCGACTTCGCGGACGCGCGCGGCGAGCTGGCGATGCTGCTGGCGCGCAAGCTCAACGGCTTGAGCGACCCGCATTTCAATGCGGATCTGGCGCGGGCCCGGGCGCTGACCACGCAGCAAGCCGCCGCGGCGCCAGATTCCGGACCGGCCATCGCGGCGCAAGGCCTGTTGCTGGCGCTCGACTTCAAATGGGCGGAGGCGCGGGCGCGGCTGCAGGCTGCCCTGGAGATGGACCCGGAAAGCGTGCCGGTGCGCCGCGCGCTGATCACGTGCCTCAGCAATCTCGGCCTCTACACGCTCGAGTTGCAGAACATCGATGAATTGCTGCGTATCGATCCGGTCGGTCCCGGCATCAAGGAGCTGCTGATCAGCCGGGGTATTGCCTATTTTATGCTGAACCAGCCGCGCGCGGCGCTGGCCTGGCTCAGCCAGGGCGTGCCGAAGGAGCTCACGCGCAGCCACGGCCAACTCAGTTACGACGAATATGGCGAATTGTTCCGCATCGCCGCATTGCAGCAGGCTGGCGAGGCTGCCGCGGCACATAGCGCGATGGAGGAATATACCAGCGTGTTTCCGTATCGCAGCGCGGCGGCGATCGGAAATTTGTTCACCGCCGCACAGGCAGCGGCACCGGGCGCGAAAATGCTGGTCGACGCGCTCGCGGCTGCGGGCATGCGGCGCTTCATGGACGAGCACGAGGATTTCCATGTGAGCGCGATCAATGAGGCCGGCGAGTTCGGGCCGTTCGAGCCGACGCCCGTTTCCATCGCGCCGCCGGCGCGGGTGATCGATACGGCGGCGCTGCGCACGCGCCTTGCCGCGAAGGCGCGCCCGCGCATCATCAATGTCGGCAGCCGCGCGGTGACGCCGGATCCGGCCTTGGACCGCTGTCATGGTCTTGTCTATGACGATCAAGATGCCGTGCGGGCGTGCACCGATGCGCTCGGCCATGATGCCGCGGATGGCCCGGTTGTGGTGATGGGGCTGAGCGTTGTCGATGTGAATAGTTATTTCGCCGCGCTGGCGCTGGCGCGCACTGGCCTGCGCGAGGTTCTGTGGTATCGCGGCGGCGAGGATTCTTGGGCGGCGTCGGGCGCACCTTATCGCGATATGCGGCCGTAGGAAGAAGGAAGGTCTTCTTTTTTGAAAAAAACAAGACCTTCCTTGACGCTTGCGCACACAGAAAAATTCAGCAACAAGGGCGCGCGCGGGTCATTTACAGCTCGATACGGGAACGCCAAGGAGTTCGCATGTCCGATGATCCCAACGTAGTACATCGCCCGCCGCCGCCCGTGACGCCGCCGACACCGCCGATCCCGCCAGTGGCGCCGACGCCGTCGGCCGCCGCGTTATATGGCGCGACACCAGCGCAGTTGCACCAGATCGGCAAGGTGCAACTCGAATTCGCGCGTGACCTCGCGCAATTGACGACCGATGCGTATGTATCGTTCCTGGATATCCTGTATCCCGAGGATAACGTGCCGGAACAAGGCGGTTAAGTCCCGACCCGCGTTTACTTCATATAACGCAATGAAACCGTTTCGAACATAAAGCCGAGCGTGCGGGCGTCGGGTCCGGCACCCAGCATGTGGGGCGACGGACAGTCGCCGTGGTGAAACAAAATACCCAGCGCGGCGCCGCCCGCCAGCACCGCTGCAGGAACGCGGACATGCAGGTGCGATAAGCCAGCCACATCGAGCGTGGCGAGACGCACGCCATTGATCGATACGCCGAGCGTGCGAAATGGCAGCGCCGGCGGGTGCACGAAGGCGACGCCCACGATTTCGAGCCACAGGTCAGCCGCTTGTGCCGCGAAATGATCCAGCACAAGGCGCGATACTGGGCCGTTGGACCAGGTGCGTGGACCTTCCGGCGGGTAAAAGCCGCCGCGCTGGTGGATCCGGGCGCTGCCGCCATCGGCGAAGTTCAGGCGCACCAGCACGTCGCCGATCACGCGCGGCATGTCTCGGCCCTCGATGGTAACCGGCGCGTCGGTGGTGTCGCCGCGGGCGGCCTCGATCGCGGCGTCGAGATGGGCGGGCTCGATATGGAGCGGGGCGTGCTCGATATGCTGCCCGTGGGCTGGGCGCGAGACGCCGCGGACATCGGCGTGGCGGAGGCCGAGGCGGCGAAAAATGTCGGCGAAATAGCCGTCCGGCCACCCGGCCGGGGCCAGGGTGACGATGGGCGCGCCGCCGTCGGCGTAGATCGCGTGCGCCAAGTTGCTGCCCATGTCGCCGACCAGCACGGCGCTGTCGCGGAAGGCGCGGACCTGCTCGCGAAACGGCGCGGCGTGCACGTCGATTGCGGTGGCGCCGTGGCGGCGCAGCACGGCATCGATTGCCGGGCGATTGAGCAACCGGCGGCTGTCGGCGGGCCCGCGCATGGCGGCGGTCATCCGATCGCGGCCGCGGGTCGGTGGCGGGTTCGGCAGCGCGCGCAGCACGGCAAGCGCGCCGGCGTGCAGGCCGTGGGGCGTGCGCAGGTCGGTGACATCGAACAGCGCGTCGAAGCTGTAGACCGTGCCGGCGCGCAGGCGCAGCAGGCGGGATTGGTCGATGCCGTAGGCGGCCAGGCTATCCAGCACGCAGCGGACAAAGAAACGGTCCGACTCCGGGTCGGTGATGTCGTGCGGCACTGCGAAGCTGAAGCGGCCGGGATAGGCACGCTCGGTCAGCAGGATCTTGGGCAGTGTGTCGATCAGCCAGTGGCCCCAGACCCACACGCCGGCATGGCAGGCCAGCACGCAGGGCGTGGCGATCCGGACAGCGTCGGCGCGTCGGCCTTCGAGATAGCGCGCGTTGTCGGCAAGGGCCGGGAAATTTGGTGCCAGATGCTCGGCGACCATGATGCCGTCGGCAAGCACGTGGAACGGGCCGGCGCCGTCGATCAGCGTGCCGGGCGGATAGGCGCCGAGCAATGCCGCCGGCTGCGGCAGGTCCTGCGCCGCGTTGATCCGGAACAAATGGCGGCGGAATGCCGCGTCGCCGATCGCGCCGGCGTTCGTGTAGACCAGCGGGTTGACGACGCGGATGGTGCCCCCGGGCAGGACCGGCTCCGGGTCGCGCAGCAAGGCGCGGGCAGGGCAGACCGGAACAGCCTGGTCTTCCAGGCTTCCGGGGGCGCTGCTAAGGGGCGAGGTTATCGCATCCATTTGGTCCGCAAGAGTCATGGCCGGTCATAGTCAGTTCAAGAACATCATGCACCGCAAGGGTGCGCAGGACGCGCGGCGGGCGCGGCAATTCGCCAAGCTGATCCGCGAAATCACCGTGTCCGCCAAGGCCGGCCTGCCCGACCCGGCGGCCAATCCGCGGCTGCGCGCCGCGGTGGTCGCCGCCAACAAGGCCAATATGTCGAAGGATACGGTGGACCGCGCGATCAAGAAGGCGAGCGGGGCCGCGGGCGCCGATGATTACGTCGATGTGCGGTATGAGGGCTACGGGCCGAACGGCGTCGCGGTCATCGTCGAGGCGTTGACCGACAACCGGAACCGCACGGCGGCGGACGTGCGGGCGGCGTTCGCCAAGCATGGCGGCGCGCTGGGCGAGACCAATTCGGTCAGCTTCATGTTCAGCCGCGTCGGCGTGGTGCGCTATCCCGCGTCCGTCGCGAGCGCCGATGCGATGCTGGAAGCGGCGATCGAGGCCGGCGCCGAGAACGCCGAAAGCACCGAGGAGGGGCACGAGGTGACGACGGCAGTGGATGATTTCTTTGCGGTGCGGGACGCGCTGGAGCAGCGCTTCGGCGCGCCGGAGGAGTCGCGGCTGGAATGGCGGCCGTCGACGCTGGTGACGCTGGACGAGGCGAAATCGGTGGGGCTGCTGAAGCTGATCGACGTGCTGGAAGAGAATGACGACGTGCAGAACGTGTTTGCGAATTTTGATATCCCCGACTCGGTCATGCAGCGTCTGTCAGCGGCGTGAGTCAAAGACAAAGATTGCGGGAAACCAAGCCGTTCGCCCCAAACCCCCCGGCGCTGCTGCGCTGTGGCAGGCGACCGTTCCGCATTTCTAGCACGCGTGTTGATCCCAGCGCCGGAGAGACGGGGGGTTTGGGGGGGGCGGCACGCCCCACCCAATCTTCCTTTTAATTTATGCGCCTGTTGGGCATCGACCCCGGCCTGCGCTTCACCGGCTGGGGCCTGATTAGCGTTGACGGCAACCGCCTGCGCCACCTCGCCGACGGCGTTATCGCCACCGACAGCGAAAACCCAGTGCCAACCAGGCTGCGCGTGCTGCATGACGCGCTCGCGGCGCTGATTGCGCTCCACGCCCCCGACGAAGCGGCGGTGGAAGAGACCTATGTCAACCGCAACGGCGCCGCGACGTTGAAGCTGGGCTATGCGCGCGGTGTGGCATTGCTCGCGCCGGCGCTGGCCGGGATTCCGGTGGTCGAATATGGCGCCAAATCAGTGAAATTGGCCGTGGTCGGCACCGGCGGGGCCGACAAGGCGCAGGTGGCCGACATGGTGCGGCGGCTGCTGCCGGGCGCGATCATGAAACGCGCCGACGCGGCGGACGCGCTGGCGGTGGCGATTTGCCATGCGCATCACCGAGCCAGCCGCGTGGCCTGGGCCACTGCCGCGGCGCGCGCATGATTGCGCTGCTGACCGGAACCGTCGCCGCGCTGGAGGCGGACCGCTGCATCATCGACGTGCAGGGCGTGGGCTATCTGGTGATGGCCAGCACGCGCACGCTCGCCGCGTTGCCCGCACCGCCCGCTTCGGCGCGGGTGCTGGTGGAGACGGTGGTGCGGGAGGACGCGATCCAGCTGTTCGGGTTTGCCGAGCCCGCCGAGCGCGACTGGTTCCGGCTGCTGACGACGGTGCAGGGAGTCGGCGCCAAGGTGGCGCTGGGGATTTTGTCGGCGCTGTCGCCGCGCGAGCTGGTGACGGCGATTGCGGCCGGCGATCGCGGCGGGCTGACGCGGGCGCCGGGCGTGGGGCCGAAACTGGCCATCCGCTTACTGACCGAGCTGCGCGAAAAGGCCGGCGGCATGCCGACCGGCGCCGTGACCCTGCCGGGCGCGGCGGCACCGGCCGGCGGGGTCGCCGCCGACGTGCTGTCGGCGCTGGGCAATTTGGGCTATCGCCGCGCCGAGGCGGCGCCGGTCGTGGAGCGCGCGCTGGCGGCGGCGGGTGATGCGGCCACGCTGGATGGCGTGTTGCGGGCAAGCCTGCGGGATTTGGCCAAATGAGCTGCGCTGAACACATGACCGCGCATTAGGTTGATCTTTTGAGCACGCCTTGTCAGAAAGTTAGGCGAATTATGGGTGCAAGGTAGCGGATGAGTCGGCGCATCGTCTTCGCGGGCGGGATACAGACACGCGCTTTGGCGCGGATTTACCGCACCGAAATCGCCGGCGAGAGCGGCGACGACGTCGTGTTCATCGGGTCCGGGGCGCTGGGCACCGAGGCGGCGCGCGCGGCCATGCTGCTCGCCAATGTGGTTGCGTCCGAGGTCGATGAGGACGGTGACGCCGTGTCGGCCGCCGACTTGCCGACACAGGCGGAGCTGGTGCGGATCCCCAACCTGTATGCGGATTTTCTGTGGCCGTATGCGGGGCGGTCGCATCCGAAGAATCGCGGGCAGTTCGCGCTGCCGGGCGGCCCGTACCCGGCCGAGCATGGCGACCGGTTTCTCGACCAGCAGATCGCCGAGGGCGTCGACGAGGACGAGGCGGTGCGGCGCTACCTGGCGCTGGATGTCGTCCGCGACGGCGAACTGGATAGCCGGCTGGAGGATCGCCTGGCGCTGCTGCGGCGCATCGATGGCGTGGCCGGGTTCGATATGGCCGGGTATGTAGCCGATAATTTCCGCGGCAGCCAGTTGTTCCGCACCCGGCAGCGGATGACTCAGAAACTGGTGCGGCGCCTGATGCGGCAATTGCTGCCGAAGCTGGGCGTGCGCGGCTTCAATGTGGAGCGTATCCAGCGGGTGCCGTTTCCAGCCGGCGCGCAGCCGGTGCATCCAGCCGTCGCGGCGCATTTCAAGCTGAAATGGGCCGAGCCCGGCACCCGTTATCCGGTCAATGAAGAAGGCTATTTCACCTTCGAGGAATTTTGCCGCCGGTATATGCAGTTTGCCTGGAACGAGGTGCTGCATCGCGGCATACAGGCAGCCAAGACGCTGCCGGCGTCGGCGCTGGCGGACCTGGATGACGGGCTGGCGCTGAGCCCGGAGTCGCCACTCGGCCGGCGGGCGCTGGCAGTGGCGCGGCATGCGGCCGGGCTGGAGCCGGTGCCGCCCGCCGATACGCTGCTGGACGAGGACAGCTACGACCCGGCCGACGAACCGGTCCCGGCGCCGGTCAAAGTGGCGGCGATGGTAGAGCTCGCGCCGGAAATGCCGCCGGTCGTGGAGGACGCGCCGCCGGCCGAGGATCCGTCCGCGGAAACCGGGGAAGCGCAAGCTGCCGCTGCGGCGCAGGCGTTCGAGACGCCGACAGCGGCGCCGGAAATGCCGGCTGAACCGGCTCAGGCATCCTCGTACATCATGACCGATGACGGGTTTACCGACTTCGGCGAGCCGACCGGGGCGGGTGCCAAGGCACGTGATCCGGAGCCGGCACAGCCGCCCGAGCGCGCGCCGCCGCCGGCCTCATCATATGGCAAGACGCATGACGGGTTCACCGACTTCGGCAAGTCGGCTGCGGTGGATGCGGTGGACGAGGAGGATGCGGAGCCTGCTGGCAACGATCTGATCGATGTTCTGCCGCGGATGCTGCCGGCGTTTTCGGATTTGTCGGGGGCGGCGGAGCGGCCGTTCGCGGCGATGCCGGAAATCATGCCGCCACCGCCGCTACGGCCGATCCTGCCGCCGGAGTTGCAGGGGGACGGAGAAAAGAAGGGTTTGTTCTCGCGAATTTTGGGGCGAAAGCAGCAATAGAGGTTCTGTGCCACCAGGATGTCATCCGGCGATCATTACGCCGTCGGCAGCCGCAGCCTAGCATCGGGGCGCGTCACGAACATTTTCTCTGCGGCACCAAAGAAAGTTAAACACGAAGACACCAAGCACACAAAGATGTCACGAAGAGAACGTGACCGATATGAACTTACGTTGCGTTTGGCGCACTATAGCACTGGCGATGAGGATGTAGCATCGGCGTTGAGGCAAGATAGTGCTGGTTGTCTGCCTTCGTGACGCCTTCGTCGGCTTTGTGCTTCGTGGTCAAATTTGTTGCCTTCTCGCCTTCGGTTGAATTGCGGTGCCGAGGCGGCAGAGCGCCTGCCGTCCTTTGATAATGATCCGGGAGCCCTTATGCGCCTGCTTGCTCTGGTATGCCTGCTCACGCCGCTCGCGGCACATGCGGCACCCGATCCGTTCCTGTGGCTCGAAGATGTGAACACTCCCAAGGCCATGGATTGGGTCAAGCAGCAGGATACGCGGAGCCTCGGAGTATTGCACGAAGACGCGCGCTACAGGAATTTCTTCGCCGAGGCACTTGCAGTGTCGCAGGCAAAGGACAGGGTGCCGGCGCCGACGCAGCTCGATGGGCAGATCTATAATTTTTGGCAGGATGCCGATCATGTGCGCGGCGTCTGGCGGCGCACTTCGCTCGGTGAATATCGCAGCAAGACTCCGGATTGGACGAATGTGCTGGATGTCGATGCGCTGGCGAAGGCGGAGCATGCCAACTGGGTTTATAAAGGTGCGAATTGTGCCGAGCCGGCCGAGAATCTGTGTCTCGTTTCGCTGTCAGACGGCGGCGAGGACGCGGTGGTGCAGCGCGAATTCGATGTGCGCTACAACGCATTCCGGACCGGCGGATTTTCGCTTCCGCGCGCCAAATCGGCGGTCGATTGGGAGGATGAAAATACGCTGGCGGTGGCAACCGATTGGGGCCCCGGGTCGCTGACCGAAAGCGGGTATCCGTTCATCGTGAAATTGCTGCATCGTGGCGAGGCGCTGGCCGACGCGCGCGAGGTGTTTCGCGGCACACCCCACGATGTGGAAGTGGATATATCGGCGGTGACCGATGGCGCCGGACATCATACGGTGATTCTCAGGGAGGGGCTGGATTTTTTCCGGTCGGCCTGGTTCCGGCTGACCGGAACGAAGGTGGAGAAATTGGTGCTGCCGGAAAAGGCGGAGCTGGCCGGGCTGGTGGGCGGCAAACTAGTGGTGAAGCTGGATGAGGCGTGGCCGCAGGCCGGGGGCGCTACCATTGCGGCGGGCAGCTTGGTCGCGGTTGCGTTGGACCATGAAGGCGCCATGCCGGAAATCGTGTTCGCCCCGTCGCCGCGCCAGTCGGTGGAAGAAGTCGGCGTTACGCATGACCGTGTGGTGGCGTCGGTTTATGACAATGTGCGCGGGCGTATCGTTGTCTTTACGCCGGATGCCGGCACGTGGCGCGCGCGGACGCTGGCGCTGCCGGATAATGTTTCGGTAGGCGTGATTTCCACCGATTTGCGGGATGATCAGGCGTTTTTCAGTGTCACCGGATTTTTGACGCCGGGCAGCGTGTGGTTTGACGATGTGGCGACAGACGCGGCACCGGCGCTGGTGAAGGAATCTCCGGCGCGGTTCGACGCCGCGCGTGATGTGGTCGAGCAGTTGGAGGCGACCTCGAGCGACGGCACGAAGGTGCCGTATTTCGTGGTGCATCCGAAAGATATGAAATTGGATGGCACGAACCCGACGCTGCTCTATGCGTATGGCGGGTTCCAGGTGAGCATGTTGCCGACCTATTCGCCGGTGATCGGGAAATTATGGCTCGAGAATGGTGGGGTCTATGTGCTGGCGAATATTCGCGGCGGCGGGGAGTTCGGGCCGGCCTGGCACGAGGCGGCGCTGAAGACGAAGCGACAGATTGCGTATGACGATTTTGCTGCGGTGGGGCGTGATCTGGTGGCCAGGCATATCACGTCGGCGCGGCGGCTTGGCATCGAAGGCGGGTCAAATGGCGGCTTACTGATGGGCGTGGAATTCACGCAGCATCCGGAATTGTGGCATGCGGTGGTGATCGAGGTGCCGCTGCTGGATATGGAGCGGTTCGAGAAGATTGCCGCCGGCGCGTCATGGGTGGGCGAGTATGGCAGCATGCAGAACCCCGACGAGGCGGCATTTCTGGCGAAGATCTCGCCGTATGCGCATCTGCGCGCGGACGTGAATTATCCCGAGCCGTTCATTTATACGACGACGAAGGACGACCGGGTGGGGCCGCAGCATGCCCGCAAGTTTGCAGCAAGAATGGCGTCGATGGGGTTGCCGTATTTATATTACGAGGCCATCGAAGGCGGCCATGGGGCGGGGGTGAATGCGCGGGAGATTGCCGAGGAGCGCGCTTTGGAGATGACGTATTTGTCGCGGCAGTTGATGCAGTAAGAAAGATTTCTTTGTTGAAAAAAAGAACCAAAAAACTTTTGCTCCTTGGCGTACGCGGCCCATTTCGAATGGGTCGCACCTGCGTAAGAGCAAAAGATTTTTGCTTCTTTTTTTCAAAAAAGAAGGCCTTGCTTCCTTCCTGGGGGTGCCAGCATGATTGACACACACTACGAAGCCGACGGTTTGCAGATGCGCGGCGCGCTGTTCCTGCCCACGGCACCGGGCAAGCGCCCCGGCGTTCTGGTGTTTCCGGAGATTTTCGGCCTCGGCGACCATGCGATCGACCGGGCGCGGCGACTGGCCGAACTCGGGTATGCGGCACTGGCGTGCGATCTGCACGGCGACCGCACGCTGATCACGGACTTGCCGACGGTGATGCAGGTGGCGGGGCCGTTGCGGGAAGATCCGCTGCGGATCCGCGCGCGGTGCGTGCCGGCGCTGGCGGCCTTGGCGGCGCGGCCGGAGGTGGAGGCGACACAATTGGCGGCGATCGGGTTCTGTTTCGGCGGCACCATGGCGCTGGAATTGGCGCGCGGCGGAGCGGATTTGCGCGCGGTGGTGGCGTTTCATGCCGGACTCGTCACGAAGCGACCGGAGGACGCAAAGAACATCCAGGCGCGGGTGCTGGTATGCACCGGCGCGGACGACCCCGGCGTACCGCTGGAGCAGCGGACGGCGTTCGAGGCCGAGATGCGGGCCGCCAAGGTGGCGTGGGAGATGCACCTGTATGGCGGCACCGTGCATAGTTTCACCAACCCGGAGGCCGATCGCATGGGCCGGCCGGAAATGGCGCGCTATGACGCCAGAGCGGACCGGTTGTCATGGGCGGCGATGGACGCGCTGTTCGGCGAGGTGTTCGGGTAACGCGGGCAGCGTGGTCGTGACGTTTTTTGTTTAATAGTTCCGACGCTTGTCCTATATTTTGTACGATATGATCGCAACGCGCGGATGCGGCGGCGGTCATGCTGTTTCTTTATGCGACCCTGTGTATGGATGGCTCTGGACGGATGTCAATTTTTCCTTACAGTTATGCGTATGGATAGCATGACAGGGTTGGCGGCAACCGGGCCGATGGTGGGATTTGGTGACGCCGCACCGCGGAGCGCCCCTGGCGTGAGCGACCTGGCGGCCTGTGCGGCGCTGTTGCGCGGCGGCTCGCGCAGCTTCCATGCGGCGTCGCGATTGTTGCCGCGCCAGGTGCGGCTGGCGGCCACATCGCTCTACGCGTTCTGCCGGGTGGCGGATGATGCGATCGACAATGCCGGCGCGCGCGACCGGGCGGCCGCGGTTGCCGGGCTGCAGCGGCGATTGGCCGCGATCTATGACGGGCGGCCGGGGGCCGAGGCCGCGGACCGGGCGTTCGCCGCGGTCGTCGATCTCTATGGCATTCCAAAGACGCTGCCGGCGGCGCTGCTGGAGGGGTTCGATTGGGACGCGCGCGGCCGGCGTTATGCCTCGATCGACGCGTTGCTGGAGTATGCGGCGCGGGTGGCCGGCACGGTCGGTGCGATGATGACGCTGGTGATGGGCGTGCGGGACGCGGCGGTGCTGGCGCGCGCCTGCGAGCTCGGCATGGCGATGCAACTGACGAATATCGCACGCGACGTCGGCGAGGATGCGCGGCTGGGGCGGATTTATCTGCCGCTGGATTGGCTGGCCGAGGAAGGCGTGGACGCGGACGCGTTTCTCGCGGCGCCGGCCTATTGCGCCGGCGTGCAGGCGGTGGTGCGGCGGCTGCTGGCCTATGCGGACGCGCTGTACGCCCAGGCGACGGATGGGATCGCGCATTTGCCGGCGGGATGCCGGCCGGCAATCCATGGCGCGCGGTTGCTCTACGCGGCGATCGGGCATCGGGCCGGTGCGGCCGGGTTCGATCCGGTGGCGCAGCGCGCAGTGGTGCCGGGGCGGACGAAGCTGGCGTTATTGACGCGGGCGCTGGCCGCCAGCGCCCGGCGCGCGCGGCCGATGAATGCGGCGGCACCGCGTTCCGTATGGGGATTGGTCGCCGCGGCGGCCGCGGCCCCCGCGCCGCGCCGGCCGCGTGCGCTGCGTGCAGGCGAACGCTTTATCTGGGCGATGGAGATGTTCGCGGGTCTCGAGGCGCGGGAGCGGGCGGCGCCGACGTCGTCGTGAAGTGGGAAGTTCTGCTGATTGAAGTGCCGATCTTGTTGTTTGCATTTTGGGAATTGTACTCGCTGAGGAAAGACAAGAAGAAGTAAGAAAGACTTCTTTTTTGAGAAAAAGAAGCAAAAAACTTTTGCTCTTGCGCCCTCACGACCTGACGCAACGTTTTTCGGCTTGCGCAGAACCCAACAGATGAAAGTTTTTTCGTTCTTTTTTTCAAAGAAGAACACTTCTTTCTTGCGATTGTTCTTGAAGCGGCGGGCCGCGCTGCTCTAAAGTTAACTAAGTTTTCATATTTGAGATTACCCTCAAGGTTTTTCCGCGTGCGTAGAGCTTCCCTCAAAGCGGATCTGTTTTGGCCCCTGGCGCTCCTGGCGGTGGTAGCGCTGGGGTCGGTTGCGGCGGCCGGGCTCGGCCTCGTGCGCGCGTTCGACGTGACGGCGCGCGAGCGTGAGCAGATCGTGGTGCAGAACGGCATCGCCGGGCGCGCCGGCGAAGTGGCGCACATGGCGGTGACCGAGGCGACATGGGACGCCGCGGTCCGCAACCTGGATAATCGTTTCGACTTCGACTGGGCACGCGACAATATCGGCGCCTATTTCACCCAGAATGACGGGTTCGAGGATTCGTTTGTTCTGGACCGTGATGATCGCCCGGTATTCGGCGCCTATGAGGGCAATCCAGTGCCGCCGGCGAAATATGCGCGGTTCGGGGATGCGGCGCGGCCACTGGTGACGGCGGTGCGGCGGCGGGAAGCTCTGCGCGGGCCGTTGAAGGTGCCGAAGGATACCGGCGTGCTGCTGTCGGACGGAATCCAGGAAAGCACGCTGGCCGCTATACACGGCGAGCTGTTCATTTTGAGCGCCACGCTGGTGCAGCCGGATTTCGGCACGGTGTTGCCGACGGGACCGCGGGCGCCGATCGTGGTGACGGCGATGCGGATCGACCGCGGTTTTCTGCAGTCGTTTGCGCAACGTTTTCTGCTGGATGACGTGCAGGTGCAGATGGGAAACGCGGCGGTGCCGGCTGAACTGGCGTTCGTGACGTTGCGGAGCAGAAGCGGCGATGAACTGGCCAGGCTGAGTTGGAAGCCGCAGACGCCGGGCCGGGATTTGTTGCGGCAACTCGGGTTGCCGATGCTGCTGATTCTGGCATGGCTGGCGATGGTGGTGCTGTGGCTGTATCGCCGCGGACGGCGGACGGCGTCGGTGCTGTTCAACAGCGAGGCGCGGGCGACACATCTGGCGTATCACGACGCGCTGACCGGCCTGCCGAACCGGCGGCTGTTTTTCGATCGGCTGGCGCAGGCGCTGTTGCAAATCAGGCGGACCGAGGAAGTGATTGCGGTGCATTGCATCGACCTCGATCGGTTCAAGGAAATCAACGATACATTTGGACATCATGCTGGCGACGAGCTGATCCGGCTGGCCGGCACACGGATGGCGGCGCAATGCCGGTCGCCCGATACCGTGGCGCGGCTGTCGGGCGACGAATTCGCGATCATTCAAACACGGGCGACCGCGGCGGCGGCGGCGGCGCTGGCGGCACGGCTGACCGAGGTGATGCGGTTGCCGATCGATCTGGAGGCGGGGCGGGTTTTCATCGGCTGCTCGGTGGGTGTCGCGCTGATCAGCGATGGGCACATTGATCCGGCCGAAGCGTTGCGGCAGGCGGATCTGGCACTGTACCGGGCAAAGGATACAGCAAAGGGCCAATATTGCTTCTTCGAGATCGAAATGGATGCGGCGGTAAAGGCGCGGCGGGCGCTGGAATCGGATTTGCGGACCGCGCTGGCTCAGGGGTCGTTGCATATGGCGTATCAGCCGCAGGTCAATACCGCCGAAGGAATGGTGGGGGTGGAGGCGCTGGCGCGGTGGGATCACCCGGTGCTTGGCGAGGTGCCGCCTTCGGTGTTCGTGCCGATTGCCGAGGAATGCGGGCTGATCCTGGAATTGGGACTGTTCACGCTGCGGCAGGCGTTTGCCGACAGCAAACGCTGGCGCGGGCTGACGGTCGCGGTAAATGTTTCAGCCAAGCAATTACGCATGCATGATTTCGCCGCGCAAGTCCTGAAGCTTGTGGACGAATATGGCGTCGAGCCGCGCCAGTTCGAGCTGGAAATCACCGAGGGGATTCTGCTTGGTGACGACGCCGAGACGCGCGACATGCTGGACCGGCTGCGCGACGCCGGCTTTGCGCTGGTGCTCGATGATTTCGGCACCGGCTATTCCAGTCTGAGCTATTTGCAGCATTACCCGATCAGCAAAATCAAGATCGACCGTTCATTCATCGCCAATCTCGGCGCCGAGGCCGAGGGCGAGGCGGTGATCGGCGCCATCGTAAAACTCGCCCGCGCGCTGCGCTTGTCGGTCATCGCGGAGGGTGTCGAGACCGCCGACCAGGTGGCGCGGCTGGCGGCGACGGATTGCGTGGATATGCAGGGGTATTTGTTCGGTCGGCCGGTGTCGGCGGCGGAGATTGACGCGCTATGTGCCGTGGGGGCGCGGCACGCGGCGTGAAGGAAGGCGGGGGGCGTCGTGCGAAGCACGCGGGGGGCGTCGTGCGAAGCACGCATTCGCGGGACGCCCCCTCGACCCAAGCTATGGGCGGATCTTGCCTCACAGAGAGCCCTATTGCTGCGGCAAGGGCGGATAATAGATCCGCCCAATTCGATCGTCGGGTCGGGAACCTAATCGTGGGCGGGGCATCACTATTTGCAGAGGGCATTGGTGATGCGCGGTTTACCGGCAATTGGAATTTGGGCGGCGGTGGCAATGCTCGCAGCTTTTGGCGCGGGCAATGCGTGGGCGACGCAAGTCGCGTCGGTCGACACGAGGAGCTCGATTGTGGCGGCGCAGGCACGCAAATTGGCGGCGAAGCCGGCGCTGGCGCCGCCGCCTGGGCGGCTGGGCGTGGAGGATCGGAGCGGGCGGACGCAGGTCGGGAAGGCTTCGGTGTATTCCGCGCGGCTGCAGGGGCGGCGGATGGCTAGCGGGGTGCGGCTCGATAATCGCGGGAACGCCGCGGCGAGCAAGACGCTGCCGATCGGCACGGTGGCGAAGGTGACGAACACAGAAACCGGGCGGTCCGCCATCGTGCACGTGATGGATCATGGGCCGTTCGTGGCCGGCAGGACGCTGGATGTGACGCGGGCGACGGCGGCACAACTTGGCATTACCCGGCATGATGGGGTGGCGCCGGTGGTGGTGGCGCCCGTCGCGGTGCCGCAGAAAGATGGGTCGGTGGTGGCTGGGGCCGGCGCAATGCCGGGGTCTGTCGCGGCGAAATAAGGTGGGCGGACATAAGACGAGAAGGCTGGGTGGGACGCAGCCGTCCCCCCCAGACCCCCCGGCGCTACTTCGCTGACGGCAGCCTAGACGCTGCGATTTGAGCATAGATGCTGGTCCCCAGGTAGGAGCGCCGGGGGGTTTGGGGGGGACGGCTGCGTCCCACCCAACCTTGCCTTCCTTCGAAAACTTGACGCTGACGTCCGCTTCCCGCATATCCGCGTGCCTCCGGGTCATCCTGATCCCGGTCCCCGCCAGCGGCGGGGGCTCCGCCGCTCCGCGAGACTCGCGCAGCGGCGCGAACTGCGTTGGAGTGGGTGCAGATATGTTCGACGCGCTGTCGGACAAGTTTTCCGGGATCTTCGAGGGCCTCCGCAAGCGCGGTTCCCTGTCGGAGGCTGACGTCTCGGAGGCACTGCGCGAAGTACGGCTCGCGATGCTGGAGGCCGATGTCGCGCTGCCGGTGGTGAAGGATTTCACCGCCAAGGTGCGCGAGCGGGCGGTCGGCGCCGAGGTGCTGGAGGCGGTGTCGCCGGGCCAGCAGGTCGCCAAGATCGTCCATGACGCGCTGGTGGAAGCGTTGGGCGGCGCCGGTTCGGTGCCGCTGAATTTGAACGCGCCGGCGCCGATCCCGGTGCTGATGGTGGGCTTGCAGGGGTCCGGCAAGACGACGACATCCGGCAAGCTGGCGCTGCGGCTGCGCACGCGGGAACGGCGGCGGGTGCTGCTGGCGAGCCTCGATACGCAGCGGCCGGCGGCGCAATTGCAACTGGCGCAGTTGGCCGAGCGGGCGGGCGTGCCGTCGCTGCCCATCGTGGCCGGCCAGACGCCGGTGGAAATCGCGCGGCGCGCGATGGAGGCCGGGCGGCGCGAAGGCTACGACGTCGTTATTCTGGATACCGCCGGGCGGCTGTCGATCGACGCAGCGCTGATGGACGAGGTGCGGCAAATCCGCGCCGCGACCAATCCGGTCGAGACGCTGCTGGTGGTCGACGCAATGACCGGCCAGGACGCGGTTGCGACCGCCAAAGCGTTCAATGACGCGGTGGGTGTGACCGGCGTGGTGCTGACGCGCATGGATGGCGATGCACGCGGCGGCGCCGCGCTGTCGATGCGCCATGTCACCGGCGCGCCGATCAAGTTTTCCGGCTCCGGCGAGAAGATCGATGCGCTGGAGGAATTCCACCCCGAGCGCGTCGCCGGGCGGATCCTCGGGCTCGGCGATATCGTTGGCCTGGTGGAGCGCGCCGCCGAGACGATCGACCAGGACGAGGCGGAGAAGCTGGCGCAGAAGATGCTGAAAGGCACTTTTACGCTGGAGGATTATGCCGCCCAGTTGCGGCAGATCAGCAAGATGGGGTCGATCAGTTCCATTATCGGCATGATGCCGGGCATGGGGCAGATGAAGAAGCAGCTCGAGGGCGCGAATATCGACCAGTCGGTGTTCAAGCGGCAGCAGGCAATCATCTCGTCCATGACGGTCAAGGAACGGCGCCATCCGGACATTATCAAGGCGAGCCGGAAAAAGCGGATCGCGGCCGGGTCCGGCGTGAATGTCAGCGACGTAAACAAGCTGCTGAAGCAGTTCGACGACATCAGCGACATGATGAAGCGGGTCGGCAAACTGGGACAGAAGGGTTTGATGCGGCAGGGGCTGTCGGCCCTGATGCCGAAAGGGATGGGGCAGCAACGGCGGCCCTGGTAAGCAACGATCGATCAACCAAAACTGAAAGAACTGAGAGCAGATAATGGGACTTAAAATTCGCCTGGCACGCGCCGGGGCCAAGAAGCGCCCCTATTACCACATCGTGGTGGCCGATAGCCGCAGCCCGCGCGATGGCCGCTTCATCGAGAAGGTGGGCAGCTATAATCCGATGCTCCCGGCCGAGCATGAGGAGCGCGTGCGCCTGGTGGCCGAGCGCATCACGCATTGGTTGAAGCAAGGCGCGGTGGCGACCGATCGGGTGGCGCGATTCCTGGGTCGGGCCGAGCTGGCGCCGGCGCCGGCCTATCGCCCGCAGCCCGTGCAGTCGGCGCCGAAGAAGAAGGCGCAGGAACGCGCCAAGGCCGCTGCGGCCGCTGCGGCATAAGTACGGCGCATCGTGGCGGGCGGCGGCAATATTCTGATGGGCGTGATCGGCAGGCCGCATGGCGTGCGCGGATTGCTGCGCGTGCAGAGTTACACCGCCGCGCCCGCCGACCTCGCGCGGTATAATCCGTTGGTGGATGACCGCGGCCGGGTCTTTTCGTTGAGCTGGAAAGGCGATGGCGTCGCCGAATTGCGCGACGCCGAGGGGCGGCCGGTCGCCGATCGCACCGCGGCGGAAAAGCTGGTGAATGTGCGCCTGTTCGCGCCGCGCGACCGGCTGCCGGCGACCGACCCGGATGATTATTATATCGCCGACCTGATCGGGCTGCGCGCGGTGGATGTGAACGGTGCCGAGATCGGCCGGGTGGCCGCGGTGCATGATTACGGCGCCGGGACGAGCCTGGAGATCGAGGCCGGCGGCGGCTCGCTGCTCGTGCCTTTCACGCAGGCGTCGGTACCGGTGGTCGATGTGGCGGGCGGGCAGATAACCGTGCAGCCGCCCAACGAGATCGAAGTACGGGAGCAGGCAGCATGAGCTGGCGTGCGACCGTGCTGACATTGTTTCCCGAAATGTTCCCAGGGCCGCTGGGCCATTCGCTGGCCGGCCGCGCGCTGGCGCAGGGCGTGTGGACGCTGGAAGCACGAAATATCCGCGAATTCGCCGGCGGGCGGCATCGCACCGTGGACGACACGCCGTTCGGCGGCGGTGCCGGCATGGTGATGCGGCCCGACGTGGTGGACGCGGCGATCGCGAATGTCGCGGACGGAAGGCCGCTGCTTTACATGACGCCGCGCGGCCGCAAGCTCGCGCAGGAAGATGCAATCCGGCTCGCCGCCGGCGACGGGCTGATCATTCTGTGTGGTCGTTACGAGGGCGTCGATCAACGCGTCATCGAAGCAACCGGCGCCGACGAATTCAGCGTCGGCGACTATGTGCTGTCGGGCGGCGAACTCGCGGCGATGGTCGCGCTCGATGCGTGCGTGCGGCTGCTTCCCGGCGTGATGGGCACCGCCGAAAGTGCCGAGGAAGAAAGTTTCGCCAACGGACTGCTGGAATATCCGCATTACACGCGGCCGGCGGACTGGAACGGCCGCGCCGTGCCACCCGTGCTGCTGTCCGGCAACCATGCGGCCATCGCCGCGTGGCGGGCTGAAGAATCTGCAACAATAACCCGCGAACGCCGGCCCGACCTGTGGGCGGCACATCTCGCGCGCAAACCATACGCACCGAAAGGACCCTGACCCCATGAACGTCATCCAGAAATATGAGGCGGCCGAAATCGCCCGCCTGTCAGCCGCGCGCGCCGTGCCGGTCTTCGCCGCAGGCGACACCGTGCGCGTATCGGTGAAGGTGGTGGAAGGCGAACGCGCCCGCGTGCAGGCCTACGAAGGCGTCTGCATCGCCCGCAGCAATCGCGGCCTGAACAGCAATTTCACCGTCCGCAAAATCAGCTACGGCGAAGGCGTGGAACGCGTCTTCCCGCTCTATTCCCCCGCCATCGCCGCGATCGAAGTGGTCCGCCGCGGCGACGTTCGCCGTGCGAAACTATATTACCTCCGCGGCCGCCGCGGCAAGTCGGCCCGTATCGCCGAAAAGGCGCGCGAGACGCCGGCGGCGGCGGAGTAAGGAAGGAAGGCGGGGGGTTCTGCCCCCTCGACCCCCGCTCAGGACAAGTCCTTAGAACCTGTTTGTTTGAGTTGGGGGATTAGGTGGAGGGCAAACGGCGCTTCACCACAGTACGTGTGCCCCCCACCTAATCCCCCAACTCAATTAATGGGGTCTGGGGACTTGTCCCCAGCGGGGTCGAGGGGCGGAGCCCCCGCCTTCTGCCCTTACTTCCGGAGCCCGCCGATGCCTCGCACGCTTTTCGACAAGATCTGGGACGCGCATGTGGTGGAGCGTTTGGAGGACGGGACGTGCGTTCTTTATATCGACCGGCATTTGCTGCATGAGGTGACGTCGCCGCAGGCGTTTGAGGGGTTGCGGCTGGCGGGGCGGCACGTGCGGCGGCCCGACGCGACCATTGCGGTGGTCGATCATAATGTGCCGACGAGCGACCGGCGGCTCGGCATTGCCGAGCCGGAGAGCCGGCTGCAGATCGAAACGCTGGAGCGTAACGTCGTCGAATTCGGCGTGCCGTATATTCCGTTGCTGGATGCGCGGCAGGGTATCGTGCATGTGGTCGGGCCGGAGCAGGGCATTTCGCTGCCAGGCATGACGATCGTGTGCGGCGACAGCCATACCTCGACGCATGGGGCCATGGGCGCGCTGGCATTCGGCATCGGCACGTCGGAAGTGGAGCATGTGCTGGCGACGCAGACGTTGTTGCAAAAGCCGGCAAAGAATATGCTGGTGCGGGTAGATGGCATGCTGCCGGCCGGAGTCACCGCGAAGGATGTGGTGCTGGCCATTATCGGCAAGATCGGCACGGCCGGCGGCACCGGCTATGTGATCGAATATGCGGGCGAGGCGATCCGCGCGCTCGACATGGCCGGGCGTTTTACTGTGTGCAACATGTCGATCGAGGCGGGAGCGCGGGCCGGCCTGATTGCGCCGGACGACACGACATTCGCGTATATTGAGGGGCGACCGTTCGCGCCGCAGGGTGCGGATTTCGCGCAAGCCGTGGACTATTGGCGCACGCTGCCGTCCGATGCGGGCGCGACTTATGACCGTACGGTGGTGTTGGACGCCGCGGCGATCGCGCCGATGGTGACGTGGGGCACCAGCCCGGAGACGGTGGTGCCGATCAGCGGCGTGGTTCCGAACCCGGATGATGAGGCGGACGCGGCCAAGCGGGCGCAAATGCAGCGTATGCTGACTTACATGGGGCTGGCGCCCGGACAGAGGCTGGCGGACGTGCCGATCGACGTCGTGTTCATCGGCAGTTGCACCAATTCGCGCATCGAGGATTTGCGCGCGGTGGCAGGCGTGGTGCGCGGGCGGCACGTGGCGGATGGCGTGCGCGCGCTGGTGGTGCCGGGGTCCGGTCTGGTCAAGCAGCAGGCGGAGGCCGAGGGGCTGGACCGCGTGCTGCTGGAGGCGGGGTTCGAGTGGCGCGAGCCCGGATGCTCGATGTGCCTGGGCATGAACCCGGACCAGCTTACCACGGGGCAGCGTTGTGCCAGCACGTCGAACCGCAACTTTGAAGGGCGGCAGGGGCCCGGCGGGCGCACGCATCTGGTGTCGCCGGCGATGGCGGCGGCGGCGGCGATTACCGGGCGGCTGACGGATATTCGGGAGTTCGCCTGATGGAGCCGTTCACCACACTGACCGCCATTGCCGCACCGTTGCCGTTGGCGAACGTTGACACCGACAAGATCATTCCTGGGCGGTTTCTCAAGACCATTCAGCGGACCGGGCTCGGCGTGCATCTGTTCGATACGCTGCGCTATGATGCGACGGGCGCGGAACGGTCTGATTTCGTGCTCAATCAGGCGCCTTACCGGGCGGCGAAGATTCTGATCGCGCATGAGAATTTCGGCTGCGGATCGTCACGCGAGCATGCGCCCTGGGCACTGTTGGATTTTGGCATCAGGTGCGTGATCGCACCGGACTTCGCCGATATTTTCTATAATAACTGCTTCAAGAACGGGATTTTGCCGATCCGCCTCCCGCGTGACGTGTGCGATGCGCTGATGGCGGAGGCCGCAATGGGCGAAAACGCGCGCATCACGATCGATTTACACGCCCAAGTTGTCAAAACACCTACCGGTCAGGAGATAAAATTCGAAATTGATGCGCACCGGCGTCATTTATTGTTGGAAGGTCTGGACGAAATAGGTCAGACTTTGTCGCGCGGCTCTGCGATCGACATGTATGAGGCCGCGCGCGACGCACGCCTGCCCTGGCTGCCGGCTTTGACCGCCGGCTGAAGCCGGATCGGGCCGGCGCGGCAGGAGGATCGATTGGCGGATACGGGTAAGATTCTGATTCTGGCCGGCGACGGCATTGGGCCGGAGGTGATGCGCGAGGCCCGCCGTGTGCTGGACTGGCTGGACCGCCGGCGCGGCATACGGTTCGAGCTGGAGGAGGATCTGGTCGGTGGTGCGGCGATCGATGCGCGCGGCACCCCGCTCGCGGACAGCACGCTGGATCTCGCGAAGGCGGCCGATGCGGTGCTGTTCGGCGCGGTAGGCGGGCCGGCGTGGGACCGGCTGGGGTTCGACCGGCGGCCGGAGATCGCAATTCTGGGCCTCCGGCGGGAGCTGGGGCTGTTCGCCAATTTGCGGCCGGCCAAGGTGTTCGACCCGCTGGTCTCGGCAAGTTCGCTGAAGCCGGAGATCGTGCAGGGGCTGGACATCATGATCGTCCGGGAGAGCACGGGCGGGATCTATTTCGGTGCGCCGCGCGGGATCGAGACGTTGCCGGACGGGCAGCGGCGCGGCGTGAACACCGAGGTCTACACCACGTCCGAAATCGAGCGGGTGGGGCGGGTGGCGTTGGAGCTGGCGCGCGCCCGCTCCGGCCGCGTGGCGAGCGTCGAGAAATCGAACGTGATGGAGAGCGGGCTGCTGTGGCGGCAGGTGATGACCGCGCTGCGCGATGCGGAGTATCCGGATGTGGAGCTTACGCATGTGCTGGCGGATAATTGCGCCATGCAGTTGGTGCGCACGCCCAGGCAGTTCGACGTGATCGTGACGACCAATTTGTTCGGCGATCTGCTGAGCGACCTGGCCGGCCAGTTGACCGGCAGCCTAGGCATGCTGCCGTCGGCGACATTGGGCGGTGTGCTGCCGGATGGGCGGCGGCATGCGCTGTATGAGCCGATCCATGGCAGCGCGCCGGACATTGCCGGGCGCGGCGTGGCCAATCCGCTGGCACAGATCCTCAGCCTGGCGATGATGCTGCGGCATAGTTTTTCCCTCGCCGACGAGGCGGCGCGCATTGAAGCCGCGGTGGTGCGGGTGCTGGCGAACGGTCTGCGCACGGCGGACATCATGGCGCCCGGCGCCGCGCGCGTGGGCACCGGCGTGATGGGCGAGTCGGTGTTGCGGGAGTTGGACAAGGTGGGAAGCCTGGTCACCGCATAAGCCGGGGTTGCGCGGCCCAGTAGGCTGGGCTAAGCCGCGCACCTTCATGGCGCCCGTAGCTCAATTGGATAGAGCACCAGACTACGAATCTGGGGGTTGGAAGTTCGAGTCTTTCCGGGCGCGCCAGCTTTGGTAAAAGGCCTTCTTTTGAAAAAAAGAAGCAAAAAAATTTTGCGCGTGCGCCCTGATCATCTTGCGCATAGTTTTTTCAGCTAGCACGGAGCCAAACAGATAAAAGTTTTTTGGTTCTTTTTTTTAAAAAAGAACACTGCCTTTTTTCCCAAGTTTCAAATGCCAGAAGCCGTGCCCGCGCCGTCGCCACTCTGCGCCAGGGGAACGCCCAATGGACGACGAGCTCGCAAACGCTCTCGGTGATCCGCCGGCTCAGGCTGGGCGCGCCGATGCGGGCCATGGCACCTACCGTATTTTCGCGCGCGCCGAATGGAGCGCCTTGCGCGCCAACACGCCGCTGTCGCTGGCCGATGTCGATATTGATCGGCTGCGCGGCGTCAGTGACCGGTTGTCGCTGGATGAGGTGGCGAACATCATTCTGCCGCTGGCGCGTCTGCTGAATTTGCAAGTGCGCGCGGCGCGCAGCCTGGGCGTGGTGCAGGATATGTTTCTGGGGCGGGCCGTGCAGCCGCCGCCTTACATCATCGGTATCGCTGGCAGTGTGGCGGTGGGCAAAAGCACGTTCGCACGCGTGTTGCAGGCCGTATTGAGCCGGTGGCCGGATCATCCGGCAGTGGAACTGGTAACGACGGACGGGTTTCTGTACTCCACTAAAATGCTGGAGGCGCGCCAACTGATGCCGCGCAAGGGATTTCCCGAAAGCTATGATCTGCGCAGGATGATTGCCTTCCTGGCGGCGGTGAAATCGGGCGAGAACGTGGTGTCGGCGCCGGTCTATTCGCACTTGACGTATGACCTTGTGCCGGATCAGGAACAAGTGGTGCGGCGGCCGGATATTCTCATTTTCGAGGGGCTGAACGTGCTACAGACCGCGGCCGGGCCGTCGCTTTTGGCGTCGGACTTCTTCGATTTTTCGGTGTATATAGACGCCGACGAGCAGGATATCGCGGCGTGGTATGTCGAACGGTTCCTGACGTTGCAGCGCACGGCGTTCCAGAACCCGGCCTCGTATTTTCACCACCACCGGAACCTGCCGGCGGCGGAGATTACGGCGGTGGCGCAGCGCATCTGGCAGCAGACCAATCTGGCGAATTTGCGCGCGAACATACTGCCGACGCGGGAGCGCGCCCGCGTTGTTCTGCGCAAGACGCGCGACCACAGCATTGGCGAGGTCTGGCTGCGGCGGATGTGATACCAGCCCGCCCGGACGTCGACCTACCGGCCCGGCGCGGCGACAGGATGCCGCTATCTCCGCTGCGCTTTAGGCGCCGCGGACGCGGACTGCGCTGCCGCCGGCTTTTCGTGATAAGTGCGTATCAGTTTATTCATCTTGTCCGCGACGCAGTCGTCCATCGTCGCGTAGCCCTCGAAACGATCATGTTCCAGGTCATTGTTACAGGTTTGCACCGCGGTCTGCTGGAACTTCGCCTGCACCGCCGGCGGCAACGCGGTTCCCGCCGCTTGTTCCGCACCACGCGCCATCGGCGCCAGGCCCAGCCCGAGTGCAAAACCAACGCCCGTCGCCATCCCAAAAACACATATGCGTACCATGCCGCGTCTCCTATGAGCGCGGACGCATCCCCCAGCCGAAGCCCTTGTGAAGCCTTAATCGAACAACTAATAGCATTGCTTACGAATGCCAAGCCCTTTTGTTGCACTGCACCCAAACGCGTTGCCGGCGCGCCGGGCGCGCAAGCTGTGAGTCAACGAGGCATTTCCCACATGCGCAGACGTGCATTCCTGCTGGGCCTGCCGTGCCTCGCGACAGGCGCACAGTTACCTGCCCGCGCCGAACCGCGGACCGAAGGCGGCCCCGGCCCGCGAAACCTGCTGACCGATGTTGCCGGCCTGGCCGTCGGCCAGGCCGCGGACGCGCAACGCCGCACCGGCGTCACCGTCATCGTGCCGGACGCACGGGCCGTGTGCGCCGTAGACGTGCGCGGCGGCGGCCCAGGCACGCGCGAAACCGATGCCTTGAACGCGTGGAACCTTGTTCACACGGTCGATGCGGTCGTGCTGTCCGGCGGGTCGGTCTACGGCCTGGCCGCCGCGGACGGCGTCACCGCCTGGCTTGGCGCCCATGGCCGCGGTTTTTCCATGATGCCGTCACGCACGGTGCCGCCATCGCCGATCGTGCCCGCGGCAATTCTGTACGACCTCGCGAACCAGGGCGACAAGAACTGGGGCACCGACCCGCCCTATCGGCGTCTCGGTATCGAAGCGATCGCGCACGCGTCGCGCGACATCGCTCTGGGCACCGCAGGCGCGGGGTACGGCGCCGGCGCGGGCGCGCTGAAAGGCGGTGTAGGGTCCGCCTCGTGGCGCAGCTTCGACGGCATGACGGTGGGCGCGATCGTCGCAGTCAATAGTTTCGGCTCGCCGGTCGTGCCCGGTGGCAAACATTTCTGGGCCGCGCCGTTCGAAGTCGGCCGCGAATTCGGCGGCCTGGGCCCGGCGCCGGCTAGCGTCGCCACGGAGGATTGGGGTCTGGCCAAAGCCAATCCAGCCGCGCGGGCCAATACCACGCTGGCCTGCGTTGCCACCGACGTGGCGCTCGATGCCGACGAAACGAAGCGGATCGCCATCATGGCGCAGGACGGCCTGGCGCGCGCGATCCGGCCTGCACACAGCCCGTTCGATGGCGACGTGATATTCGCGCTGTCGACCGGGCGGGTGGAACTGCCATCCGCGGCGGTTCGGCCATTCGTAGTAGCGCGCCTGGGCGCCATCGCCGCCGATGTTCTGGCACGTGCCATCGCACGCGGTGTGTTTGAAGCTAAACTTCCGCCAGGGATGGGCGGGCGCACGTGGGAACAGTTATAAGTAAGGCCTTTTTTTGAAAAAAAGAACCACAAAACTTGTGCGCCTGCGCCATCTGAACCTGGCGCTCACTTGCTTCGGCTTGCACGGAACCCAAGAGCAAAAGTTTTTTGGTTCTTTTTTTCAAAAAAGAACATTCTTCTTTCCACTAAGACGGCGTCGGCGTCACCGTCTTTGTATCGCTGATCGCGCGGAGGATCGACCGGTCCACCGTGCCGGATGTCGTGCTCGTTGCATCGGCGCCGACATTCGTGCCGGCGTCGCGACACTCGCGAAAGACGCGACCGCCGACCACGACCACCAGCGCCGGGTTTTGCGACACGCGGCGGGCCGCGGCGATGGTTTCGGTGACACGCGGCAACCAATGATCCCGCCGCAAAGCGACGCTCATCGACAAATCCAGCACGTCAAACCATTGCGAAGACACCAGTTCCTGCAATGTCGTGTCGTCGGCGGGATATTCGCTGTGCGGCGCCCAGCCAGCATTGCCCAGAATGTTGCCGTCGAGCGCCGCGCCGATGCGATGCAGCTCGCCCGGCTCGGGCGCGATCAGCACGATCGGCTGCGGCAGCCGGCGCAGCGGGGCCCGGTCCGCGCCGGCGGTCAACAGGCGCAGGGCGGTTTGCAGGCGGCACAGCCCCAGCGTCAGATCGACTTCGCTGCAATCATCCTCGTACCACAAATCGCCGAGGCGGCGCGCGGCCGGCTCTAGCAACGTGGCATACAGCTTGGCGGGCGAGCCGGTTGCCGCTTGCAGCTCCTGCACCAGCGCGCCGGCAGCGTTCGGGTCTGCGCCAATGAGCAGTTCCGCCAGGTCGATCGCGCGGCGGTCAACGAACGGCGTCGCGTGGCTCGCCGCTGCAGCTTTCAGCGCGGGGACCACCATCGACAGAATAACATTCTTCAGCAGCGAGGCGGCGTGTGTCGGCAGCTTGATGGTGTCGATGCCAGCCACGTCGGGGACACCATCCGGCGTCGGTGCGACCACCAGCCGGGTCAGCAGAACGGGCGCTGCCTCCGGGCGCGCGCGCAGCGTTTCGACAATCTCCGGCGGTGGTTCGATGACCTCATCCCGCAAAGCCTGCGCGGCGGCGCCGTGTGTGGCCAGCTTCATGGACCAATCGCCGAACACACGCGCGTTCGCCGGCTGATGGTTCAGCACCTCGATATCGGTGTGCCGCGCGTCATGGCAGATCGATGTCATGACCCGATCGACGCTGTCGACGGGACCTTCAAGCCATTGGTAAAACCGGCCATGGTCGAACAGCATCAGACCGGTAATCGCCTCACGGCTGTTTCGCGCCTGCGAGACGTGGGTGAGGTCGCGCAAAGCTGGCGGGGTCATGTCGGCCACGGCGCGGCTGCGATAGACGACGGTTGATAATGGCGGGGGCGCGCGGCCCGATGACCCGAACTGGTTCGTCCAGCCTGCCGAAGCCGAGTGTGCGGCTTGACTCATCGATGGCTCCCAGCTCTGCCCTGTTGAACAGGGCACCAGCGTCACGCATGACCCCCATGCGTACGAGCTGCTCTGGTTCTGGACGATCATTCACTCTGTCAGGCGTAAACTTTCACTGTGCCGCCGCGCCGTCAAGCCACATTGACGCGGCATGGATGGGAATGGCGATCTCGGGCCATGTCCGCGCTCAGCAGCGCTTCAAACGGAGCGCCCGACGTTGTGCGGTGCAGCACCCCACACGTAACCCTGGTTCCGACAGAAAGTGATTGCGGGGTCGAGCGGCTGGGGCCGCAGCGCCGCTTTCGTTGCATTGATCATACGTAATGACGAGATGCACACGACATGCCGGCGGGCCTAATCCTGCAAGATCAGGCGCAAATCATCGGCGTAGATCTCAACTTCGCGCAAAAGTGCCTGCGCTTTCGCAACGCTGTTATGTTCAAGGCGGGTTCGTACCTGCGCCATCTTGCTTTCTATGATCGCCAAAAGATGAGGGCTGTCGTTCATCGATATAACTCCGGTGTAATAAAGCCAATGCAACCTAGCATGGGATGGTTCCAACCTGTCGATTGGACATGCTGGAGCCAGACATGACGTGATGGCAGAGCTCAAAGTCGCCCGATTTCATCGAGACGTAAGTAATTTCTTATCACGACCCAGCATTTTTGTTGCGCTGCACGGGAGGATTTGCGGCGCCGCGCACGCGCCGCCGTTGGATGCGCAGGGCAGATATGCTAAACAGCAAAACCAACATACTCGATCGCTCCCATGCGTGCCGCGCCGCGTTACACGTGAAGCCGATTTATCGAGCACGAAACAAAACCGACTAAATTTTTCGCTCTATTCGCAAAATCTTTGGCGAGAGGTCCCGCGCCACTATGGTCGGACCGCATGGCGGCGCCGGCGTCAACAGTATTCGCAACGAGCGCGAAGTTTTCTAGTTCTTTTTTAAAAAAACATACTTCCTTCGCTTCAGGCAGCCGGGCAGCCGCGCGCCACTTCTTGCGGCAGTTGCCACCTGCCGCACCCCGCTTTTGCCACTTATTTGCCCAATACGGCCACAGCCTGCGCCACGCGCAGACGCGCGAAAGCGCGCCGCGACGCGGCAGCGGCCGCATAAAAGTGGCATAAAATGTGCTTAGTTTTCAGGCGTGTCGTCCATCGTCAACCCCATCATCAACCGTGGGCTCTAGTATCTTTATGCAGCAAGAGGCGATCAGTACATGACCAAGTACAAGTTGGAGTATATTTGGCTCGACGGCTATACGCCGGTGCCAAATCTTCGTGGGAAAACGCAGATCAAGGAATTTGACAGTTTTCCGGCGCTCGAGCAGTTGCCGTTATGGGGTTTCGACGGCAGTTCCACGCGACAGGCGCCGGGGGGCAGCTCGGATTGTGTGCTGAAGCCGGTGGCGATCTACCCTGACAGCGAGCGCCTGAACGGTGCGATCGTGATGTGCGAGGTGATGCTGCCGGATGGCGAGACGCCGCATCCGTCCAACGGGCGCGCCACCATCCTGGACGATCCGGGCGCCTGGTTTGGTTTTGAACAAGAATACTTCTTCTACAAGAACGGACGCCCGCTCGGTTTCCCGGAGACGGGATATCCTGCGCCGCAAGGCCCGTATTACACCGGCGTCGGCTATAATAACGTGGGGGATATCGCGCGCAAGATCGTCGAGGAACATCTCGATATCTGCCTCAATGCCGGCATCAACCATGAAGGCATCAACGCGGAAGTTGCCAAGGGCCAGTGGGAATTCCAGATCTTCGGCAAGGGCTCGAAGAAGGCGGCGGACGAAATGTGGGTGGCGCGTTACCTGCTGCTGCGCACCACTGAAAAATACGGCATCGACATCGAATTCCATTGCAAACCGCTGGGCAACACGGACTGGAACGGGTCCGGCATGCACGCCAACTTCTCAACGACGTATCTGCGCGAGGTGGGCGGCAAGGAATATTTTGAAAAGCTTATGGCGGCGTTCGCCGAAGCGCGGGAGGAACATATCGCGGTCTACGGGCCGGACAACCATCTACGGCTGACCGGGCTGCACGAAACGGCATCGATCCATCAATTCTCCTACGGCGTTGCAGACCGCGGCGCGTCGATCCGCGTGCCGCACAGCTTTGTGCGGAACGGCTATCGCGGCTATCTGGAGGATCGCCGCCCGAATTCACAAGGCGACCCATACCAGATCGCGTCGCGCATCCTGAAAACGATCGCGACCGTGCCGACGACCTGAAGGCTGAAAAAACACGTTCCACAAACACCTCTCCCGCGCTTGCGGGAGAGGGAGGGGCCCGCCTAGCAGCGGTGGGAGGGTGAGGCCCTCTCAGCCGAAATGCGCCGGCATATGGGCCGCCTGCCGCCTCATTTCAGCTTTATATCGATTGGCACGTCGCATACCGAAAAATCCGCGCCGCGCGCCTGCCTGACGCGCGCCACTGTCGCTTTGAACGCAGGCGAGCTCGTATCGATCACTTCGATCCGTGGCTGTTCGGCAGGCGCCATGTCGGCCATCACCTGCACCCGCAGCATCCGGTCCGGATGCGCCGGCGGTTCGCCCACCGCCACCGCACGCACCACGTCCAGACCCTGCACCACCCGGCCCCACGGCGTGAAATCATGGTCCAGCCGCCGGCTCGCGGCGCGCATGAAAAATATTTCGCTGTTGGCGCTGCCGAGGTCGGCCTGCCGGCCCATGCCGGCGACGCCAGGGCAATAGGCCGCCCAGGCGCGCCACATGCCGGGCCGCCTCAGCTCGGGGCTGGCCTGAAACGGCATGGCGCCGACAAATCCGCTGATACCGTCGGCGCCTTGCGTCGCCACCGCATCGATCGCCGCCTGCGGCAGCCGGACGTTGAATTCCGGCGACAGATTCGGATGGCTCGTGGCGCCGCCATCATGGTTGTTCGGGTTGCCGGTCTGGTCGACGAAATTGTCGATCACGCGGTGAAACAGCAGCCCATCATACACATGCTCGCGCGCCAGCAGCTTGATGCGTTCCACCGCGTGCGGCGCGACATCGGTGCGCATTTCCACCAATATCCGGCCCTTGCTGGTGTCGATCACCAGCGTGTTAGAAGCGTCCAGCGGACGCCATGGCGCGGCCGCGCCGAGCCCGACCGCTAAAGGAAGAAGAAGTATGTTCTTTTTTGAAAAAAAGAACCAAAAAACTTTTGCTAGTTCGGTTGCGCGCACGCCGACGCAAGTATCCGTCACGTGGTAAAGGCGCAAGAGCAAAGGTTTTTTGCTTCCTTTTTTCAAAAAAGAAGTCCTTCCTTGCTGTGTGCCGCGGTGATCGCCTTTCCGCTGTGCGCCGGCGCGGCACCGCTGCAGCGATTGCTGCACGACTATGACGAATTCTGGAAGCAGGCCAATCCGGTCGCGGCCGGCCAACTGGGCGATCTGCGCGCGGCAGCGTTGTGGCCTGACGACACGCCCGCCGCCGCCGCCGCACGTGACCGCCAGCGGGCCGCGTTCAAGCAACGCCTCGATGCGATCCCGGCCACCGCGCTGCGCGGCGAGGATGCGCTGAACCGCGAATTGCTGGCCGCCACGCTCACGATCGACCTGGCGGGCGATGCGTTCGACGAGGACCGGATTCCGTTCAGCAACGACGAAGGATTCTTCGTAGAACCCAGCTACGCCGCGCAGGACACGCATCTGCATAATGACGCGGAGGCGCGCGCGTGGCTCAACCGCATCGCCACGCTGGCCGCGTATTACGCGCACGAGACGGATAATCTGCGGCGCGGCATCGCGACCGGCTTTGTCAGCCCGCGGCTGACGGCGGAAACCTGTGTGCGCACCACGCGCGCGCTGGCCGATCTACCGGCCGACCAAAGCATATTGCTGCAGCCGTTCGACCGCCTACCGCCCGCCATGGCGCCGCAGCGCGATGGGTTGCGCGCCGCAGCACTCCGCCTGATCACCAGCAGCGTCAAACCGGCCGAGCACACGTTGGCGTCATTTTTCGCCAACGATTATCTGCCGCATGCACGGCAAACGCTGGGCGCGTCCGCGCTGCCGGACGGCCGCGCCTATTATGCCTATCGCGTGCGCCGCGAAACGACGACAACCCTCACCCCGGATGCGATATTCGCCATCGGCGAGTCCGAAATAGCGCGCATCCGGCGGGCGATGGACACCGAAATCGCCGCCAGTGGCTTTCGCGGCAGTTTCAAGGAATTTCAGGCCAAGCTGCGCGGTGACCCGCAATTCTATGTCACTACCCGCGAGGCGCTGATGGAGAGGGCGAGCCGCCTCGCGAAACGCGTAGATGGCAGACTGCCCGAATTCATTGGCAAACTTCCTCGACTGCCTTACGGCGTGCGCGAAGTGCCGCGCACGATGGAGGAAGGTTACACCTCCGGCCGGTACAACCCCGGCAGCCCGGAGCAAGGCATCGCCGGCGCGCTGATGATCAATACGTCGCACCTCGACCAGCGTCCGCTCTATGAATTGCCGGCGCTGGTCAGCCATGAGGGCGCGCCGGGCCACCATATTCAGATTTCGCTGGCACAGGAGCAGACTGACCTGCCGCTGTTCCGCCGCGAGGATGGCAACACCGCCTATATCGAAGGCTGGGCGCTGTACGCTGAACAATTGACCCGCGACATGGGTTTGTACACCACGCCGTACGAACGGTTCGGTCTGTTGTCGATGGAGATGTGGCGGGCCTGCCGCCTGCTGATGGATGTCGGTATTCATTGGAAGGGCTGGAGCCGCGACCAGGCACTGGCCTGCTTGCGCGACAACACCGCCTTGTCGGACAAGAACATTCAGAACGAGACCGACCGTTATATCGGCTGGCCGGGGCAGGCGCTGGGCTACAAGATCGGCCAGATGGAAATCGAACGGTTGCGCGACCGCGCCCGCGCCGCATTTGGTGCAGCGTTCGACTATCGCCGCTTTCACGACGTCGTGCTCGATGAGGGGCCGCTGCCGATGGACGTGCTCGCGCGGCGGGTGGATGCCTGGATTGCGTCCAACCACGAGTAGGGAGCGGTTTGTTAATCTTTCCCGCGCAAGACTCTGTGAAATTCCTGGCTGGCTTCGCACCCGCCGTGGGAGTTCATAACGATCCCTGCGTGGTTCACCCTCATCATGTCTCAGCCGACTCTTGTGGTGCAGGACAGGGCGCAGCCCGGCGTGTTCGAGGCTATGTACCACGCGCTGGATATCAGCTCGGCACATCTGGTCGGGCTGGCGCAGCCTCATTTGTTGATTATTCCGCTTGTCGATGAAACCAACATCGTCATCGGTGGCCTGTGGGGGATCACCGTGTTCGAATGGTTGTTGATTCAAATACTGGTCGTGCCGGAAACCATGCGCGGCCAGGGGCTGGGGTCAGGGTTGCTGTCCACGGCGGAGCAGGCCGCACGAGCGCGCGGCTGTCGCGGCGTGCATCTTGGCACTTTTAGTTTCCAGGCGCCCGAATTCTATCGCAAAATGGGTTACACGCATTTCGGATCGCTGGAGAATTTTCCGCCCGGCCACGCGCAACTGTATTTCTGCAAACGGTTCGAGAATTGACGAGCCCGGCACAAAAGCGGCGCGGCTAAACCACAATATCGAGCAATTGTCCCCGCGCGCCTTGCTTCGGTGCGGCATCAGACACCGGCGGCAGGGCGCCATCGGCGGCACGGAGCGCGGGAACGATAATTGCGGCAGTGCCGCCCACAACCGCAACCGGCCGCGAGGGCGGAACCGGGATCAAGCCAGTGCCTGGAATTTCGCGCATGCTGATGCTCGATATACGGCAGGGTTGTTTTCGATGTGTTAAGGCGCGGGTGGAATCGTGGGCGCTCGCGCGCTTTTGTAGGGTTTAGGAACCAACAGAAAAAGGAAGTGTTATTTTTTGAAAAAAAGAACCAAAAAACTTTTGCCCGTTTGCGTACGCGGTCCAATTCGAAAGAGGCCGCGGATGCAAACTAGCAAAAGTTTTTTGGTTCTTTTTTTCAAAAAAAGAACACTTCCTTCCTCACGTCGCCACGGGCAGCTCGATCCGCACCGACAACCCATGCGGATGCGCGTTCGCCGCCAATATCCGCCCGCCATGCAATTGCACCGCGCGCTGGCTGATCGCCAGCCCCAGTCCCACGCCGCCGGTATTGCGCGCGCGCGCCTGATCCACACGAAAAAACGGCTCGAATAATTGCGGCAACGCTGCCTCCGGCACGCCCGGCCCATGGTCTCGCACCACCAGCCGCGCCCACGCGCCGTCCGAATCGACCAGCATCTCCACGTCGCTATCGTCTGGGGTATAGAAAAGCGCGTTGCGCAGCACATTATCCACCGCGCGGCGCAGCAGCGCCGCGTCACCACGGATCACCAGGCTGCCAGGCCGCCGGATGGTGCGGATCGCGTGGCCGCGCTCGCCGAACTCGAATGTCAGGTCGTCGATCACGCGATCGAGCATGGCGGGCAGATCAATCAGCTCCGCGTGCTGCGGCCCGACGCTGCCTTGCAGCGACGCCAGCACCAAAAGCTCTCGCACCAGGCGGGACACGCCGTCCAGTTCCTGCTCCATCCGGTCCAGTCGGGCGACCTGGTCCACGCCCGCGTCGCGCCGCAGCAGCCCGAGACTCACGGAAAGGCGCCCAAGTGGCGAGCGGATTTCGTGGCTGACATCGCCAATGAAACGCTGCTGGGCGGATATCATGGCGGCAACGCGATCCGCCATGCGGTCGAATTCGCGCTCCAGATCCGCTGCCTCGTCACGCCGGCGCGCCGGCCGCGCAGGGGCTGCGCGCGCGGTCAAATCCCCGCCGGCGAACGCCATCGCCGCGTCACGCGTGCGCAGGATCGGCTTGGCCAGGTAGCGCGCGAGGAAGAAACTGACGACGCCGCAGCACAGCAGCTCCATCGCCGGCACCAGGAACCACCAGCTTGCCGGCACCACGCCAAGCACCAGCGGCCGCGGCGGCGGCAACGCGCCCAGGCACAGCCCGTCGCTGTCCGGCACCGGAACCACGAAGGCACCGGGACGCGGGTCCACGCATTGCGCGGTTGCGGGCAGAAGCTGCACCAGCGTGCCGCTGCTCTGTAGCGCGCCGCGGACTGCGGGCGGGCCGTCGCGGTGGAGATCGGCCGACGCGAGCGCGGCCATGGCGGGCATGATTTTGGCCAGCGTGCGCTCGCTCTGCGGCCGCGGATCGCTGAGCGTAGATTCGAGCAGCAGCCCGGCGCCGCGGGCCAAAATCGGCACCAGCAGCATGCACGCGAAGATTTTCGCCAGGAAGCCGCGCATCAGGCTCGGGTCGCGATGAGGAGCCTGCAACGCGCCGTCCGTCAGCTTGCGGCGTAGAGATAGCCGATATTACGCACGGTCTTGATGCTGTCCTCGCCGCCGAGCTTGCGGCGCAGCTTGCTGACGAGCGTATCGACATTGCGGTCCAGCCCGGCGGTGCCGACGCGGCCGAGCGCGGCATGCGCCAGTTCGTCGCGCGTCACCGGCTGACCGGCGCGGCGCAGCAGCCGTTCGAGCAGCGCGAACTCGGCGGACGTGAGGTCGAGCGGCCGGCCGCCCCAGAACGCGGCGCGGGCCCGCGGATCGAGCTCGACGTCACCGACGCGGAGTTTGGGGTTCGGCGCCTCCGCGCGGTCGGTGCGGCGCAGGATGGCGCGGATGCGGGCCACCAGCTCGCGCGGCTTGAACGGTTTGGGCACGTAATCGTCGGCGCCGAGTTCCAGGCCGACGACGCGGTCGGTTTCGGTGTCGCGGGCAGTGAGCAGGATAACCGGCAGATCCGATATCTTGCGGATGTCGCGCAGCACATCGAAGCCGGAGCGGTTTGGCAGCATCAGGTCGAGTACGACGAGGTCGATGGCCGCGAGGTTCGTGGCGGCAACGGCGGCGCCATCATGCAGCAGCGCGACGGAGAAACCCTCCGGCGTCAGATACTCCTCGAGCATTTGGGCGAGCGGCACGTCGTCCTCCACCACAAGAAGGTTGCGCATGGTTACTTTCCGCCTTTTGTCGGTGATATTGTCGGGAGTCTTGTGGAGTTGTGCGGCGAAGCCGCCAAAGAAAAACAAGGCCAGGGGCTCCGCCCCTGGACCAAGCCGGGGACAAGTCCCCAGACCCCGTTACTTAACGCGTAACCCCGAGCGTGGGGGTCTGGGGCCTCGGGCCCCAGCTTGGTCCAGGGGCGTCGTGCGAATGCATGCTGCGCGTGACACCCCTGGCCTTGCCCAACTTTCTCCACACAACTCGACACGCAGTAACACCCCCCCGCGCCAAACTGTCTTGCATGGATCGACCCCAGGACCAGGTGGTAGCGGACGCGCCGCGCACCCTGCCGCCGCCCGGCCGCGCGTTGGTGCCAGCCCCGACGCCGCCGCGACGCCGCCTGTTCTGGTGGCTTATTGCCGCCCTTGTCGTCATCCTGATCGGTTACATCGCCTGGCGCCTCCTCACGCCCGCCGCCAAAACCCACGCCGGCGGCGCGCCGCCGCAGCCCGTCGGTGTCGCGAAAATCGGCGTCGGCGACATGCATGTCGTGCTCACCGGCCTCGGCACCGTCACGCCGATGGCCACAATAACGGTTCAGACCCAGATCAGCGGCCAATTGATGTCGGTCGGATACACCGAAGGCCAACTGGTCAAGAAAGGCGACCTGCTCGCGCAGATCGACCCGCGACCCTACGAAATCGCGCTGCAGCAGGCCGAAGGCACGCTGGCGCACGACACCGGCCTGCTCGCCCAGGCCAAATCCGACCTCGCCCGCTACATTACGCTCAGCCGCAAGAACAGCATCGCACAGCAAACCGTCACCGACGCGCAATTCCTGGTCCAGCAGGACCAGGGCACCGTCATCGAAGACCAGGCCGCGGTCGCCAGCGCCAAGCTCAACCTGGTCTATTGCCGGATCACCTCGCCGGTGACCGGCCGGGTCGGATTGAGGCTGGTTGACCCCGGCAACTATGTCCAGGCCTCCAGCTCCACTGGCCTGGTGGTGGTGACCGAGTTGCAGCCGATTTCGGTAATCTTCGTGCTGCCGGAGGACAATATACCCGCCATTGCACAGGAAATGACTGCCGGCCACACGCTGACCGTTTCCGCCTATGACCGCACCAATGCCACTCTCATCGAAAACGGCACGCTCCTGACACTCGACAACACGGTGGACACGACAACGGGCACGGTGAAACTGCGCGCTGGCTTCGCCAACGGCAACAACGCGCTGTTTCCGAATCAGTTCGTCAACGCGCGCTTGCTGCTGCAAACGCTGACCCAGGTGACCGAGGCGCCGACCGCTGCGGTGCAGCACGGCGCGCCGGGCACATTCGTCTATCTGGTGAAGCCGGACGGCACCGTCGGCGTGCAGGTGATCAAAACCGGCGTCACCGACGGCGACGAAATCCAGGTGCTGAGCGGCGTCAAGCCTGGCGACACCGTGGTGGTGGACGGCGCGGACCGGCTGAAGGACGGCGCGCGCGTGAAAGTGACGCCTCCCGCCGGCGCCAACCCCGCCACGCCGGACAACGGGCCAGGCGCTCCGCCCGGCGAGCAACCCGACAACGCAACGCCGGTGCCGCCAAACGCGAACAATGGCGCGCCAGCACCACAAGGCCAGAAGAAGCACCGCCGCCACCAGCAGACCGACCAATAGGTGCGGTGATGGGCCCTTCGCGCCTGTTCATCTTGCGCCCGGTCGGCACCACGTTGCTGATGCTGGCGCTGCTGCTGGTGGGGATCGTCGGCTACCAGTTCCTGCCGGTCTCCGCCCTGCCGGAGGTGGATTACCCGACCATCCAGGTCTCCACATTCTTTCCCGGCGCCAGCCCGGAGGTGATGACCACCGCGGTGACTGCGCCGCTGGAGCGGCAATTCGGCGAAATGCCGGGCCTGGCGCAGATGAGCTCGAACAGCTCGGCCGGCTCGTCGGTCATTACGCTACAATTCACGCTGGACCTGTCGCTGGACGTGGCCGAGCAGGAGGTGCAGGCGGCGATCAATGCGGCGACCAGCCTGCTGCCGTCCGACCTGCCGGCGCCGCCGGTCTATGCGAAAATCAACCCGGCGGACACGCCGGTGGTGACGTTGTCGATTACGTCGAAGACATTGCCCTTGACCCAGGTCGAGGACCTGGCCGACGTGCGCGTGGCGCAAAAATTGTCACAGTTGAGCGGTGTCGGCCTGGTGAGCCTCACCGGCGGCATGCGGCCGGCGGTGCGCATTCAGGTCAACCCGCGCGCGCTGGCCGCCTACGGCATCGCGATCGACGATATCCGCACCGATATCACGAACGAAAACACCGATACGCCGAAAGGCAATTTCGACGGGCCCGCGCAGGATACCACGATCAATAATAACGATCAGTTGCAGAGTGCGCAGGAATATCGCGACCTGATCCTCGGCTACAAGAACGGTGCCGCCATCCGGCTGTCCGACGTGGCGAAGGTGGTGGACGGATCGCAGAATTCCGAGCTGGCCGCGTGGGCGAATAAAACGCCGGCGATTATCGTGAACATTCAGCGCCAGCCCGGATCGAACGTGCTGGCGGTGGTGGGTGCTGTGAAAGCCCTCCTGCCGAAACTGGAACAATCCCTGCCGGCCGCGGTCGAGGTGAAAATCCTGTCGGACCAAACAGCAACGATCCGCGCCTCGGTGTCCGATGTCGAATTCGAGCTGCTGCTTTCGGTCGGGCTCGTGGTGCTGGTGATCTTCGTGTTTCTGCGCAGCATTCCGGCAACCATCATCCCCAGCCTGTCGGTGCCGCTATCGCTGGTGGGCACGCTGGCCGGCATGTATCTGTTCGGGTTTTCGATCGATAACCTGTCACTGATGTCGCTCACCATCGCCACCGGCTTCGTGGTGGACGACGCGATCGTGATGATCGAAAATATTTCGCGCTATGTCGAAAAGGGCATGGCACCGCTGGAAGCGGCACTGACGGGCGCCGGCGAAATCGGCTTCACAATCATTTCACTAACCGTGTCGCTGATCGCGGTGCTGATCCCGTTGCTGTTCATGGGCGATGTCGTCGGCCGGCTGTTCTTCGAATTCGCCGTCACGCTGGCCACCACCATCGTGCTGTCGGCTGTGGTGTCGCTGACGTTGGTGCCGATGCTATGCGCGCTGATGATCCGCCACCGGCCGGAGAGTGAGCGCAACCGGTTCGACATGATGGCCGAACGCGGTTTTGACCGCATTATCGGCGGCTATGATCGTGGCCTGACCTGGGTGCTGGACCATCAAGGGCTGACGCTGATCGTGGCCGTGCTGACCCTCGGCGTGACCGCATTCCAGTTCGTCGAAATCCCAAAGGGGTTTTTCCCAACCCAGGATACCGGCGAAATCCAGGGCATTTCCTATGCCGCACAGAATATTTCGTTCCATGAAATGGCGGTCAAGCAGCAGGCGCTGGCGGACGCGATCCTGAAGGACGCGGACGTGGTCTCGCTGTCGTCCTATATTGGTGTCGATGGCACCAACAACACGCTCAATACCGGGCGCTTCCTGATTTCGCTGAAACCGAAGGACGACCGGGACGCGAGCGCCACCGAAATCATCCGCCGGATCAGCCAGGAAGTGGCCGACGTCACCGGCATTTCGCTCGCCATGCAGCCGGTGCAGGACCTGACGATCGACAGCACCGTGGGACGGGCGCAATATCTGTTTTTCCTGGAGAACTCGGACCAAAAGCAATTCACCAAATGGGTGCCGGCGCTGGTCGCGAAGATGAAGGAAATGCCCGAGTTCGACAGCGTGCAAAGCGACATGCTGAACCAGGGCCGCGAGTTGCAACTGACGATCGATCGCCCCACCGCGGCACGCTTCGGCATTACCGCCTCCACGATCGACAACGCGCTGTATGACGCGTTCGGCCAGCGCATTGCGTCGACGCTCTATACACAATCGAACCAGTATCGCGTCATTCTCAATGCAGACCTGAGCAACATCCATAGCGTGGAGGATGCGCTGTCGGCGATTTATTTGCCGTCCTCCACCGCCAGCACCGGCCAGGTGCCGCTGACCGCGATCGTGAAAGTGACGCAGCAGAACGGACCGCTGCAAATCGAGCATCTGGGGCAGTTTCCGTCCATGTCGATTTCGTTCAACCTGGCCGCCGGCGCGTCGCTCGGCGCCGCGGTGACCGATATCGAACAGGCGGAAAAATCGATCGGCCTGCCGGACAGTTTCCTGACCTCATACCAGGGCGCGCTGTCGGCGCTGCAAAAATCGCTGTCGAACGAAGTGCTGCTAATCCTGGCGGCCGTGGTCGCCGTCTATATCGTGCTGGGCGTATTGTATGAGAGCTTCATTCATCCAATTACGATTCTATCCACGCTGCCGTCGGCCGGCGTGGGCGCGCTGCTGGCGCTGCGCATCGCCGGATCCGATCTCGATATCATCGGTATTATCGGCATCATTCTGCTGATCGGGATCGTGAAGAAAAACGCGATCATGATGATCGACTTCGCGCTGGAGCGGGAGCGCGTGGAAAAGAAGTCGCCACGCGAATCGATCCATGAAGCATGCCTGTTGCGTTTCCGGCCCATTCTGATGACGACGCTGGCGGCGATGCTCGGCGCGCTGCCGCTGATGCTCGGCAACGGAACCGGGTCCGAATTGCGCCGGCCACTCGGCGTGGCGATCGTCGGCGGCCTGGCGGTAAGCCAGTTGCTGACATTATTTACCACGCCGGTGATTTACCTCGCGTTCGATCGCCTCGCCGTGCGCGCCCGCGGCCTGTTCGGGCCGCGGCCGGCGGCGGCGCCTGCGGCAGCGGAATGATGGTATATCGTAAGAAAGCAGGGGGCTCTGCCCCCTCGACCCCCGCGTCACGCGAAGCGTGCATTCGCACGTCATGCGAAGCGTGCATTCGCACGTCACGCGAAGCGTGCATTCGCACG